>MTLE01000136.1_pt2 | contig 305021 bp, 245 predicted proteins | sample 1982461 | NCBI WGS metagenome assembly MTLE01 (sample SAMN05712605, study PRJNA340218) | biofilm metagenome | isolation source: sample SPL anode biofilm adapted to -200 mV | place: USA | collected 2012-02-03 | reverse complement strand
GGCAGAAATGTTTATCCCTTTTTGCTTACACGCCTGAACATATAATAAGGGAATTTTACTAAGAGGCAATACCACAGGAGCTCATAACGGTGTAACCGCCTTCGCCCCTGTTACTGTAGCCGGACGGAACAGCTTGACCGGCTATTTCGACGGTTCCTAATCAACGTTATTCTCACTTTCCAAGACTGTTTTTTGCCAAAAGGCTACAGAGTTTTTGCTATATTTGCTCTAGGACAGGGCTGGTAAGCACGGACAGCATGTCCGCGCGAGCGGAGATAGAGTTGATTAAGCAGTTAGTGCAACAAAAATATGGCAAGATTGCAAAATTTACTCCTTCAAATCAATATTGGAAATTAGAATGGTAACCAAGTTAAAAGATAATAAAGAGTACATAGAATATATCCGCAAAAAAATGTCATATTTTTTTGCAGAATGGGAGGAGGATGGAACTACTGTCTATGAAGAGTCTAATAATAATTTTGGAATATCTTTTAAGAATAATTTGTATAAAATACGATTTGTAAAAGAAAGAGGATTACTCGAATTAAATATATATTACAAAAATGACATTATCCCCTTTGGATATTTATTGTACAATTCAATACTTGATAAAATTCCCTCACAAGATTCAAAATGGAGAACTAGTCTTTGTGTAGAACTCATTGATTTTTACATATGTTTTTTACAAAAATATTTTATCAAAAGTAAGGCTGAGAATGTCCGCTAGCCCGGACAAAAAATGAGACGCCCGCTCGCGCGGACATGCTGTCCGCTCGCTGCAAGCCATTGCAAGTGCAGCAAAGTTGGCGTTTAGCTAGAGGGTTGCATAACCGCAGCTGTGTGCAGAGCACAAAGCGGTGGCATGGGCCCGCCTGCCGTAGCAGGGTAAAAGCATTCGGGCAGGCATGTTGCCCATACTGCATATTAACTAATAACAACAAATAACCGCTGCAGCAGCCGGACGGAACAGCTTGACCGGCTATTTCGACGACTCCTGTTGGCAGCACTGCACTTTGGGCAAGGCTGCTCTTTTGCCAAAAGGCTACCGAGGTTTTGCTATATTTGCTCTAGGGTAGGGCTCTACGCACGGACAGCATGTCCGTGCGAGCAGGTGTTAGAACTTATTTTTAAAGGAAAATTGTAAAATGAAAAATAAACGTATGTTTTTTGGCATGACCGGTGCCTTCTTTTTTTGGATTATAGGTGGGTTTAGAAAAAATTTAAATGAGGAGTTGGCAGATACATATTATTATAGAAATTTAATTACAACAGTTGTTGTTTGGTTTCTCATTGTTTTCCTGTGTAGATCTTGCTGAATTTTCCCCGCTCGCCTTTAGATTTTCCGAGTTCGCGCGAACATGCTGTCCTTGCGCTGCAAACCATTGCAAGTGCAGCAAAGCTGGCGTTTTGCAGTAAAATAGCATAACCGCAGCTGTGCCTAGAGCACAAAACGGTAGCATAGGCCCGCCTGCCGTAGCAGGGTAAAAGCATTCGGGCAGGCATGGTGCCCAAACTGCATACTAGCCAATCGCTACAACTAACCGCTGCTGCAGCCGGGGGATAGTAGGGATTATGTAAATGATGTATGTGGTAGGGATGGATGGTGATTTAATAAATCAAACAATATAATGATGAAAAAAGGACTATTATTTTTTATTTTTATCATGGCTGTTTTATGGACAAAAGGTCAGTTGCCTGATAATATCCGATTTATCGCAGGTTACCCTAATTACGAATATGATCTGGCAGGTGGGGAAATTAATGAAGTATATACTGCAGCGATATTAAAAAGGCAGGGAGATTCTTTGGTTCAGGATATGCTGCTGTGTGATTCGTTGAATATATTGTCGTATTTACGTTATTATTATTCCAATCATATTATCACAGCTTTATTGGCACAAAAAGAAAATAAAGATAATTCGATTGCTGACTTAGGTTATCGAATTATTATGCTGGATACTCGTACCATGGACACTACGATTATAGTAATACCCAAAACAGTTTCAGTATATGGTGTGCAATATAAGTTATTAAGTTCTGCCTTTTCTGTTTTATCTGACAATGAGAACTTAAGTTATGCCTTGGAGTATTTTAATTTTGATCTGCCCAAAAAGGGTTCAAAACCTAGGTTAATTGATTATAACATTAATCCTTCAAACCATAAATTAGAAATTTCTAATCCGATACAATTCAGGAAGATAATAGCTTCAGGTAGCAGTGCCACACCTTACTTGTTTAATAATAGAAGGGGAGATGGTGTTATACTTAAAAGTGATATGGAAAATAATTTGTTACGAATAGCCTCAGGATTGGATGTTGATTCAATCTATCCATTGGTTTTACCTAAAGAATTTAAATTACCGTCCATATATGGTGCTACTGTAATTATTAACAATCCAAAAATGGAGGCTATGTATTTTTATGAATATACAGATTCATCTATGATATGCCGAATATTGAACAAAAAAACACAAGAATGGGATAAATTGGATTTAATAGCACCAGGTAGTGGTGGGAAGTTAATAATGAAAGATTTTGGTAACTGGATAGTTGGATGTAATCGTGTATCAACTGGCCATCCCAATCCAAAAGTAAACCAACTTCCCGGTCAGGATGCATGGAAAAATCAATCAACAATATACAGCCCTTCTACCTACAAACTTCTTGATGAATACGAACATTTTTATGCAGAGGGTTATCTGTATTTTTACAATATTGACACAAAAAACTATATAGAATGGAACACGAAGCAGGCAGACAGCGAAATACTCATGGTTAGGAATGATACAGTTTACTATCGTAAGTATGATGCTATTTATATGGCTCCTATAATTGATGGAAAAAAATTGGGTAAGTCTATTCTGTTGATTAGTAGTAAAGAAGTGCCGTCCATACATTTTATTTTTTTTAAAGGAGAGTAGTTTTTTTAACGACTAAATACCTTAATTTTTGCTACCCTGAATATAAAATGCAACGCCGGCGCGAACATATTGCTAACCTTATTAGGCATTATGGTGGTGCCTGTTATCCACCCCTAGCGCCAGCTCGCGCGGACATGCTGTTCGTGTGCTGGAAACCATTACAAGCGCAGCAAAGCTGGCGCTTAGCCAAAGGGTAGCATGGGCCCGCCTGCCGTAGCAGGGTAAAAGCATTCGTTATTTACTTTTGCCAAGGCCGCTTTTTTGCCAAAAGGCTACTAGGTTTTTGCTACATTTGCTCTTGGGTAGGGCTGGTACGCACGGACAGCATGTCCGAGCGAGCGGGGAACGGGATGGTATTGTGCCAATCTGATAATATTGCAAATGAGATGAGTGAAGATAATAGAAATGAAATCACACATGTATTGCTAAAGCTAAAAACAGAAAGTGAAGATGTGGTATACTCGTTTTATTGAAGAAATAGTTTTAAAGACTTTTAGTTATGTTGGTGTTGTTGCAACTTTTGCAATATTTCTGTGCTTTGTTTTTACTCCGAATTGGTTTGACCCAAAATGTGTAGGCGTTGTTGATAGGATTGATAAGGGAGCCATCGTCCAACATTTAAAACTAACTAGTGCTGTTTATGATGTTTATTACTTTAAGATAAAGGGTGGAGATAAGTTTTATACTTATAATATTGAAGCCATTGATCAATTTGGAATTAATAACATAGTAGGTCACAAGATTAGTTTTAAGTATAAGGAAGAGATAATATCTACATACGGATATCGAATAAGTGAACTAAATATTAACCATAAGCGAATTTTCCCTAACGAATATGCTGATACCAAAGGATTCTTGTTTTTATTATTTGTTGCCATATTCACAAGTGCATGGACTATTTGGGGTCTCATTATTAACTATAGAAAGACAGGGAATTTGTAGAATTCCGCTTGCGCGGACATGCTGTCCGTGTGCTGCAAACCATTGCAAGCGCAGCAAAGTTGGCATTTAGCCACAAGGTAGCATAACCGCAGCTGTGCCTAGAGCACAAAGCGGTAGCATGGGCCCGCCTGCCGGAACAGGGTAAAAGCATTCGGGCAGGCATGTTGCCCAAACTGCAAATTAGCCAATCGCTACTACTAAAGGCAACTGTAGCCGGGCGGAACCGCTTGACCGGCTATTTCGACGGTTCCTAATCAACGTTATTTACTTTTGCCAAGGCCGCTTTTTTGCCAAATGGCTACTAGGTTTTTGCTATATTTGCTCTAGGGCAGGGCTGGTACGCACGGACAGCATGTCCGCGCGAGCGGATAGTTTTGACTCTTCAATCTCCAACGGTCTATTCTTCGCTTTCATCTCAAATGAGTAGAAAAGTCCAAGCACTAACGACGATGCATTGTTCTTTCCATTAAGCTTCTTTTGGTATTGCAGAAAAATCTCCAGCGCGTGATGCTTGTTCATGGGAATATCTGCTCCAATCCGATACCTTACTTTATTAAACTCTCTCTCTTTGTATGGACTTAGGTCATAGTATAGCTCACACAGCACAAAGGGTTCTACTTTGGTGTTAGGTAAGTTGTAGGATAGTATAGCCTTATTTCTCAACTGCTTGCTCTCATCTAAATTATATCCATCCGAATATACGCTGGTGAACTCGTAATCGTAGCGGAGCTGATAAGCCACCTTCAACCTCGACATATTCCAGTCCGTTTTGGCACCAAGCGAAAACCTATTGGTTGTGTTGTAGCTGTTGCTCGATTCAGCTTGTCGTCCCAACCGATACTCTCCAATGATACCAAAATGTTTATTCAGCTTAATACTTACCCCAAACTTGGCTAGCAAAGCATCCACATTCGACAGGGTGTCATTTAGTCGAACCTCACCGGATAGGTGAAGCTTAAGGTGCTTCGCAACTTGGCTGTTCACCTCAGCACCAGTCCACAAGCCATAGTCACGCGACTGCCCCATTGCCAACTGGAACGAGCACACAACGAACAATGCTGCTAAAAAAAGGGAGGATATTCGGGGTAGTCTCATGGTAAAATTCTTCCTGATTTTATGGCATATACAACAACTTCTTCGACTTAAGGTAAACCAATCGCTTGCCAGATTTTTCAACCGTTACAGATAGCAGATAAAATCCTGGGGCTAGATGCTGATCAGCAGGTTTCCATGTAAATACTTTCTGCCACTGGTCTACGGTAAAGTGCTGCCGCACTGCTATCGCTCCACTTATATGAGCAATGGTGATAGTGAAATCACTCTTGGGTTTCCGGCTCAACTCAATAGTAACACTCTCTGCAAACGGATTTGGATAAACAATAACCTCAGGAAGTTCGTCGGACAACATTGTCCCTTCTGCGGTGTTGGATTCGCCCGGAGTAGGTCCGATCATAAGACTCCATCCGCTACCTCCATCGGGCAGCCTACCATAGGAAATATCGTTCTGCATAGCCGGGAAAATGACCCCATCGATTAATGCACAACCACTCTCCTTAGAGTTGAAAACACCCAACTCCTCACCATCCTTACTGAGACGAAAGTTGGTGTGCATTTTGCCTTGGAGGGTGTCTCCGTCGGCCCAGAAGAGCATAAAGTTGCCTGCGCGGATAACCGTATCGGGCATCGCCCACTGATTTGGATTGGCAAAGTGATTGGAAAGAAACTTGTCGCCAAGCCAAATGTCAACCGTTCCACCGTTATAAAGTTCGAGCCAATCATCATACTCACGATAATTATCGGTTACGGTAAAATTGTTGTTCGACATCACCTCGTTGATGAATAGCTGATACTTGGCTTGTTCACTTAAGTCGATGTGTACGTTGCCGCTCAGCGGCTCTCGTGTTGCTTGAGCCTTGTTATCGGTAGCCGTAATGTAATAGTCAACCTGACAGCCGCTAGTAAATGGACCAAACGTTGCGCTATATTGCCCATCGTCCTGCTTTTCCATGGCTACTGCACTAAATACACCCCCATTTACGCTGTAGTTGAGTATCACATCTGGAGTGGGATATTCGTCCTCAACCAATGCAGAAACGGTTACAGGTAACTTATAGCTTAGTGCATTGTTGGTTGCGTTGGAAATAATAGGAGCCACGTCTACCACTTCGAGCTGAGCTAAGGCTTGGTCGCGCCTAGTGCTAATGTAGGGTAGCAACCCGTACTTTACATGCAATCCCAAAGCGGTAGTGTAAGAATTCAGAAAATCGCTGTAGCTCCAGCCATAGTCCAACGGACGGTATGGATCTGATTGGGCATAGGCCATAATCATATTCTTCAACCGGTAAACCTCTCCTATTACCGTATCGTTGCTGAATCCATCATTTAGAATCTGGCGCACGAAAAAGGTAAAACGGTCGCGATAGGTTTTTACCTGCATCAAACGTTTGGTGAGCGGACGTTCTTCCCAATCGTTTGCCCAATTGTAGATGTTCCGAGTACCCCAATCAACACCAAACCAATCTATGCCAAAAGTGTTATCGAGATCGTAGGGAATAAACTCAAACTTACCAGTTGCCTGATTATGGTAGAGGTAGAAGTTATTCTTATTATAGCTGTAGCCATCCCAGTTCCCAATGAGTACCTCAACGGCAAGGTAACGGAGGTAACTGTTCACGTCGAAAACGGGCTCCAGAGCTTGGGGAAGATTTGTCAAACTGCTATTGTTCAGTATATCAATAAGGTGAGCTATATCAGTATAGTCATCAGCCAAAGTGTTGGTTTTTAGGTCGTACACCCTTATTGAACCAGCCATCTGCTTATACAGATTCGGGTCACTCCCACGATAGGCGAGGTCTGCCGGATAGAGGCACTTGTAAAGATTTCCCCCGTTGTTTCCAAATCGGTGCTTCATCAGCTGCTCGTCCACATGCTCCACGTTAATGTATAACCCCTTATAGCTCCCATTTATGTATAGCCTCACATGGTTGGCTCGTGGTGCCGGAACACCAGAACGTTTAAGAACATCCCACGATAGCTTAGAGCGAATTATGCCCGGGTCGTTATGCTCGCCGTTAAGGTTCATCTTCTCTAGCCCATGAAACTTTCTCCCCTGCACAAAAGTGTTGAACGAAACCTTGAACGACTTTTTCTGGGATACCCTGCTGGTGTTTCCTCTCAACCTTATACCAACATTCTCAATTGTGTCCGTCTCTTCAGAACTTTTAAAGATAAACCGACCAGAATATTCCGTGTCACTATACTCATTCCCTGATGCCAATAGCGTTGCAAGATCCGACGATGAAAGAAAAAGATCTATTCGGGGAACCTCCGTGTCGACAAAAACAGGACCACTATCTGGAAATGGCGTTTGTGCCACCAAGGTTGCCTCGGTAAACAGGTATAACAGAAGAGTAACGAAGTAAATGTTTTTCATGTGAAATAGCGGTTGAGGCACAGAGAATAAAAGCCCATAACACCCATGTTCGTAAATGTAGCAGTTTTAGCAACAAAGTTATGGTTAAGTTATGCTTACCAAATTGAAAACACCCGCAAACGATTGCAAGACAATTTCGTTAGCCCAATATTTTATGATACTAAAGTCCAAAACATTATTTTTTGAAGATGTTATATCTTTTGAAACAATAGACCATTGAGGCTGGAGTATTTTTTCTTTGCAATTGGCCGCCAAAGCATTTACCTTTGCCCCCCTATTGGTTTAATAATCTGCTTCATCTACACGGAAGGGTCACCAGTTCGCTCCCTTCCATCTTCTATTTCGAAGCGCAACGTTACTTAGAATGCATCTCGACGTTGAGCCTAAGGCAACCGAATGGTTAAGCGAAACGGCCATTCTTCAGCAAACTGCTTTTTGGGCACGGTTAAAAGAAAATTTTGGATGGGAATCGAAGGCCTTCGACCTTGAATGCTCCTTTGCAAAGAGGAATAGCAGCCTACAGGTAAAGTCGAAGCTGAGTGGCGACTTGCTTATTATGCTCCGCTACGTAGCAGCCGACCTCTGCATTGCTTACGTTCCCTATGGTCCCGAAATGCTCCCGTTTAAGGGAGAGGATGGCATTTGGCTCGAACGCCTTTCAGAAGAGCTGCGCCCTCACCTACCTACAGGTTGTTTCCTTATTCGCTACGACCTCGACTGGGAATCGCCTTGGCTAAGAGAGGAGAGCCGGTACGACAGCAACGGAAAGTGGCTAGGTCCACCCGACGTAAGTGTGCGAGAAATGCGCATTAACATTGGCACCAAGGGGTGGAACCTTAGGAAAGCCCCCTCAGACATACTGCCATCCAACACCATAATGGTAGACCTTAAACAAAGCGAGGAGCAGATACTCCGAAACATGAAGCCCAAAACACGCTACAATATCTACCTTTCCGCTAGGCGCGATGTAAAGGTTAGGGAGGCTGGCCTCGACGAGCTCCCAGTTTGGTATAGCTTGTACGAAGAAACAGCTCAACGCAACGGCATTGTGCTCGACAGTATCGACTACTTCAAACAGGTGCTTACCACTACGGCAGACGACACCGCCTCCCCTGCACAGATTAAGCTGCTGCTGGCCGAACGACAAGGTAAGCCACTCGCTGGCCTCTTTTGGGCATCGAGCGGTGGTCGTGCCACCTACCTCTATGGTGCTTCTGCCTCAAGAGGAAGGGAAAGCATGCCTACCTATGCACTTCAGTGGGCAGCCATTAAGCTGGCTCGAAAAAACAGCTGCAAGGAGTACGATATGTTTGGCGTTTCTCGTAACGCTGACCCAGCACACCCCATGTATGGGCTCTACCGGTTTAAAACCGGGTTTGGCGGAAGGCTTTTCCACCGACAAGGCTGCTGGGATTATCCTTTCGACGCTGAGGTATACGACCGTTTCAGGGCAAAGGAGATGGTGAGCCAAGGCTATCATATACGATAGTGACCTGCACTTTTGCTCCTTATTTCCATAGGTGCTGCTACTCAATGGCAAGGTACGCCTACCTCTTGCTGGTGCATTACGCTACCTGTTTTTGAATTATATTTACATTGAAAAAACGTATAAACCTGACCAAAAGTGGTAACGCTATTTTGACGACAGGTGGTTCAAAAACTAACCGCAGCGAATGAAGTTCAGCATATCAAACGTAAAGCCATACACAATCATTTTGGGTTTGGCCACACTGGTTTATCTCGTTACCGCTTTCAATAGTCTTGGCTACTATCAGGCCGATGAACACTACCAAATAGTAGAATTTGCAGGGTCAAAGTTACAACCAACCCCACCCTACGCATTGGCCTGGGAGTATACAGCAAAAATTCGACCGGCATTGCAACCAACAATTTGTGCCGGAATACTCAAAGGATTAAGTAGTATAAGCATTACGGACCCTTACAGCCAAGCATTCTTCCTACGTTTGGTGACGGCCATTCTCGCTCTGCTAACCATTCACCTCTTTGTAAAACAAACCGAAAATCAATTTGAGGATAAACGAATAAAAACAGCATACCAACTTCTATCCTATCTCCTCTGGTTCATACCATTCATTAGCGTGCGGTTTTCCTCAGAAACTTGGTCGGGTTTGATGTTTTTACTCGCGCTGGCTATTTTCCTGAATCCAAAGCATGAAACGAAAAAGCCATACATTGTTGGATTGGTATTTGGCATTAGCTTTCTATTCCGCTTCCAATCCGCACTGCTCGTACTTGGATTTGGCCTATGGCTGCTGGTTGTAAACAAAACTAAAATCAACTTTATAGCCAAGATGGCGGCAGCCTTTACTGCCGCTATAGCTATTGGTGTTTTAGTCGATTCCTGGTTTTACAACGAGTGGGTGTTTACCCCTTGGAACTATTTATACACCACACTACTGAAAACTGGGGCTCCCGATTTTGGTGCGTCACCATGGTTCTTCTATTTGAAAAAACTCATCCAATTTCCCACCTACTTTGTTGGCATTCCGTTGGCTCTAGCGCTCGTTGTGCATATAGTTCGTGCTCCAAAAAGCATCTACCTCTGGTGCATTGTACCATTCATTGTTGCCCACTCCCTTATACCGCATAAAGAGGAGCGATTTTTGTTTTCCATAGTTTACCTATTTCCCATAATTATGATTTCTTCCTACGCTTGGTTTATTGACTTAGTGAAGCGTAGCAAGGTTGCCGTAATTTTCAACTACGTTTTCGTTAGCGTATTTGTGGTGGTAAATGCCATTGGGCTGATAGCCATGAGCCAAAAAGCGGCTGGCATAGGAAGAATGGCTGTTACAAAGTATATTCACGATCATTACAGAGGCCACCCAATGAACTTAATCTACTGTAACTGGTCGAACCCCTACGATCCGTGGTATGGATTACCTGCTCGGTTCTACCTCGATGGCAAAATGTCTACCTACCATATAGGTAATTTGTGTCAGCTAAACGATTCTATTTTCCAGCCCCATGCTGAGAATATTTTAATACTCCGAAAGCAAGACCTTGACTACAAGGAGTGCAAAGAAGCCATTGCGGCAAACCATTTTGTCCTAAAAATGCAAAGCATTCCTGTATGGGAAGAGTGGCTCAACAAAAGGTATAGAGGATTTGATAATAATAGCATACTGGTGCTTTACCTCCAAGATACACTAGCCCACCATTAGCCTTGTGCCATTGTGAACGTTGCAAGGGAAAAACAATACTTGTAGCAAAATAAAAAGGCAGGTTTAGTAACGTCGCCAAATGTAAGCTGGAAATTGATGTTGCAATATAGCCTCAAGCCAAACCGCTCCAATACCTTTCAATAAGGTACTGGAGCGGAATGCTTTATTCAAGCACTTGACCAATTCTTCTAAAGCAAGGCTGAACTAGTTCCCAATTAAACCTGGCGTTGGAACGTCAAAGAGTCGCCATGCACCGTCCGGGATATAGTAGTCGTAGTACCTAAAATAGGTCAAGTTTAGCGGATAATCGTAGTAGAATATGTTTTTGAGCTGCACAGTTGCTGCCCGGAGCGCTTTTCCAGTAGAACTATGAACAGTAATTGTTGCCGTAATATAAGCAACGGTGTAGCAAGGAGTGGTATTTAAGAAAGCGGTATTACTCAAATAAATCTGGGGACCTCCTTGATTTATGCTAATAATATCACTTTGCGAAATGCTTGCGGTAACAATAAATACCGTGGCATATTCCATTCTGTCCCAATTCCCATGGAAGGTAATCAGGAAGTTCTTATCAGGGCCTAGCAATAATGAACTTTTTTGCGCGTAGGAACTTAGTCCCAAAACGACTGCCAATAGCAATAGCGTTAAACGTTTCATAAAAGTAAGGTTTTAGGGATGGTTAATAACTTGGTTTGTATGGTCATTTACCAAAATTACGACTTTTTGTAAAACAGCCAAGTTCTAATGCAAAATGGTGAAACAATAAAAAACTACCACTTATAAGCCAAAGTTGTTCCATATTGGAGCTGACTTTGCCATTACAATATAATGGTGAGATGTTTTCAGAATGCGTTGGAATATCATCGCTGTAATAATAAAATGAGCCCCAACATGCTTATGGCGAGTTGGGGCCCAATGCTATTTGGCAGTGAGTATTATATACTAGTAATCGCTAGTCATAATCAGCTGCGGCTTATCGTTGAAATGCTCGTAACGCGGCCGGTAACGGTCGATATCGTAGAACTTCTCCACATCCACCTTCTTCTTGAAGCTGGTAACCACATCGATGGGTACATTGTCGTAGCGCCCATTGCGCAAGCTGACTAACCTCCCTGTGGTTCCCTTTAATATAAGGTCGAGCGCTAGATTTCCAAAGGCCATGGGTACAATGCTGTCGAGTGCATCGGGAGCGCCAGATCGAACAAGGTAACCCAGCCGTTGGTTGATAATGTCGATTTTTCGTCCGTTGTTATACTTTGCCGAAAGCGTTTTGAGCTGTTCCGCAACCATATCACCAATGCCCCCCAACTTCTTATGCCCGTATGCATCCGCATCGTTACCCTGAAATACCATGTCCCCGTTAACAAATGAGGCTCCTTCAGAAACCAGCACAACGGCATACCGACTTGGATTGGCGTTACGGTCCTCCACCATCAACTTCGTTAAATGCTCAATATCGAACTTATACTCTGGAATTACACATCGATGGGCAGCACCGGCCATCGTAGGAAGCAGCGCCGTATAGCCAGCATAGCGTCCAAAAACTTCAATTACAAGAAAACGCTCGTGCGATCCGGCTGATGTTCGAAGCTCGTGCACCAGCTCAATAGTGCGCGATATGCAAGTACCAAAGCCAATACAGTAGTCTGTACCCGGAACATCGTTGTCCATGGTCTTGGGAATGGCTACCACCGGAACCCCTTTGTTGTGGAGCTTCACCCCATATGAAAGAGTATCGTCACCTCCTATTGGCACTAAATAATCGATACCCATGTAGTCAAGATTCGACATCACCTCGGAGGTGAGATCGTTAACGGGTTCTTTATACTTCTCCTTCAGAAAATCGGGTACCGATTCCTTCTTCACATTATCGGGCCGAGTACGAGATGTGTGCAAAAAGGTTCCTCCCGTCCTAGCCAACTTGTTCACCAAAGGCTCGGTAAGTTCTAGGATGGTTTCCTGCTCGGCTGGTTTAAGATCCCGGTTGATGCTTACAAGCCCTTCCCATCCCTTTCTAATGCCAACAACTCTATACCCCTCGCGCAGGGCTCTGATAGTAACTGCACGAATTGCCGGATTTAACCCTGGAACGTCACCACCACCAGTCAGCACGCCGATAGTGCCCTTGATATTTCCTGACTTTGCCATAGCTGAAAAATTTTATGAACAAAGCAATTTACGAAATATACCTTGGGCATGGCTCAGTTCGTCAAAAAACCATCCATCTCAGAACAACAATACTATAACGGCAACGTCCATCAAACAACGAAGGGATAACGTGTGCAGGAAATCAAGAGCAAGACTACTATGCAAATTCACACTTTAGCAACAATGAGTTAACATATACTTAACATTGACACCGCTAATCAAGGTAACTTTGTGGCAATTTTAAGTTTATCAAATTTTATAGGCTAAATTACTACCGTATGAAAGTTAGCGAAATTCTTCAGGCACTGGTTCCAAAGGATGGTAAGTTCTATCCTCTCTTTGAGTCGTCGGCCGACATAATGGTTGAAGCATCAAAGCAGCTACACAGCCTAGTTACAGCAACTACCGAAGCCGATAGACAGGACTTCTTTGCTATTATTAAAAAGTTGGAAAAAGACGGCGATATCATTACAGGAACTATCGTAACTGAGCTGAATAAAACGTTTATTACTCCTTTCGACAGGGAAGAGATTCACGATTTGGCCATCTCCATGGACGATGTGATTGACGCTGTGTATGGTGTGAGCCAAAAGATTAAACTCTATATACCGAAAACACACAGCCAGCAGTTACCCCTTATGTCGGGAGCGCTGGTAAAAACAGCAGAAACCGTTAAGGATGCGGTAAGCTTGCTACGCAATGCCCGGAAAAACGTTGCCGAACTGGATAAATACTGCTTCAAAATTCACGACTTTGAGAATCAAGCCGACGAGCTATACTATAGCAGCATGATGCAACTTTTCCAGCACGAAGCAGATGCCATTGAACTCATAAAAAAGAAGGAGATCCTTACCGATATTGAGCGAGCCTTCGATAAGGCAAAGGATGTATCGAACGTCCTAAGAGCAATACTTATTAAGCTAGCTTAACCCAGCAAATCATGTTATTCTATCTAGTAATCTTTGGAATAGCCATTGCGCTGGTGTTCGACTTCCTTAACGGAATGAACGATGCGGCTAATTCCATTGCAACAATTGTGTCGACAAAGGTGCTCTCACCCATTGCTGCCGTAATATGGGCAGCATTTTTCAACTTCGCGGCAGCATTTATTTTTGGCGTTCACGTTGCCGAAACCATTGGCAAGGGCATTGTGCATCCGTCATTCATGAATGTTTACTTTCTGCTTGCCGCACTGATGGGTGCCATCATTTGGTCGTTCCTTTGCACAAAGCTTGGCCTGCCCATAAGCGTATCGCATGCGCTGATAGGAGGACTTATAGGTCCCGGTCTTATGGCTGGTGGCTTAAATGCACTGGTAGCAAGCGGAATCATCAAGGTGCTTGCATTCATTGTGCTCTCCCCCATAATTGGGATGATTCTTGCCTACTTCATCATGATTATCGTAATGTTTCTTTTTAGGCGTGTATCACCCCTTCGGGTAGATGGCTACTTTAGGGTATTGCAGCTGCTATCCTCAGCCATTTTCAGCCTTGGTCACGGTAGCAACGACGCTCAAAAAACCATGGGAATTATCTCCGTGCTACTTTTCAGCACAGGTTATCTTGGAAATACCTTCTACGTTCCTACCTGGGTAATTTTCACCTGCTATTCGGCCATTGCGCTAGGAACGGCAACTGGAGGTTGGAAGGTAATTAAAACGCTGGGGGTTGGGTTAACAAACCTAAAGCCCGTAGGAGGATTTTGCGCCGAAACCGCTGGAGCCCTTACCGTAATTGGCTCCTCGCTAGCAGGTATCCCAGTTTCCACTACTCACACCATCACGGGCTCGATTATGGGAGTTGGGCTTACCCGCAGATTGTCGGCCGTGCGCTGGGGAATTGCAGGTAATATTGTTGTCGCTTGGGTACTAACGATTCCAGCAACAATGCTAATTTCCATACTCTTCTACAGCGGACTGCATTGGCTGTTTATGTAAGATTTCATACTGCAAAGAGAGAGGGGGCTGTGTAATCAGCCCCCTCTCTCTTTTCTTTGGGTTCACCAAGCTAAACTTCCGTTCTACTTAAACACCCTCAAAAGGTCCGACTCTGACGACTTGAATACCCCAAGAGGAACTTGCTCTATGGTTACGTTGCTTGTATCAAGGCCATATGACTTAACGCTGCTTATGCTAAATCGCTTAATCACCTCGTAGGCATTCATAATAAATCGTTCAAAGGAGCTCAACTCAATGTCTACCGTTGGAATTCTGTCGATGATAATAAACTTAAAATCGCCAGGGATGCCATGTTTACTCAAGGATGCATAAGTGCTAGTAATGGATATTTCCTCATTACGAACCATCTCTGCCACCGCAAAGTTAAAGAAACGATTTACCCGTGCATTTACCTTAAAGCCAAGGTAAAAATCGACCCGGTAAAGCACATCGGGAATCATTGTTGTAACCTTGTACTTCTTTGTATATGGCTCATCGGTAATGTTTATTCTTATAAACCAGTAGCGATCCGCACGTTTGGGTCGCTTATTCAGAATGGAGTAAATAATTTTTGACTCCACGTCATCCGGATTCTCTGCACGCGTAATGTAAACTAGATTTGAGGCTAACTTTGGTATTTCCTTATCGTCTCTAAGATCCTTAAGAACTTCCGCGTAGCTGCAAATAGGTAGAAATTCGGTGAAACGTTTCTTGGTAACACGTCCCTTGTTCCACACAAACATTACAAAGAAAATAAAACCAGCTATGAGGATTGTAAGCCAACCACCATGGGGAAACTTATGCAGGTTAGCAAATAAGAAGGTGTTTTCAATAACCATGTAAAAAGCCAAGAAGCCCCACTTTAGCAGCCAATGAATACGTCGTATTCCAAGGTAAAAGAACATCAGCAGGCTGGTCATTATCATCGTAATGGTGATGGAAAGCCCGTATGCAGCCTCCATGTTTGATGAACTTTGAAACAGCAGCACAATGAGCGAACAGGCGGCCAGCAGCAGCCAATTTACGCTGGGAATGTAAAGCTGTCCCTTAATGCTAGTGGGGTATTTAACCTGTACCTTTGGCCAAAAGTTTAGGGTTATAGCCTCACTTATAATGGTGTAAGATCCGGAGATAAGCGCCTGGCTAGCAATAACTGCCGCCATGGTGGAAAGAATAACACCTGGAATGATGAACCAGCCTGGCATAATGGCAAAGAAAGGATTGGGCAGGTGCGTACTCGACTGTGAAATAACCCAAGCACCTTGACCAAGGTAATTAAGTATAAGCGCCACCTTTACAAAAATCCAGCTCATTCTAATATTGCCAACACCACAATGTCCAAGATCGGAGTAAAGTGCCTCGGCACCAGTGGTGCAGAGAAAAACGGCACCGAGAATTAAAATACCATTGGGATTATCAACCAGTAGTCGAATACCATAAATGGGGTTAAAGGCCTTTAGCACCTCCGGTTGGTGAACCAGCTGAAATATACCCAGAATCCCTAGGGTGCTAAACCAAACCAGCATAATTGGACCAAAAGACTTCCCAATAAAGCGGGTTCCAAACTGCTGAAAGGCAAAAAGCACAATGAGAATAACGAGCACAATAGGGATTACCGAAATATGGGATGATACCACCTGAAGTCCCTCCACCGCTGAAAGCACGGTGATGGATGGTGTAATAACACCGTCTGCAAGAAGTGCGCTAGCACCCAGTATGGCCAAAAGATATACCGTTCTGCGACGTTTCCTAAGCAAGGCAAACAGGGCCAGAATCCCACCTTCCCCCCGGTTATCTGCCCGAAGGGTAATAACCACATACTTCAGCGTTGTTTGAAGGGTAAGGGTCCAGATAATACACGAAATAGCACCAATAATGAAATCGGGGGAAGTTTGACCACCAGAAATTATGGCTTTCATTACGTAAAGCGGGGAGGTACCTATATCGCCAAAAACGATTCCCAACGTAATTAAAACACCTGCGATGCTAACTTTTTTGAGGCTATCTGCCTGCGAAGTATTCATAAAAAAGTTTCAAAAAAACTGCGCAAAGTTATACCCTCTTCCACAAAATTGTTCTCCCTTAGTAGACTATTTTCACCGGCTGGTCAATCACTCACAATCAACCCTTTGCCCAAAAGGGCACAAGAATTCCTACTTTTCCACTTTTAGATCGAATGCGGAAACATTGAGGCATTGCGGAAAAAATTTACTGTCTACCTTAGTATAGACCGAATCTAAGTAGTGATAAACCCGGTTGTCGGCGTCATAGTAGGATGAACCATCCTGAAAGTAGATGATTCGCTGGAAAGAAAATTCTGAAATGTGCTCCTTCAGCTCGTTAAGCCCCCATATCGGAAGAATATTACTGCTCCGCATTAGGCTGTCGAACATGGCTGGGTGAGTAAAAGCATCACGATTGTTGTAATATGCATACTCCAGCTGGGCTGGGTTGGGATGAATAATTACCAGAGTAGCCCCTTTCTTAAGCTCGTTTACATGGGCTATGGCCTGTTGAACTTCACGGTAGTATATCTCTTTCGACAAAACCTTTAGCGAAGCAAATGACACTGCCAGCAGGATCAAAAGCGGAACAACCCTGAACTTTCCTATATTTCTCGAGAATGACCAAAGCAGCGCCGATACCAGCAAGAATAGGTCTCCCGATACAAATAGAAAGTAACGCGCCAAAAACATGGGCATTTTAAATGAAACCAGAAATAGCACACCGTAGGGAACCACAAATAGCACCAGCAGATACAGGTGATTTCGGGTTAACACCCTTATGCCCGGAGCAACATAGTAATGGTAAATGGCCACAGCCGCAATAAGCACTATAATCAACTTAAAGGCTACCATTCCATTAAGCATCCCTCCAATCTCCACATAAAAATCGCGAATATGAGGAGGCTCTACCCATGTACCCTTTCCCGATATAAGCAGCTGACGAATCATTACAACCCACATGGGCGCATAGAACAGCACCTGAAGGGCTGTGTTCAGCAACCAGCTACGGAGTAGTGCCTTGTTCCTCCACATCAGCAGCACAATCAATGCCTCGGAAAAAACAACCATCCATCCAAAGTAGTGGCTATACACCATAACCATGTTGGCAACTATGAGCAACCAAAAGTATCGCCTGTTCTGCGAATTTTCGGCAAAACAGAAGAAATAGTAAACCGATGCTGCCGCCGCCATATAAAGCAAGGCATAAGTACGAGCCTCCACCCCGTAGTAAAAATGTTGCGAAGAAAAGATCATAAGAAGCGCTGCAACTACACCAACCTGGTTGGAGAAGAGCTTTCTCCCTGTTAAAAAAATATAGCCCGCAGCCAAGGAGCTAAAGATTACACTTGGAAGTCGCACGGCCGCTGCAGAAACACCAAATAGTTGAATTACAAAGTGCTCAATGAGCATGAAAAGAGGAGGATTGGGCTCGTTCTGGGATGAGAGATTCCAAATGTCAATAATTCCTCTCTGCGAATGGAACAATGTAAACGGCTCGTCGATGCAAATATCCCGATAGGTGATAAACAGCAACTTCCAAAGTGCAGAAAAAATGAACAAACTAAAAAATATAAGCCCCAACTCATGCTTGCGCATCCAGCCCCAGAGCTTAAGCATCGCCGTTCGCATTTCTTAAGGTTATTGATCGCAAAGCGAAGGTAGCAAAATAATGTTTGCCATACCATAGCTCAAAAAATCGTCAACATTGCTTTCTTTGCAAAAAAAAAGTGAATCGACGTATATTTTCCGGTACAATTGTGCTAGCCATTATTGCCTGTATGCTCTGGGCTACAGCCTTTACAGGCATTAAAATTGGTCTACGCTACACGCCTCCGCTACAGTTTGCCGGATTACGTTTCTTTATTTCCGGTCTGCTGCTGTTACCTTTTGTTCGGCAACTTCCAATGAAGTTGAGGATTGCACACAAGCACTGGAAGCAAATTGTGGTAGTGGGCATTCTTCAAATAACATTGCAGTACGCACTCTTCTATACCGGGGTAAGCATGGTACCAGGAGCGCTGGGTGCTATGGTCGTTGGATCTGGTCCTCTTTTTGTTACACTCGTGGCCCATTTCATGCTTAAACACGACAAGCTTACTGTTCGCAAAAGCTTCAGCATAGCCTTAGGCCTCATTGGAGTTGCCATCATTAGCTTCAGCAGAAAAGAGCTGATGGTTGAGGGCAGCTTGATTGGCTTAGGCATTGCTGTACTGATACTAAACAATGGGCTAGCTGGCATTGGCAACGTTATTGTCTCCAAAACCGCAGCCGATCTTCCTCCACTAATTCTCAGCTCGTTTTCCATGATTTTTGGAGGAGCACTGCTCTACTTCATTGCCCTACCAATAGAGGGAGTTGCCCAAGGACCATTCCCGCTGGAATACTACGGAGCCCTGGCGTGGCTTAGCTTTTTATCGGCGGCAGCGATTACCATTTGGTACATTTTGCTCAACCGACCAGGGGTAAAGGTTTCCGACCTCAACATGTGGAAATTCATTATTCCTGTTATGGGAGCCATCCTCAGCTGGGCTATACTTCCGGGCGAAAAACCCGATATGTTTTCAGTTCTTGGAATGGTTGTAATTGCTGCAGCGCTTCTCGTGTTAAACCTAAAAAAAAGAGAAATTGAAAGCTAACAGCGTTACCATAGCTTAGAAGATGAAGGGAATGGAGCACCAAATAGACAGTGTAACAACATAGTTACTTATGAACGAAGAATATATTTGGCATTTTTGATTGCATTTTATTCCCAAACACCTATTTTTGGCTAACAATAATTTGTTGATAAGGCAGCATAAGCTACAACATGTAATTGATTCAATCAAATGGAAAACATAGAATGGGCAAAGTTGGGCTTTGGTTACCACAAAACCAACTACAATGTACGATGCTACTACCGTAATGGAAAATGGGGTGAACTAGAGGTCTCCTCCGATGAGCATATTAACCTACACATGGCTTCAACGGCCTTACACTATGGACAGGAAGCCTTTGAAGGGATGAAAGCATACCGGGGAAAGGACGGCAAGATTCGCCTATTTCGCTGGGATGAAAACTACAAACGCTTACGTCGCTCGGCCGAAGGAGTGTTGCTGGCTCAGGTTCCTGAAAACATTTTCTTTGAAGCCATTTCCAAAGCCGTTAAGCTGAATAGCGAGTTTGTTCCGCCATACGGCACAGGTGCTTCGCTCTACATAAGACCACTCCTTATCGGCACTGGAGCTGAGGTGGGCGTAAGACCGTCCCAAGAATATTTATTCATAGTATTTGTTACTCCGGTTGGACCTTACTTCAAGGAGGGATTCAACCCAGTAAAAATCGCCATAATTCGCGACTCCGATCGTGCTGCTCCGCTGGGTACCGGAACCTTTAAGGTTGGAGGAAACTACGCAGCAAGCTTGCGTGGTGTAATTAAAGCACACAATGCCGGTTATGGATCACCTATGTACCTCGATGCGAAAGAGAAACGCTTTATCGATGAGATTGGTGCGGCTAACTTCTTTGGAGTAAAAAACAACACCTACATAACGCCAAAGAGCGAAAGCATTCTTGCCTCCATTACCAATATAAGCCTTATGCAGCTGGCTGAGGATTTGAACATCAAGGTGGAACGTCGTCCTATTGCCATAGATGAGCTAGAATCCTTTGAGGAAGTTGGTGCTTGTGGAACAGCAGCAGTAATTTCGCCCATCGGGGAGATTGCCGATTTAGAAACAGGGAAGGTTTACCGCTACTGCAAGGATGGGAAGCCAGGAAAAATATCTACCAAACTATACGAAACGCTGGTTGGCATTCAGTATGGTGATATGGAAGATAGGCATGGCTGGGTTACAATTCTAGATTAAATAACCACTCAGTAATACAAAAGAGGGCTGTCCAACGGAGAACGCCCTCTTTTTGTATTAAATGAAAAGGGCCGCCAAAAATGGCAGCCCCAATCTTCCTTAATAACACGCTTATTCGTTGATCAACGCTGAATATTTTTCTGCGGAGAGAAGGTCATTCAGCTGTGCGGGATCAGAAACCTTAACCTTAATCATCCATCCATCACCATATGGATCTTTGTTTACAAGGTCTGGAGAGTCGGCAAGCTTGCCATTTACCTCAACCACTTCGCCCGAAACTGGCATAAAGGCATCGGAAACAGTTTTCACAGCTTCAATGGTTCCAAATACTTCTTCGCACTCAAGAGTTTCGCCTTCAGTTTCAATCTCAACGAACACTACGTCGCCAAGCTGAGACTGAGCGTAATCAGTAACCCCTACGATAGCATATTCACCTTCTACACGAACCCATTCGTGATCTTTGGTGTACTTGAGATTAGCAGGTACGTTCATGTTTTATACGTTTGATAATTAGGCGGTTTAATTTTTTTCTGTATGTCAAAGGTAAAATAATTCTAATTTCCAACAACCAACAATTATCATGTTTAGCAATATCAACTTCTTGTTTCGAACGATTCTAATTTACGGCCTTCGCTATAGCTCCACTCGAAGGCTAAATCCAACATTGGTGGTAGAAATCGGGTAAACATTGGAAATGTAAGGGTTATTCACGGTTCGATTAAAGAATGTTCGTAACGTCACCTTCGCGCTAATGGTGTAGTCTGCATTAATGCTAATGGTGGTTAACTTCTGTCCTCCACTAATTTCATCGATACCCTCGGCCAACCGGCGAATAAAGTTCTTCACGTTTCGTATTGAAACATCGGTGGTTACCTTAAGGTTTGTCTTGTTAACCTTTTGCCCTCCGGTGGCAGGGTTTCCAAAGATAAGGGGAACGTTATCGAACCGATAACCGAAACCAAAGATGTACTCCCACGATGTTTGCTCGGTCAACTGATTGTTGGAAAAGCTCATGGCCAGGTTACGCGTACGCCTTACCTCCCCCTTGGTGGTTAGGTTATTTTGCCATCCGAGATCAATACCAAGCAGTGGGCTAAATTGCTCCGATATGGACACATTTAAAATGTCGTTCTTCGGCGCAAAATCACCTTCAGCATTTCTAACATAGGAATAGCCATCTCCACCTTCCATGAAGGAAGAGTTGGTAGAGTAGGAACCGATGGTGTATATCGACTTATAGCCATGCGTTAAGGTAACACTTCGGAACAATTGCTTAAAGGGCTCCAACTTTGCCAAACCATTATAGGTAATCTGCCAGTTCGGCATAGGTATTTTCGGGAAGTCGTTTAGCCCAATTTTCGATGGATTTGTATTGGTGTAGGCAGCCAAAAAAGCTGGAAGTAAAACTTGCTGCGACAATGGGCCATAGCCATCATAGTACCCCGTGTTAGCATCTACCACAGCTGGATCGTAGTTATTCGTTGGGCTCACAATTCTTTGGCCAGCTAAACGCTTAGAAATCTCAATACGGTTGTTCTTAAACCGCTCAAAAACGGCAGATTTATAAGCATTCCCCGCCGTTGATTTTTCAAACGCCGACGACATGCTAATGATGGAGATGCTGTAATTACCACTAATGAAAGGGTTTGTTGGAGCAAATTCTCCAACGCTATTGGCGGTCCAATACTCACTCTTATTTCGCGCTAAGGTTCTTAACCCTGTAAGCTCAATTCTAAAATCGGGAATTGGCTCTATCGATATTCTAAGGTTTACACTCTGGGTTCGGTTAATCATAAAAGGATTATTTATCGTTGTATCCTTTGATAACCATCCGTTTCTTGCAGCCTCATAAGGGAAGGATTCATCTTGGTAGCCCAGCACAAATGGCCATCCTGGTGCCGTTACGCCCATATAGTTACTCAACCCCATCATCTTGGTTTGAGGTTTGTATCCGGGCAACAGCATGCCTCCCACTTGCTGGTAGGTCATCGAGATATTTTTCACCGACATGAGCAAACGCAAGGCCAACTTCCCAGCAAACTCAAACGGATTTGGCTTCTTAACCACCTTCCCCACTATCTCAATCTTTGCATCCTTCAAGTCCTCATCGGCAACAATCCTCACCCTGTCTGGAGTATCTGGATCGACGGTTACCTTTGCCTCCTTCCCATCGGCTTTAATCACCTTAACCTTTACATCTTGAGTACCCAATCGATGGTACACGCTTCTGGTCTTTTTTGCCGAAAGATTCACAGTACCCTCATAGGTCACCTCTCGAAACTCCTTCTTCCTATTGGCATTGGGCTTGCCCATTTGGTCAAACTCATTATTTATCCGCTTCAAGAAGCCTATTTTGTTGTAAAGTGTAAGCATGTTTAGCCCACCCGTTGCCTGAATGGTTTGACTATTCTTAATAGTGTTGCCTGGGTCGAGGTGACTAGTATCTGCCATAATTGGAGCGGCTACCCATTCATAGGAACCCGAATATCGGGCGGTAGCATTAGTCCAGTCCAAAAATGGCAACTTATTAATTGGGATGTTGTAGGTAACGTTGAGCGTGTGGTTGTAGTCAATGTTCCTACCAAAGTTTTTGATGTTGGCCCAAACGGAGTCTCGCCAGTTTTCATAACCAAGAGGATCGCGAGCCTTATCGACCATTCCCACTGGTTCATCAATTCGGGCAAGGTTGGTGGCTGTAAAGTCCATCTTTATGGAACGGGTAATGTCCCACGAGAGCGAGTAAAAGCGGCTCCACTCAAAATCCTTGGAGTAGGTGGGCATAATAACCTGATTGGGGTTATCCAGATTTCGTCGTTGAACCTCCAAGTATGACCTTGAGAGATCGGTTCGGAATGCCAGCTGTGTTGGAACCAAGTTGAAGTTAAAGTCGCGAATTAAGGCTAAGGGCCTTGGTCTGAGGAACGATACCTTCTGAAATGGAACTATGCTTTTGGGACGAGCATTAAAATTGTATGCCAGCACACCTCTGAAGTTTTTTTGCAGCTGGTGGTCGATATTTACATTTCGCATAAATAGCTCGCTGTAAGAATAGGTCATCGACCAGTTCGCAATGTCATAAAACCTTGGTGTACCCTTTGTTTTAACCAACTTAACATTGGTAAAGTTTATACTTTTTCGTCGGGTATAGTCCTGCGCATAGTGTTTTATGGAATCCTTCTCGCTTTGGGTATCTGCATGAGCCAAGGCATCCTTGAGGGTAACATCGGGATCAAGCGGATTGTACTTCGGGTTCTTAAACGTTTCGGAGTAGCTGACGAACATGGGAATTTTAACACCAGCCTTTTCTGGGAAAAATTTTCCCAGCTCTAGGTTTGAGGCCACATCATACTCATATATTTCATCCTTGCTCCTATCGTTAACGGTGCTCTCAAGAGAGCCAAAACCTGGCGTTATAATGCTACCCGCCACGGAAACGCTACCGAGATCGGCCAACTTGATTTGAGTGCGACCATTAGCAGCCCAACCCGAACTTTCGTCAAAGTTGGTTAACCGAAGCTCATTTATCCAAACAATTCCCGATTTAGGGGTACCATCGTCTGAAGTAGATTTGCTTTTTGAAGGATTTCGAACCCCTATAAGGATAACCTTCACATCACTCAACGAAGGATTTCCAACAACCTTTATTTTTCTAGCCCCATCCAAAACCTCGTATACCGTGGAGAAGTTTACCATGGAACCTGCTCGCTTCATGGCATCGTTACGAGCAACCTTTGCATCAGGGAACTTTTGTAAGTCTAAGTCCAACCTATTGGCATCGGGCCAAACAGCCAACCTTCCTGCATCATTATCGGGGTAGTATCCAGGCAAAGTAAGGCTAAGAGGAATCTCATACTCATAATAATTGCTTTGGTAGTCAGTCCCTAAACGAATAAACAGAGAAAGATCTCCGGCAGCAAGAGCATCCCCCTCAATAGCTTCGGCATGGACGTCCATCTTAATTTTCTTATACTGACGCAAGTCATAGCCCAGTGTTTTAAAGATAGCTCGACCATCACCATCCGAAAGGTTCTGGATCTTCATCATCAGTGCCTGCTCATTGAGCTGCGTTATTTGAGGGTTGGAGGGATCAATAACCCTTGATATGCCGGGAGGCAAAAGGTAGTTTACTGGTTGACGAGATGAGTTTTCCTCCACATTTACCGTTGAAATCTCAAAATTTGGATCTTCGGAATCCGTCGATCCAAGACCTTCCTGCCCCTGCTGCAACGAAAGACCATACTTACGCCACTCACCACGAACCAGCTGAAGCCGCGCAAAACGTAGAAATACAGTGTCCTTAAATCCACGCAGCATCATACGCATGAACCGTATCGATTTAAAATCCTGTATGGACCCATACACATTCTTATAGTCGGATATTGGAACCTTAAACTGATACCATTTCACATGCCCCTTGGTTCCATTGGCCAAATCAACCGTTGTGTTTTTAATATCCGTCACAAATTGTTTCCCAATTTGTAGATCATTGGGCGATAAGTGTATCTTGTACTGAAAGTAGGACTCCCCATCGCTCATCGTATTGTCGCGGTTAATATCCTCCATGTCGGGCACAGATGTTGCCGAGGTAGAATACCCCTCCGGACTATTTTCCGCTGCAGGAGAGTTGCCGTCTGGGTTGTTGTAGTTTTTGTAACGATCGAGCACACCCACCTTTTCCGCATCGTAATCGGATCCTCTGTAGAAATGGTAATCATCGCCCGAAGGGTCTTTCTCAATAGCAGCAAGTTCAGCAGATCCGGGCGCCAGCTTGGCTTCCATTGCCGCCACATAGGTGCCGAAGAACGACTTTTCATCATCATCGCTCAAGCCATCAAGCCCCACATCCTGAAAGCGACGAGCGCCTGGATCGTTGCTAAAAGCATTGACAAGACTCTGCACCAATGGAATACGCCCCCAAACCGTAGTATCTACATTGGTAACAACGGCAGAGGTGGGTAGCCCCTGTTCAAACTCTTTGCGTCCGTCGTGCAGTATATCCTCGGAAATATCTCCAAGGTCTATGTAGAAATCTCCACCTGTTGACAGTGAATCGTAAACAAAGGGATCCATCATCCAAAACTCGATATAATCAATATTGGATGCCTCAAAGTCGGTAACTGGCAGTGAACGCATAATACCACCCCAACGGGACTGTGGATTCTGCAGAAAACCCTGAGCGTTCATTCCGTTTACATCATAGTTGTATGGTCCCCTTTCACGTGGATAGAAGGCCAAGCTTAGCGTGGGAATGTTTGACGGAATCCCATTGACCTGATCCTTGTTGAAAATCTCCTGCTCATACACCTCCCTCACGAAATAGTTTGAGAGCTGATCCTTATCCTGTCTAATGTAGGCTGGAGTGTAGGATGTGTTTCGGTTAAAAATGGGATCAATCGTATACCAAGCCAACTTCGCCCTATTGTACCCGTAGCGCAAATCGTTGGAAAGACCTCCCTCCGGAAATAAATCGGGCTGTTCCTGTGGTGTGCTAGCCAACACCCATGCACTCCACTGGCGAAGATCAATGGTTGTTTCACTTCCCTCAAAATCGTCGATATAGGAGGTACCCGAAGAACCAATGGCCTTGGAATGGCCAGGGAGCAACTGCGCGAACTCACCTTCAAATAGAATACTCGATGGCTCCTTGGTATGAATCAACGGTATCTTATCAATCATCTTGGTAAGAAATCGGGAGTCGGTTTTGTAGGTGCCGTTTAACCCCCAAATGGTGTTCGAGATTGGTTCAGTGCCATAGTTCACCTTCTGCGTAAGCGGTCGCTCCGTAAGATTAAGAATGGTAGCACCTAGATTAAAGTTGTCGGAAAATTGGTAGTTCAAATGCGTACCTACTAATGTTTTTGTTTGCAGGTTAAATGCAGAGTTATTCTCCAACGATATTTTTATGGGAGTTCCCGATTCCAGCAACCCTTGGTTGATGATTTTTACACGACCAAGCACGTAGTCCACCGTATAGTCCACATTTTCCGTAAGCTTCATTCCTCCAGCGGTGACCACCACCGATCCTTGCGGCACATTCATAGCGTTGAGGGGAATGTCGGAACCACCTGATGACTGGTAACTTCCAGAGAGGATAAACCTGTTTTTTTCAGGAACCTGCCGTGCCTTTGACTGTGTGGAGTCGTAGAGTTCCTGATACACATATTTATCGGCAAGGTCTCCCCCTCCAAGCTTATTCTTCAGATAGCTGCCAAACGGCTCCAATACAGGAAAAATAATCCTCCCGTTACTCGACAGTACGGTTACCCCTTCTATGAAGTCGAAAACACCATCGGGGTATGGATCATTTTGACTATTGAGATTGTCTAGATTCAGCACCTTGATAAGCGGTTGGTTCGCTATAGGCCCCTCCTTAATGTAGTTGGACGTTGTTCCAGTTTCAGCATCCTGATACAAAACATCAAGGACGAAGTTATCCTTACTTAACTGGTAACCTCCAGTGGAGTAAACATTCTTCATCATAAGGTTCCAAGTGGGAAGCTTTGGCGTAAGATTTGTTCCCTTTAGCAACTTTACAATGAGCACCTTGGGTGCGGAAATACCATCCGATGAAAGTTCACCAACCTTGTAAGTTTTACCTCTATAGGTATATTCATAAGCAACAGCCAGTATTTGATCTCCGCTTAGTCTTGTGTTTAGCGAGATAAAGCCGAGGTTTGGGTTGAGGGTAAAATCCGATGCAGAAAGCTTTCGGGCATTTTCTATTTTCTCATAGTCTCTTCCTGAAAGAAGACCCATACCATTCAAAATGGGGCTAATATTCTGTATTGAACGAATACCCGATGAAGAGGTATCTGTAAGGAAGTTGTTGGCCGTATTAATGTCGTTGGAGGGGTTTGGCCCCTTTCCTGCATTTGGGAAAATACTACCGGTGGCATATATATGGCTATCCCCCTCCCCAAGGTCCATTAATCCAAGAATACTTCTAGAGTTATCGAAAACGGATGATGTATTGGTAACCCAAACTTCTATTTTAGTGACGGTAACTCCTGAACTTACAATGGGCAATGTGCTTAACGACTTGTCGTATATATCCCTGAAAAACTGCCCTAGGAAAAAGTGGCGATTGTAGTCATAATCATCCGCTGTAACTTTAAAGCGGCTGGTTTGAGCACCACCTTTCACCTCAATGCTTTGCGACTGGCCCTTCTGCTGAGATAGGATACTGGTAACATAAAGCTTTCCAAACTTCAGCTCCGTTTTAAACCCAAACAGATTTTGGCTTCCAGTAATCAAACTTCCGGACAGGGGCATGGAAACATTACCCGCCTCAATTTTCTGGATGATTTCGTCCTCGTAGCCAGTATATTCCAACTTTACGTTGTTTTCAAAATCGAACGTTGCTTCGGTGTTGTAGTTCACCTGTATCTTCATCTTGTCGCCAATCGTCCCCGTAACGTTCATCTGTATTTTCGATTGAAAGTCGAAGGTGGTGGTACGGCGAAGCTGCAGTGGTAAGGTTGGATTATCGGTCTTTGATGAATTTAGACCCAAAATTAGTTCAGCATTACCCTGTGGCTTAATATCAATTTTATTGCTACCAAAAATGCGGTCAAAGGTTTCTCCACCAAGATGAAGGTCGGGAAGAAATGAGGAACCAGAGGATGTTCCAGCCTCCGCCTGGCGTTTTTGCTCCCAGTAGGCTCTAAGTGAGTTTTGCTGCTGGTAGGCTGCATACTCCTCCTGAGTCATTACCCGCACGGCCATGCCTTTTTTATCGCCTACCTTCTCGTAAAAAACATACTTTCCGGTGACCGGATTAAACTCAACTATGTAGCCTGTATTGGAAGGGGTTTGTAGAAAAAGTGGAGACTTGGGTGCGGTTGTTGGATCGCCAGATGGCAGCTGATAACGCAAGGTAGTGGTGTCCTGACTTTGATAGTCAGCATTTTCCGCCAGCAAACATTCAGGCTGGTCGAGCAATGCTGAACCAAACGAAAACGCAGGAGAAAAACAGATAAAGCAAACGGCGGCAAACAGAACAAACCTTTTCAAGCTCAAACGCAGTTAAATAAATTCTACAATTGCTTTAACGATAGCTTAATCAGCTCCTCAACCGTGATGTCTCTCTTTGAGGTAATTAAGGCATCGACAACCTTTTGCGCAGGGGCCTTTGCAAAACCAAGCATAACCAATGCTGATAACGCCTCGTCGCGAACAGTATTGTTTGCAAAAGCAAATATTTCACCCGTTATCGGCTCCTTGCCAAGCTTATCCTTGAGGTCAATAACCACACGCTGAGCTGTTTTGAGGCCAATACCCTTCACCGACTTTATCCGATTAATATCTTCTGAAAGAATCGCTACTCGAAGCTCCTCCGGTGAAAGAGAGGAAAGCATCATTCGGGCTGTATTTGATCCAATACCAGAAACGCTAATTAAATGTCGAAACAGCTCCCGTTCTGCCCGCTCGAAAAAACCGTATAGGGTATGGGCATCTTCACGAATAGCGAGGTGAATGTATAGTAGCGCATTCTTAGCGCTTCCAAGACAGGAAAAAGTATGTAGCGATATGTTGATAAAGTAACCAACCCCACCAGCTTCAACTACTGCATAGGTTGGGGTAAGTTCCACAACTTCCCCCTTGATGAAATCATACATGGTAAATCTTCAGTGCTTTAGTGCATGCGTATGCAAAGATATGCATTCTGGTAACACATAGCTATAGAATGTTAAAAATCGAAGATTACCCAGAAAATGACCAAGGAAGAATTGGTACCGCTCTGGCCGCTTACCTTACCGGTTCAACGGTATAGCCCTCTTTGCGAAGAAGAGCAATTACGCCTTCGTTTCCACCGAGATGTCCTGCTCCAACAGCGAAAAAGCAGGGGTATTCCTCGGCTAGCTTAGTTATCCGTGGAACCCAGCTGTGGTTTCTCTCCTTTAGCAATATCTCGTCAAATCCCTTGAAATCGTTGGATGTTTCAAGCATGTAAGTGTATATCTCATCCACATCCTGCCTTTCGTATGCCTTAAGCAGCAACTCATACTCCTCTTTCGACTTATTGTAATCGGAAATCCCATCCACTAACATTTCTGCTTGCTGCTCAAGGGGAACCTTATCTATGTAGCTAATCTGCTCCTGAACCGTTTCCAGCCCAAGCACCTCCTTGCCCGATTCTGAGGCCAGCTGCACAAGTGTTCCCTCGTAGGAGGCCGGGTTCTGCCCAATAATTTTAGGAAGTATAAACGATGAGAGCAGCAATGGCTTAACCTTGGAAACAGCACTCAGCGGAATGTGTAGCGAATCGTTGAAAAACGTTGCCACTACTTGGTAGTCTTCAGGCGATAATATCTTATCGATGCTGCTGTTCTCCATCATCATGCCCTGCTGCAACTTTCCCATCATGGTAGGATCGTCCATGTCTATTTCAAGCACCACCTTTTCACAGGAACTCAGCTTACTTTTTAGCGAATCGGGCAAGAAAAAGCGTTCCTGAGGAAGCGCATGAATTGTTCCAAAAAGGTAGGAGGTGTGTTGCAATCCATTTCCGCTAATACTCCATAGCAATGAGGTATGTATCTCCTCCTGACCAAATGTAATAAGGCAAGGAACCAAAAGCAGCGTGGTTATACCCAACTTTCCAACAATTCTCATGTGTAAACAGTTTTACATCAAGAATGTGCTGATGCTAAGCTGCCAGAACAATTCTTGGCATAAGATGCAGCAACCCATTCCAAAATCAATACAGCCATAGGATAAAAACAGTAAACTCAAGTTTACAAAAATAATGGTTATCTCTGCTATATGCCCAAAAAAAGGCGTTCAGCCAATGCTGAACGCCCATAAAGATACAGTAAATAAAACTTACTTGCTCGCACACTTATCGCCGCCCTCCTCCATGCAAATTGCATCGAGTACGGCAATGGTTGCCATGTTTACAATTTCACGTACCGAACTTTCGATGGGAACTACGTGAACTGGCTTTTTAATTCCGAGCAAGATTGGACCAACAATCTCGTAGCCACCCAACTCCTGAAGCAGCTTATAGGAGATATTTCCTGAACTGAGATTTGGGAAAATAAGTGTGTTTACGTTCTTGTCACCCCACTTTCCAAAGGGAAATTTCTCCATCCGGATTTTCTTGTTAAGGGCAAAATTTGCTTGAATCTCGCCATCAACAATAACCTCTGGATATTGGCTATGGAGCATTTCAACGGCCTTTCGAGGTACCTCAGGACTACCTTTCGATACCGATCCAAAATTAGAATACGAAAGCATGGCAATTACCGGCTCAATGTTGAAACGACGTACGGCAGCATCAACCAGCAGGGTAGTCTCCATGAGGGTTTCAGCATTAGGTTCAGCATTCACGGTGGTATCTGCCAAGAATAAGGGACCTCGCTTGGTCATTAAAATATACATCCCCGCAACGTGCTTACCCGAATTATTGGTACCAACAATCTGAATAGCTGGTCGAATGGTGTCGGAATATTTGGTGGAGTATCCAGAAATAAAAGCATCGGCTTCACCCATTTCCACCATCATTATACCAAAATGGTCGCGGGTATACATTCTGTCCACTGCCTCCTGGAACGTTAAGCCCTTACGCATCCGCTTTTCGAAGAGGGCTTTGGCATACTTCTCACGGCGGCAAGCCTCCGATTCACCAAAGAATTCAACAATGGATGCCCCCTCCAGATCAATATTGTTCTCTCGCGATAGCTGTAGTATCTTCTCCTTGCTGCCCAAAAGAATTGGTGTTGCAATGCCTTCGTGCAAAACAGCCTGCGCTGCTTGCATCACCTTAAGGCGTCCGCCCTCAGCAAAAACAAGACGTTTACCAGCATTCTTAGTCCTATCACGGATGGTTCTAATAAGCACATTATCGTGGCCCAATCTGCGATCGAGCTCGTCACGGTAGGCATCCCAATCTTCAATGGTATGTCGAGCCACCCCCGATTCAACGGCAGCCTTAGCAACGGCAACAGAAATTGTAGAAATAAGACGAGGGTCCAGCGGTTTAGGAATGAGATACTCCCGTCCAAAGCTGAGGGTATTTTGATTATAGGCAGAAGCAACAATATCGGGTACCGCCTCTTTGGCAAGAGCCGCAAGAGCTCTAACTGCCGCCTTCTTCATCTCCTCATTTATGGCCTTTGCCCTCACATCTAGCGCACCTCTAAAGATAAAAGGAAATCCCAGCACATTGTTCACCTGGTTAGGGTAATCGCTCCGTCCGGTTGCAAAAATCACATCCGGTCTCGATGCTTTTGCTTTTTCGTAAGATATCTCTGGGTTAGGGTTTGCCAAGGCAAATACGATGGGGTCAGTGTTCATGGAGCGAATCATATCCTCACTAAGCACGTCAGCCACCGATAATCCCAGGAAGATGTCAGCGCCACGCAAGGCATCCTCTAGGGTATGAACATCGAGATTAGTGGCAAATTCTTCTTTTATGGCGTTTAAATCCTTTCTCGTTTTATGGATTACTCCCTTGGAGTCACACATAACCAAGTTTTCACGCTTCACGCCCAATGCAAAGTAGAGCTTGGAACAGGCAACAGCAGAAGCTCCAGCACCATTCACAACTACCCGAACTTCGCCAATCTTCTTTCCGCTAATCTCAAGAGCATTGAGCAATGCAGCGGAAGAAATAATGGCCGTTCCGTGCTGATCGTCATGCATCACCGGAATGTCGAGAACCTTTTTTAACCGCTCCTCAATTTCAAAGCACTCTGGCGCTTTAATATCCTCAAGGTTAATTCCGCCAAATGTTGGTGCAATGAGAGTTACCGTTTGAATGAATTTCTCCACATCGTGGGTATCTACCTCTATGTCGAAAACGTCAATATCAGCAAACGTCTTAAAGAGCAACCCCTTGCCTTCCATAACGGGCTTGCCGGCCAGCGCTCCAATGTCGCCCAAACCGAGAACTGCTGTTCCGTTGGAGATTACAGCAACAAGATTTCCCTTTGCAGTATACCGATATGCATCTTCCGGATTTTTCTCTATTTCGAGACATGGTGCCGCCACTCCTGGGCTGTACGCCAGCGAAAGATCCTTTTGTGTACTGTAAGGTTTTGTGGGGATTACCTCTATTTTTCCCGGGCGACCCTGTGAGTGATATTCCAGAGCCTCTTCCTGAAGTCGTTTTGCCATGGTAATTCTGTTTAAAAAATGTGCGGTAAAATTATAAATTTCTCGTGCTGTATATATGTTTTTCTAGATATGTTCATTTATTTTTTGTGGTTATGGGTAAACCCTATGCAAATTACGGCAGTATGAAACGAAAAGCAACAAAAAACGCCGGATAAAAATCCGGCGCTCTTTAATTCGGTTAGGGCTATCGTTCCGACTCCGTTTCGAGCCTAGTAGTTTTAAGCGGATTTGCCGTAAGCTCCTTATACATTTTGCGATTGTTGAACAAATCACAGGCTAAGTATAGAGCACTACGGAACGAGTTGGGATTAGCCTCGTCCTTCCCAGCAATTTCGTAGGCAGTGCCGTGAACAGGCGATGTTCGGATTATGGGTAATCCTGCTGTATAATTTACGCCTTCATCAAACACCAGCGATTTGAATGGAATGAGTCCCTGGTCGTGGAACATGGCCAGTACCGCATCGAACTTATTGAACCCTTCGGATCCAAAGAAACCATCAGCAGGATAGGGCCCTAAAGCCATTATCCCGTTGTTGCGGGCCTCCTCCAGCGCAGGAATAATTACTGTTTGTTCTTCCTTCCCCAAAAGACCATTATCCCCAGCGTGCGGGTTTAAGCCAAGCACGGCAATTCGGGGCTTGCGTATGGCGAAATCTTCAATGAGCGTTTTGTTTAAAATGGCGAGCTTACCCAGAATGGCATCCTTGGTAATTAAAGAGGGCACTTTGCTTAACGGAACATGTCCTGTAACCACGCCAACCTTGAGGAAGTCAGACACCATGAGCATTAGCGCCTCACCATCTCCAAAATTTTTAGCGAGGTATTCGGTATGACCAGGAAAAGAGAACGTGTCGGTTTGGACGTTAAACTTGTTAATGGGCGCCGTAACTACCACATCAATCTTGCCCGCTTTTAAATCGGCAACAGCCGCTTCCAGCGAAAGAATTGACCCTTGGCCACCTATGGATGTGCTCTTACCAATGTCCACCCGAACATTCTCATCCATTACATCGATTAAGTTGGCACGCTTTGGATTGGCCTCAGCCACCCCTTTTATCGGGTTAAAGCTGAAATTTTCCACATTAATCGATTTTCGATGGTAGGCGGCCACCTTGGGTGAGCCATAAACGATAGGAATACAGAAGTCGTTAATTCTATTGTCCTGCAGTGCCTTAATGATTACTTCGTAACCAATGCCATTAATATCACCTTGGGTTATTCCAACCCTAACTCTATCTTCGCTCATGTATTGCTATTTTATTGATTTGGGTTAGTGCAAAAGCAGAAACCACAGCGTAAAGTTAGCAAATAACCAATTGTTGTCGAACAGTATTGGGCAAAAAGAGTAGATTTGTTTTGGAGGGGTTTATAGCTCCATCTCCGAGAGTAGCAACCGTGGGAGCCGAGGAAACAATTGATTCACCTCCGACGGAACAGCTACAAAAATTCGTTGTCGGTTTCAAACTTGGTTTTTTTTGCAGAAATTTACATCAAACTAAGATTAACATCGAACTCGTTTGCCCGCGTTATTGCAAAAGGTGTAGCAGGGGCTTAATCAACCGATAATAGTTGAGAAATGAATCTGGAATCCATATACCACAAAGCTTACAATTTCAATTATCTCACCAAAGATGAAGGGCTAACCCTTTATCAAGAAGCTCCTTTGAGCGAGCTGATGGCCCTAGCGCATCTAGTTAGGTTGCACAAGGCACCAAGCTTTGTTACCTGGCAAATCGACAGAAGCGTTTGCATTACCAATGTGTGCATTTCTGATTGTAAGCATTGTTCATCACACGTTAGGCCCGATAGCAACGATGCCTTTATCACCACACTCGAAGAGTATGTGGAAAAGGTGGAGGAGTTGCTTAAGTACGGCGGAGAGCAGTTAATTTTACAAAGCGGGCTTAATCCAAATCTTGACTTATCGTTTTACAAAGATTTATTTCGGCAGCTTAAGGAGCTCTTTCCAAAAATAAAGCTTCACGCTCTAGGTCCATCGGAAATAGCATTCATTGCCCAGCAGGAGGGATTTACCTACAGGCATGTGCTGGAGGAGCTGGTTGACTCAGGTCTCGATAGCCTGCCTGGTTTTGGCGCTGAAATTTTGTGCAACAGGGTTAAGAATGAATTCTCTCCAGGGAAGCCGGACGCCGATGCATGGCTGGAGGTAATGCGCCAAGCCCACCAACTCGACCTACCAACCTCTGCAACCATGATGTTTGGCCACCTTGAAACTCCGGAGGAGCGTATTGAACACCTCATTAAAATTCGAAATTTGCAAGCAGAACGTCCCACTGGAACCTATGGATTTCTGGTTTTCATTGTTTGGCCTTTCAATCAACGAGTAACAAAAGGTAAGGAAACCATTGCGCAAAACTTTCAAATTTCACAGCAAGAGTACTTACGAATGGTAGCACTAAGCCGCATCATGCTTCCAAACATCCCCAACATTCAAGCATCTTGGCAGTATGTTGGCAGAGACCTTGCACAAATAGCTCTTCACGCTGGGGCTAACGATTTTGGCTCCATTGTTATCGACGAAAATGCCAATCTTCACGGTAATGGAACCTACCGAATGGATGCCTACCATATTCAAAAAGCCATAGTGGATGCAGGTTTTGAGCCAAAGCTTCGCAACCAAAAGTTCGAGCTCATTGGATTACCCGACTGTGAATTCAGCAAAATCATGCTTTTCGAAGAGCTGCGATCGGCACCATACGACATGTAAAAAAGGCTGGAAAAATCCAGCCTTAATAAATTCATTACCTACTACCTCTCGGCCTGTCTAGCTTCGGCCAAGTTGAAACTGATAGGTTTTCCCATTACGTGAAAGGGTTGCAATATTGTCGCAAGATCCATCGCCATAATCAACTGTCCCGGTCTCATTTCCTATGGTAATATCAACGCTTCCAGAAACAATCCAGCGGCAACTCATCTTTATTTGCAATGCATTCACAATGGTATGGGTATAGGTTTCCCCGCTTCGGTTTACACCCGTTTCGGTTCCCTCAAGGGAGTAAATGTCGTCCCAAATAAAGTAAGGAGTACTCATACCGTCCACCCATGTTCTGGTTTGAGTAGCCTCTCTGGTATAGGTTGTTCCATCTGAAAAGGTAACCTTGCCGTTGGTAAGCGTGTAGGTGTAGGTGTACTCCGCCGTTTTGGTTATGGTACGGGTTCCCTCTACTTTATTACCATCGAGGGTGAAGTTTTGGAACGTAGCCGTACGGGTGAATTCATTTTGCAATGGACCACCAACAATATTGATTACAATTACACCATTTTTCACATGACCATTAACCGCATTGGGGTTTGTATAGTTAACGTAGGTAACAGTTTTTGTAATGCTACCATCATTGTTTGCAACCACGCTCACGGTTCGTGAAGAAGTAGCGTCGGTAAGAGCAGCAGATAAAGCCGGAGCCGATTGTTGGCTACCATCCGTCATGGTAATATCGTCAATTTCGGAGGTGGCATCATCGTAGTAGGAGGTCACCTGATCGTCGTCAACGGAACTGCTCACTAACGGATCGGTTGTGGTAGTGGAGTCCTTTTGGCAGGATGCAAATGTAAAACTTACAAGTGCAGCAATCATCAATAGATTAACATGTTTCATGGCTGTTGAATTTAGAATTAAACATTTAGTTTGCTGAGAATATTTTAACAGTTTTATTGTCGATTCGTTCGTATCGCAGCTGCATAGGAATACACACAAGGTCTAGTGCTTCCGTCAGGTTCTTATTTGTGAAAAAGCCAGTGTATGACCGTATCCGGCTTCCGTTGTAAATTATGGTCACATTAAACTGGCGCTCAATTTCATCGAAAACTCGGCCAATACCCTCCTGCTGGTAGTAGAATTTACCTTCCACCCATGCAGCTTCCTTTTCGATTGAGGTAACTCCGGTATTGAGCTTTCCAAGTGCGTTTACCTTTGTTTTAACTCCAGGCAGGAGCAATGTGGTCATACCTGAAATTTTGCTCGTTACTTGAACTTTACCCGTGAGGCAGCTCACTCTAACCTCGGAGCCTCGTGCGTAAACGTTGAAAGTGGTGCCCAAAACACTGGTAACTGTTTTGTCGGCCACTACCGAGAACTTTTGTCCATGCTTTACCTTAAAAAAAGCCTCACCGTTCAATTTCACCAGCCTCTCCTTATCCCAATTTTTAGGGGAGTACCAAATGGTGGTACCAGAATTCAATATAACAACGGAACTGTCGGGCAGATAAACCGTTGCCATCTCTCCATAACCTGTGGTGATTTTGCGCTGGCTATTCTGCAGAAAAAACCAGGTTACTAGAAATAAGCCAATAAGTGCAGCAGCGGCAAATGCTACCGATCGACCAATACTACGGCGCCCAATACTTGGAGAGTACGCTCGCTCATCTAGCTTTTCGAGCAGCGCATGCCACGCTTCCTCTTTTGTTTTTACAGTAGGTATTTGTAGTTGTTGCAAAGCCGTGAAAACCTGCTTCAGATCTTTTTCATCTGCAGCCAGCTTACTTCTTCCCATATTTTTACTTGCTTTCACTTTGGCTCATGCTTTTTTCACATGTAATACAATGCGAAACAGCTTTACCCTACCGCCTTTGCATATTTTTTTTGAATAGAAAGGAATAACCAACTAGCACCCATTCAGCAAGTATTGGTAAGTAGCCAAGCCATGCGACCACCAAAACCCGAATGGCAAGCAAGGCAAAAAAGATGCAGAAGATTGTTAGTGCTAAAATCGAAAGTTTAGGAACACAGATGTTAGCACACCCATGCCCTTTTCGTCATAAAACTCTAGGGGTGAATTACCCTGAAGAACTTCGTTGTAAGGATCATCCTTCAGGCTGTATGGCCTATTCAAAATATTGGTTGTATTCAGCAGGTTGAATACATTAACTCCCGCACGGCAATTCACCCTCCCCAGCTTGTAGCTGTAGGCAATTCCCAAATCCACACGCTGGTAGGCAGGAAGTCGTTCGGAATTTTTTGAATAGTCGGGGGAGAGCTGGAAAGATGAAGTAAACGTTGGATCATCCCATGGCTTTCCTGAACCATAGATAAATGCCGAAGTAAAGCTCCACCGCTTTACCTGCGCAATTCCAAACAGCTTGAGTTCATGCAGCTGATCGTCATAGGCAGGATAGCGATCACCTCCATTTAGCTGAGCAGACTGGTTTGTTGACCTACTCAAGGTGTAGGCCACCCAAAGTTGATAGTTGCCAAAGCGCTGCTTCATTAACACGTCAACCCCATGCACTATGCTGTTGAGGCTATAGTAGCGCTTCGTCTGCTTAATTACATTCGATGCCGTCCGGGTGTATACGTTCTGAACCACAACAATTCCATCGGTATACTTTGTGTATGCCTCCACATCCAGCGTAGTTCGTGCAAATGGTCTCCACGTAAAGCCACCTATCAAATGATTTGACTGCACCACTGGAAACTTTTTACCATCCGACACCGCCCAAATGCTGCGAAAATCGGTGCCAGAGACCAAAACAATTCTATTAATAAATTGGTAGTAACGCCCTGCAGACGCTTTCAGCATCAATTTTGGATGAACCTGTAGCGCAATTTGAATTCGTGGTTCAAAATATTTTTTCCCGGTTAAACTATAGTGGCTCGATCGAAAACCCACCTTGATTGCCTTAACGCTCTTCCATGAGTAGGTGTTTTGCAAGAAGAAGGTGCTCAGCCGTGAATCACCAACCAGCTGTAACGTAGTATCAATGTAGGAAACATTATTGAAGCGATGGAGGTAACTTTCAGTAAAGTTGGTGTTAACGCTATTCACTTCAGCACCAAAGTCCAAGGTATTTCTCTCGCCTAACTTCAGATTATTCTGGAGAGTAACTGAACCATCCTTAATGTTACTTTCAATAAGCGATAATTTTCTGGTAGTATCGGACTTTAGCAGACGCCGCCTCATAACGCTATCGATGTGGTTGTAGTATAGGTTATAGTTGGAGCCACCTATCACGAGGGTCTGATAAAAAATCTTTGACCACTGTCGTGCCCACCTAATGCTAAGTCCACCACTACCCCAGTATGAATCTTCGTTAGTACGCTTGTTCGTTGTGGTGGCATAGTAGGTCAAGTCGTCGTGCCCCTTATAACCGCTAAAGGAAATAACATCCTTTTCAGTTGGCTTAAGCGTTAGCTTGGTATTTAAGTCGTAAAAGTAGTACGTTGGCTCATTGCTCCCCGATGAGGCAAACGAGGGTGCTTTAGCATCGCCCACAAGGTCGCCTCGCATTTTCGACAACAACTCTTCGTAGAGAGTGCTTCGATAATAATCGGTAAACGAGCGACGTGCGGAGAAAATAAAGGAAGCCTTCGACCCCAGTGGTGTCTCTACAGTAGCGTCAGCAGCAAGTAAATCGACCCCAACATCTGCCGAGGCTTTTTGCATACTTCCGCTTTTCCCCGTAATCTCTATTACAGATGAGGCTCTTCCTCCGTAGGTAGCGTCGAATCCGCCTTTAAACACTTGGATATCCTTAATGGCTTTTGCATTAAAGCTGCTAAATGCTCCAAAAAAGTGGTCGATTTGATAAACCGTAAAACCATCGTATAGAATAAGGTTCTTGTCGGAACTCGACTTTCGAACATTGAGGCCAGCAGAGGTTTCGGTAGTACCGTCAATCCCGGGCAATAGCTGAAGTGGGGCTGTAATGTCCAGCTCCGTTAAAGAGGGAAGGTCCGTTAGCCGATTGGAGTTCATTCGCAAGCGGGAAGGTTCCGTTTCTGTTTGCACAACTTCCGAATGGGGCGCTGCCACAACCACCTCTGAAACGGTGGCCGTTTGAGGCTCAAGTTCCACTACGAGCACATCCTTTTGTGTGGATGGAGACACCCTAACCTGCTTTGGCAAGTAGCCTATGTAGCTCACCGACAATAATAAGGAATCGGCCTGCTGAGTTATTATGCTAAAGTAGCCGTCGCTATTGGCGGCCACTCCATTGGTGGTGCCTACAAATGCAACGTTAGCGTAGGGCAATGATTCCCCGGACATTTTCTCCTTCACCAAGCCCAACACCCTGAATTTGGGCGGTGGTGGTGGTTCCATTGCCGCTTTAGCAAGCAACTCTTGCTGCTTAATGGGATCTGGCTTTAATACATATACCCCATTAATCTCAACAAAGCTTATGGCCACAGAGGCAAGAGCCTCTTTGATTGCCTCTTTCGGTGTGGCATTTGTATAGCTTACGGTTACAGTGTATTGGCTAATGAGGTCGTTGTCATATGCCAGCTTAACGCCACAATCAGTAGCGATTTGCTCTAGCACAACATTTAACGGAGAATTGGTAAAGGATGCAGAAATAGTTTGCGACTGGACCAGTCCAGTAATGCTAATAAATGCTAAGAGTAAAAGAATATGCTTCCTCACCACCATGAATCTTCTCAGAACAAATACAAAAATAGAGCAAATTACCCTACCTAATGGTCACAATATTTCCCTGAATAGAATAGGTTAGGCCCATTGGCAAGCAAACCAAATCGAGAGCGTCCTTCAAATTTCCTTTTCTAAAAAAACCGGTATAGGTTCTTCCAGAAATATTGGTCGATTGGATATGGACATTAAACTGGCGTTCCAATTCGGCAAATACATCCCCAAGCGGAGCAGCATTATAGTAAAACTCTCCTCTTACCCAGGTAACATCAGTTGTAGAATCGAGAGACGCTCTAACAACAGACTGGTTATCGGCCTTGAGTATTTCACCCCCTGTGAGCACTTCGTCCCTACCACTCTTCAAAACAACCTCAACTCTACCTTCGAGGCAATCTACCTGCAGCTTTCCGTTGCGGTACGATACGTTAAACTTTGTACCCAGCACCCGCACGAAGCCCACCGTTGTATGAACCTCAAATCGATCTCCCTTGGTTACATGAAACAGTGCCTCACCCTGAAGCGACACCATTCGATGCTTATCCCAGCCAAACTTGCTATAGGTGACCTTGGAGTCGGCATTCAGCTCAACCTCCGACCCATCTGGTAGAACGGCACTGGCAACCATTCCTCGTGGTGCAACAATCTGCTTGCTACCCGTTAGGTAAAGGAAAAATATCGAAACCAAAATAATTGAAACAAGAGCGGCAGCGGCCATTCCATAGCGTGCAACGCGCCTACTAAGGGAGATTACGGGTGCAGCTGGCCTCTCCTCCGGTATGCTTTCCGTCTCCTCAATTTTAGCAAGGAGCTGTTGCCATACCTCCTCCTTGCTCTTAGTAGCAGGAGCCTTCCATGACGACATGGCCTTTAAGGCCCTGTCCAGAGCCTCATCCCCATTCATATTGGGCTTAAGGTTATGTTTGTCGTCTCCCGCGCTCATAGCTTATAACTTATTTTTGTCCGCACAATCTTAAGAGCCTCGGACATTCGCTTTTCAATGGCCTTAACACTAAGATCAAGCCTCTCCGCAATTTCGTCGTAGGTCAATCCATCGATCCTGTTGAGCAAGAATACGATTCGGGCCTTCTCTGGGATGGAGGCAATTACCCCCTGCAGCTGCTTGCTAAACTCCTCCGTAAGCAACTCCGAATCGGCAGCCTCGCTATGCACGTTCTGATCATAACTGTTTTCGAAATTGTACACTACCTTTCGATGCTTTAGCTGATTTAGCGCAAGATTCCCTGTAATTTTATAAAGAAGGGCCTTAACCGTTTCGTTCCTGATGTCGTCGCGCATGGCCCATACCTTAATGTAGGCCTCCTGCACAATATCTTCTGCCAAAGCAGCATCACCAACCTTGAAGTAGGCAAAACTCCTAAGACTCTCATAGTAGGTATCAAAAAGATTCCTAAACCACTTGAGCTCTTCCGGTGTATATGTTCCTTCGGGAAGTGTCACCTGTTGGGAGTTTTATTTGAGCAAATATAGCATTTGGTTTTTTGTCTGGCCTACTTTGCCACACCATTTTTTGGAATTTGGTCGCGGCACGATAAATTCCATACCGTATCGTAAGCAAGCCTAGCAATTCTCGCCATGGAGGAGTAGTCCAACTTTTCAGGAGTATCTGTGGGCTTATGGTAGTCTTTATGAAGTCCTCTGAAAAAGAGAATGCTGGGTATACCGGCGCTATAGAAGCTATACTGGTCGGAGCCAAAAAAGAACATGTAGTTCCCCTTCGATAAGGAAAGCCCAACAGTATTGTCTACTTTCGACAAGCTATCTGCCAAAGAGTAAAGAAAATTGTTGTTTTGATCGGTTGTTGCATAGAGATAGTTCGAGTTGTCCATCTTGGCATCTTGACGTCCAACCATATCGAGATTGACATCTGCAACAAGGTGGCAACCAATCAATGGATTATGCTCTACAAAGTATTTTGATCCTAAAAGTCCCGATTCCTCACCAGAAAAAGCAATAAAGGCAATTGTCCGGTGTGGTTTGAAGCCATTCTTCACGGCAGCATTAAATGCCTTAGCAATCTCCATTACGGAAGAAACTCCACTGGCGTTATCGTCGGCACCGGGGAAATAGACATCATCATGGCCTCCTAAGTGGTCATAATGTGCCGTAATTGCAACAACCTCATTGGCCTTATCGCTACCGGGGATTATCCCCACTACGTTGTATCCATTGGCAATCTCCTTGTTGTCGGGAGCCACCACAGAAACCTCTCGCAAAGGAAATGAGCGTAGTACATTAGCCTCTCCCTTGCTACTTCTTTCTGCGATTGCCAAAAGTTCCGTGATATCAAGCCCCATAATAGCCTTTGCCGCATTGGCCGAAAGGTATAGTTCTGCAGTTCTTATGGCATTTGCCGGCTTATCTGCCGCTCCCGATTCCAACTGAAACCGCCGCTCCTGCTGGGCTTCCTCGTTGCTTTTACGTACTTGATCAAATCGTTCGAGATGATAGGGGTTTATGATAAATACAGCAGGACACTGGTTAGCCTTAAGCTTATCGTAGGTGGAGTAACCATATGAAGTTAACGGCTCTTTGGCTAAAAGAAAAACTGCTTTCCCTTTGATATCAAGGCTATCGAAATCGTGGCTATCACCAAATCCAGCAAACACCACCTTTAACGTCTTCTCCTTGGGCACCACCCCATGCCGAACAATGATATCTGCAGGGCTTGAGAAGGTTTGCCCTCCAACCTTTAGGCTTGCTTCACCTGCAACATCCCTAAACACACGAAATGGCTGTTGATATCCCGATTTCCCCTTTGCAGAATCGAGAAGGCCGTTTGCCTCAAAAAAAGAGGCAAGGTAGGTAGCAGCCTTGTTGGCACCATCGGAACCTATCTCTCTTCCAAAGAAATCTCTAGAGGCCAGCACTGTAACGTAAGCCTTAAGATCTTCTGTCTTGATAGCTTTGTATCCAGCACTCTTACCTACGGTATCAACCGATTGTGCATTCGCGCTCAGGCTTACCGCCCAAACGAGGAGAAGGGTAAACATACGTTGCATAGCATCTACTTTAAAGTTTGAAGATACAAATTTTTGAAACGCATGGTTGATCCAATGGAGAACAACAGCACATAAAAAAACGACCAGACATATGTCTGGTCGTTCTAGTATTTCGCGTTTAATGATTAAAGTTTCTTCTTAACCTCAACCATTTCGTATCCTTCAACAATGTCGCCAACCTTAATGTCATTAAAGTTGTGGATGTTTAAGCCACACTCAAATCCGTTCGCAACTTCCTTTACGTCATCCTTAAAGCGCTTGAGAGAGCCTAACTCGCCCGTATAAACCACAATACCATCGCGTATCACACGAACCTTCGTGTTTCGAGTGATTTTTCCTTCACGAACAATACATCCGGCTACGGTTCCAACCTTAGTGATGTTAAAGGTTTCAACAATTTCAAGGGTCGCAATAATTTCCTCCTTGAAGTCGGGTGAGAGCATTCCTTCCATGGCGTCCTTAAGTTCGTTAATGGCATCGTAGATAATGGAGTAAAGACGAATATCAATGCCTTCCTTCTCCGCCAGCTTACGGGCACCAGACGATGGACGAACCTGGAATCCAATTACAATGGCATTGGACGCTGCAGCAAGCAGAATATCCGATTCGGAAATCTGACCTACACCTTTATGAATTGCGTTAACCTGTATTTCTTGGTTAGTGAGCTTAACTAGAGAGTCGGTAAGTGCCTCAACCGAGCCATCCACGTCACCCTTTACTATGATGTTCAACTCCTGGAAGTTACCAATGGCAATACGACGGCCAATTTCATCAAGGGTGATATGCTTTTGAGAGCGCAATCCCTGCAAACGCAGCAGCTGCTCACGCTTAGTGGCAATATCCTTTGCCTCTTTTTCCGTGTCCATCACGTTGAACTGGTCACCGGCCTGCGGTGCTCCGTTCAAACCAAGAATAAGGACAGGTGATGCAGGACCAGCCTCCGTTATCTTCTTATTTCGCTCATTGTACATTGCCTTCACACGTCCCATGTAGGTTCCGGCTAGGACAATATCGCCAATGTGTAATGTCCCCGATTCAACCAGCATCGTGGTGATATAACCACGCCCCTTGTCGAGCGAAGATTCAATAACCGCACCCATCGCCTTCTTGTTGGGGTTTGCCTTCAAATCGAGCATTTCGGCCTCAAGCAAAACTTTTTCCAGAAGATGGTCGATATTGAGACCCTTTTTTGCAGAAATTTCCTGGCATTGGTATTTTCCTCCCCAATCCTCAACAAGATAGTTCATGTTGGCCAACTCTTCCTTTATCTTCTCGGGGTTGGCACCTGGCTTGTCAATTTTGTTGATGGCAAATACAATGGGTACCCCAGCGGCACTCACGTGGTTAATAGCCTCAACCGTTTGGGGCATTACGTTATCGTCGGCAGCAATTACAATTATGGCAACGTCGGTAAGCTTGGCACCACGGGCACGCATGGCGGTAAACGCTTCGTGACCTGGTGTGTCGAGGAATGTAATCTGTCTTCCATCCTCTAGCTGAACGCTATATGCCCCAATGTGCTGGGTAATACCACCTGCCTCACCAGCAATTACGTTGGAGTGGCGGATGTGGTCGAGCAGTGAGGTCTTACCGTGGTCAACGTGTCCCATTACCGTAATAATCGGCGAGCGGGAAACCAAATCCTCCTCGTTATCCTCCTCCGACCTTATGGCCTCTTGAATATCTATGGAAACAAACTCAACCTTGAAGTTGAATTCATCTGCCACAAGGGCAAGTGTTTCAGCGTCCAAGCGTTGGTTAATGGAAACCATAAGCCCCATGTTCATGCAGGTCTCGATTACATCGGTAACCGGAACATCCATCATGGAGGCCAACTCGTTTACCGAAACAAATTCGGTAACCTTGATTACGTTTTTATCGAGTTCAGCCTGTTCCTTCTCTGCAATATGGCGTTGGCTTAAGAGCTCTCTCTTTTCCTTACGGTATTTCGATCCTTTCGACTTCCCTTTGCTGGTAAGTCTGGCAAGTGTATCCTTAATCTGTTTCTGAACATCCTCTTCGCTAACTTCCTGACGAAGCAGTGGCGGACGTTTTAGCTTACTACCTCCCTTGCTCTTATCACCAGCTGCTTGCCCTTGCCCTGTTCGGTCCCTATTATCTTTCTTCACAAAGCGCAAACCACCTCCAGCAGGTTGAGCAGGTTTTGGCTTCTGCTCTCCACCATTTGTAGCAGGTGTTGTGGTTGCTCCAGCTTCTCCTGCTGGCTTAACCTGATCCTTTTTAATGCGCTTGCGCTTTTTCTTCTTTTTATCGAAATCGGAAGAGGAGGCGATGGGCTTTCTTTTCGGCTGAATAGCATCCAGATCGATTTTCCCAACAACCGTTGGTCCAGAAAGCTTCTCCACCGAAGAGCGGTAAAGCGTTTCTACTGGCGTCACCTTAGGTGTTACAACCTCCTCTGCTGCAGGCGCTTTTGTTTCCGTAACTTCTACAGTAGGCTTGTGCTTAGGTTGTGAATGAGGGTGCTCCTGCGCCTTGGTGTGCTGCTCCTCCTGTGGTTTTGTATGTGGCTTTTCACCCTGTTTTTCAACGGGCTTTTTATGAACCATTTTTCCAGAAGATTCTGTTTCCACCTTTTCTTTTGGAGAATGTTCCTTGCGTTTTTCGGGTAGCTCAACCTTCTTCTTGGCCTGGTGAAGGTCGATTTTCCCAACAACCTTAACGTTTATCTCGGAACGTTCAGTCTCTTCTTTCTTCTCTGGTTGTGGTTGTGGCTGCGGCTGTTTTTCCTCTTGCTTAGTCTCAACAACAGGCTCCGCTTTAGCCTCTTGAACCGGAGCATCTTCGTGCTTCTTCGGCTTATGGCTTACACTATCAAGGTCGATTTTCCCAACAACCTTAATGTCTACATCCTTTACCGGTTGGTTTTCTACCACTGCTTCGGCTTTCTCCTCCTTTTTTTCCTTTCGCTCTTGAGGTGCTTCGGAGGTCACCGTAATCATGATTTCGTCACTGTGACCATCGCCGGAATCGGCATCATCCCTCTCGACATCCTCGTCGTCCACATCGGAAATGGAGATTGTAGCCTTTTTTTCTCTAAGGTTTTTTAAGCTCAGCTTTTTTGATGCATCCCTAAGGTTTGCCTCCTTGCCGTACTCCTTTGCAATGAGCTCGCAAAGTTCAGGAGCAATCTTAGAGTTAGGGTTAGAGTCTACCTCATGGCCTTTCTTCTTCAGATAGTCCACCAGAGTAGTAACGCCAACGTTAAACTCAATTGCAAGCTTACTAAGCCTTGTTCCTTTCTCGAATTGTGTCATAAATCAGTCCTCAACTGTTATGGTAAACCAGGCAGTTAACCACTTTTGCCAATGCAAATATAATGCTACTCGAATTCTGCTCTAAAAATTTTGACAACTTCTTTTACGGTTTCTTCCTCTAGATCGGTTCTCCGAACCAACTCAGAAAGAGGAATCTCCAGCACGCTACGGGCTGTATCGCATCCAATGCCTTTGAGGGCATCCAAAACCCAGCTTTCAATTTCGTCGCTAAACTCATCGAGGTTAACATCCTCTTCATCCTCCTCGTCGGTCTCCCGGTAAACATCTATTTCATAACCGGTCAACTGGCTTGCCAGACGAATGTTGTATCCGCCCTTACCTATGGCTAAAGAAACCTCCGAAGGTTTAAGATATACATCGGCCTTTTTATACCGTTCGTCTATCTTTATCTCAATAATCTTTGCCGGGCTCAAGGCACGGGTAATAAAGAGTTGGATATTGTTGGTGAAGTTGATTACGTCAATGTTTTCGTTACGCAGCTCCCTAACAATTCCATGTATTCTAGATCCCTTCATACCAACGCAAGCACCAACAGGGTCGATGCGCTCGTCGTACGACTCCACGGCAACCTTGGCACGCTCACCAGGAATGCGAACAATGCGCTTAACGGTGATAAGCCCGTCGAAGATTTCTGGAACTTCGAGTTCAAAAAGTCTCTCAAGAAAAACTGGGGATGTTCTGGAGAGCACAATCACGGGGGTGTTATTCTTCATCTCCACCCTGATTACCACCGCGCGAATGCTATCGCCTTTTCGGAAAAAATCGCCAGAAATTTGCTCATTCTTAGGCAGCACCAGTTCATTCCCTTCGTCGTCGAGTACCAAGATCTCCTTTTTCCAAACTTGGTACACTTCACCGGTAAGAATATCACCAATCCTATCCTTATACTTGTTGTAAAGATTGTTCTTTTCGAGGTCGAGAATACGCGAGGTAAGATTCTGACGAATGGCAAGAATAGCACGTCGACCAAAGTCGCTGAGCTTTACAGGGTCGGTAACCTCCTCACCCACCTCGTAATCTTCATCAATTTTTGTGGCGTCGGTAAGGGAAATCTCCTTGTTCGGATCCTCCACTTTTCCATCCTCCACAACCACTCTATTCCTCCAAATTTCAAAGTCTCCCTTATCGATATTGACAACAATATCGAAATTCTCATCAGAGCCATACATTTTAATGAGCATACTGCGAAATACATCTTCCAGCACGCTCATCATTGTGGGCCTGTCAATGTTTTTGAGTTCCTTAAACTCGGAAAAAGTATCAATCAGGTTCAAGTTTTCCATCGCTTCACCTAAGTTTGCCGATTTTACTTAAAGGAAATTACAACTTTCGTTGATTTTATCTCTTCAAATGTTAACGTTCTCTGTTCCACCACAAGGGTCTTCTTCTTTTTTGCGCCTTCGAGTTTTCGTCTTTCACTCACCTCAAGGCTTATGCTGTTTCCGGGTTCTACACTAAGCAATATACCCGTAATTTTTTCACCCGAAAGGGTAACTACATCCAACTTCTTCCCCACGTTCTTGAGATACTGCTCAACAACCTTAAGGGGCTGGCCAAGTCCTGGAGAAGCCACTGTAAGCTCAAAATCCTCCTTCTCTCTGTCGAGCGCTGCCTCAAGTGCACGATTCAAATCCATGCATTCCTTAATGGTAACACCCTTTTCAGAATCCACATCCACATCAATCCGCCCTTGGTTATCCAGAGCTAAGTCAACTAGGAACAAACCACGGGCTTGTACCTCACTTTTAACTATTTCTCTAACTTCCTCCAGCTTTAACATGGCAATTTCAACATAATAAAATAGGGGACTTGGGTCCCCATCTCCATCCACTCTCGACTTAACGGTGCAAAATTAATCATTTTCAGCCAAATTCCCAAATATTTATAGAAATAACAGAAAATATGTATCGGATGAAGTATCTTTAATGCCCCAATTAAAACTGCTGCAAAGCAGTAGGTTAAATAATTTTTGGTGAGTAACCTATGCAAAAGACTCCGCTATTCAAACAAAAGATTGTAAACGATCCGGTGCATGGCTTTATAACCATTCCAAACCAGTTGGCCTACGACCTTATGGAACACCCCTGGCTACAGCGGCTTCGGAACATAAAACAGCTGGGATTGAGCTATCTCGTTTATCCCGGGGCCGTTCACAACCGCTTTCAGCATACCCTCGGGGCAATGCACCTAATGATGCAGGCTCTGCAGGTGCTGCATGAAAAGGGTATTGAGATTACTCCTGAAGAGGAAGAGGGGGCCATTGCCGCCATCATGATGCACGACTTAGGACACGGACCCTTCTCGCACGCGCTGGAGCACAGCATTGTGCATAACACAAGCCACGAGGAGATTTCGCGAACATTCATGGAGCAGTTGAACATTCAACTCGAGAATAGGCTCACCACGGCCATTGCAATCTTCGACAACCAATACCCCAAAAAGTTTCTGCATCAGCTGGTGTCGAGCCAGCTGGATGTTGACCGGCTCGACTACCTCCGTCGGGATTCGTTCTTTTCCGGCGTAGCCGAGGGCACCATTGGGCTGGAGCGAATTATTAAAATGCTACACGTTTCTGCCGACAGCTTAGTGGTTGAGGCAAAAGGTATCTATTCCATAGAGAAGTTTTTAATTGCTCGCCGCCTGATGTATTGGCAGGTTTACCTACACAAGACCGTTGTGGCTGCAGAACAAATGCTAATAGCAATACTCAAGCGGGCTCGGGAACTTGCCCTTTCCGGCATTCCTCTGTCAGCCTCTCCTGCGCTACAGTTCTTTCTGGAGGGACGATACGAAGGAGCACCAACCACATCGTGGCTAAGCACCTTTGCCGAACTTGACGATACCGACATTTCGCTTGCCATAAAGCTGTGGGCTAAGCACTCCGACCCAACCCTAGCAGACCTTTGCAGTAGGCTTAACAGTCGCAACCTACTCCACGTTGAGCTGTCCAGCACACCCTTTCCTTCCCTACGAGTAGAAAAGGCCTTTGAGGCCTGTACAAGCCAGATGGGCCATTCAAAAGATCACTCCAACTACCTTTGTTTTGCAGGTGAAGTCACAAATAGCTTCTATAACCCAGCAGAGGAGTCCATTAAAATTCTGTTTAAAAATGATAGACTGGAGGATATATACGAAGCCTCAGAAATGCTCAACCATTCCGCATTAGCTAAAACGGTGAAAAAATATTTTTTTTGCTACCCCAAGGAGGTCTCTTTTACAATTCAGCACGAATAATTTCGACTGCCCCATACCCACATACCATAATTTTAGCAATGTAAACATATCACCTACAGAAAAATTATGTAGGTTTGCCCCAAATTGAAACATACCCTGTCATGGAATTTACCGCAGCAGCAATAGCACAGTTTCTTCAAGGAGTGGTAGAAGGAAACCCGGAAGTGAAGGTGAATAATATTGCCAAAATTGAAGAAGGCGCAGACGGATGCCTCTCCTTTCTTGCCAATCCTAAGTATGAAAAATATATCTACACCACGAAGTCGTCGGTGGTATTGGTGAACAAAGATTTTGTAGCAGCACAGCCCATCGGTGCCACCCTTATTCGCGTTGCTGATGCCTACCAATCCTTTGCATTCCTCCTGGAGATGGTTGCACAGGCCAGAGCCGACAAGAAAGGGGTGAGCAAGCAGGTGGAGATTGAGCCTTCAGCCCAAATTGGTGAGAACCCTTACATTGGAGCCTTTGTTTACATTGGAGAAAATGCTAAGATAGGCAACAACGTAAAGCTATATCCACAGGTATACATTGGCGACAACGTAACCATTGGCGATAACAGCACGCTCTATCCTGGAGTAAAAATATATCAGGACTGTGTTATCGGGAAACGCGTTACCATTCATGCCGGAACGGTAATTGGCAGCGATGGTTTTGGCTTTGCACCTGCCGAGGATGGGAACTATAAAAAAATTCCGCAGCTAGGTAACGTAATTCTTGAGGATAATGTGGAAATAGGTGCCAACACCACCATCGACAGAGCGGTGATGGGTTCAACCATTATTCGGACTGGGACCAAGCTCGACAACCTTATTCAAATTGCACATAACGTTGAAATTGGAGAAAACACTGTTATTGCGGCTCAAACGGGAGTTTCGGGGTCAACCAAAATTGGAAAACGTTGTATGATTGGAGGTCAGGTTGGTTTTATTGGTCACCTCAACATCCCTGACGGTATGAAGGTTGCTGCTCAGTCGGGCATCACCACCAACATGAGAAATGAGGGCGACGTTGTTCAAGGGGCACCGGCATTTCACTTTGGAAAATACCAACGTTGCTACGCTGTATTTAAAAATTTACCCGATTTACGACTTCAGGTAATCGATCTGGAAAAGAGGGTAAAAGCAATGGAAAAATAGCATACACTTAAATATGCACTGCCCGCCATGAGGAGCCACCTCAATGGCGGGTTTTCGTTTTTTTTATATCTTGCGCACAATTTTAATATAATTAACGTCCGCGTAATGGCAGATAAACAAAAGACCATAAAGGAGCCTGTAACCCTTCAGGGGAAGGGCCTACATACCGGTCTCCAGGTTGAGCTCACCATTTGCCCAGCCGAAGAGAACCACGGGATAAAGTTTTTACGCACCGATTTGGAGGGAGAGCCTGTTTTGGAGGCCCTTGCCGACCTTGTTGTGGATACTTCACGAGGAACTACCATAGAGAAAAATGGAATTAGGGTAAGCACCATTGAGCACGTAATGGCTGCCCTTGCTGGAAACAGCATTGACAATGCCATTGTTAAGGTAAATGCCCCCGAAACTCCCATAATGGACGGAAGTTCCAAGTATTTTGTGGAGGCTATTCAGAAAGTTGGTACGGTGGAGCAAAACGCCGATAGAAACTACTTTGTAATCAAGGAAAAAATAGTTTTTACTGACCCCAAGGGGAATATAGAAATTGTTGCCTACCCCGATGACGAGCTTAAGCTCGACGTGCTGATTGACTATAACTCAAAGGTTCTTGGCAACCAATACGCGCGCATGGGCAGCATCAGCGAATTCAACGAGGAGATTGGCCCTTGCAGAACATTCGTATTCTTCCACGAGTTGGAATTTCTCTTAAAGAACAATCTTATTAAAGGAGGAGACCTCGAGAATGCCATAGTAATTATGGAGAGAGAGGTTCCCCAAGTGGAACTCGATCGGATTGCTGACCTTTTCAATAAGCCGAGGATTCATGTTAAGCCAGAAGGCTTTTTAAATAATCTCGACCTCCGGTTTCAGAATGAACCCGCACGCCATAAGCTGCTCGATATGGTTGGCGACCTAGCACTTACAGGTCAACCAATAAAGGGGAAAATTGTGGCCATACGGCCCGGACACCATGCCAACACAGAGTTTGCCAAGGTGCTAAAAAAGATGTCACGCAGAGAGGCGTTGAAAGGGTCGGCGCCAGAGTATGACCTCAACCAGCAGCCATTGCTCAACATCATGCAGATTCAGAAGATTCTGCCCCATCGTCCGCCATTCCTCCTTATCGACAAAATAATCTCCATGGACGAGAGGTCGGTGGTTGGCGTGAAAAACGTGACAATGAACGAAGGATTCTTCGTTGGTCACTTTCCCGACGAGCCAGTAATGCCGGGTGTTCTTCAAATTGAAGCCATGGCACAGGTTGGTGGAATACTGGTTCTAAACTCGGTTCCCGATCCAGAAAACTACCTCACCTACTTCCTCAAGATTGACAGGGTGAAATTTAAGCGTAAGGTGGTTCCCGGTGATACTCTTGTTTTTAAACTAGAATTTATTGAGCCCATTCGTCGCGGCATTGCCTGCATGTTTGGACAAGCATATGTTGGAGATACCCTTGTTGCGGAAGGAGAGCTTACCGCACAAATTACTAAGATAAAAAACTAAAGAACTTATAGCGTATGAATCAGCCGCTGGCATATATTCATCCTGAAGCGAAGCTCGGTGCAAATGTAGTGGTAGAGCCGTTCTCCTACATCAGCCAAAAGGTTGAAATTGGTGAAGGAACTTGGATTGGTCCAAACGTAACCATTCTCGACAATGTTAAGATTGGGAAAAACTGTAAGATATTCCCCGGTGCCGTTGTAGGAGCCATTCCTCAGGATCTCAAGTTTAGAGGAGAAGAATCGTATGTGGAGATTGGCGACAACACCACCATTCGCGAATGCGTTACCGTAAACAGAGGAACTGCTGCCCGGGTTAAAACCACCGTTGGGAACAACTGTTTGCTTATGGCCTACGTTCATGTGGCGCACGACTGCATTGTTGGCAACAACGTTATTATTGGCAATGGCACACAGCTTGCCGGTGAGGTAGAAATTGACGATTTTGCCATTCTAAGCGCACATGTTCTGGTTCACCAGTTCGTTCGCATTGGCTCATACGTAATGATTTCGGGTGGTGCACTCGTTCGCAAAGATGTTCCACCTTATGTGAAAGCGGGAAAGGATCCCCTCGCTTACGTTGGGCTTAACGTTATTGGGCTTCGTCGCAGAGGCTTCAACCCCGAAAAGGTGAATGAGATACACGAGATATTCCGCTCCATCTACCAAAAGGGGATGAATGTATCGCAGGGCATTCAGTGGATTGAAGAGAATATGCCATCGACCCCAGACAGGGACTACATTGTGAACTTTGTGAAAAGTTCAAAGAGAGGGATTATTCGAAGCGCCACAAAATCGTCTGCCGCTGCTGCCACAGAGGAGGACGATGACTAAACTGCTATAAAAACTAAAAGAAAAGGCCGGATAATCCGGCCTTTTCTTTTGCTACTTGGCTGAGGTGCTGTCGGCCAACGAAAAGGAGAATAGAATGGCTTCCATCTGACGAACAAAGTTTCGCTTCTCATCCTTTGGAGCATACACATAGGCACCTACAGTAATAATCTTATTATGCTTTTGATCAAGGGTAGTAAGGCTAACAAATGGGCCTCCCATATAGTCATTTTTTACTTCCCACAACCCTCGGAGCATGGCAAAGTACCGTCCCTTGAACATCATGGGCGTCACACTAGGCTCGTAGAAATGGCCCGTTATCATATACGATCCGTAGCTTGGACCGGGAATGTACTTTTTGGTGAAGAAATCGCGCTTCCCAACGAGGTATTTCTCGGTAAAGGTGCTATCGCTTGTGTAGGGATAGGTGTAAACTAAGATACCCTGGCTGGTAAACGGAGTTTCACTCGAAATCCAAACAAAATCATCGGCCTGCCTATTCAGTCTATACCCCTTGGGAATGGTAAGCGAAATGCCAAACTTCTGCTGAACCAGCAGCTCTAGCTTCTGGTTGGAATACCGAGCATTTATGGCCATCTGCCTGTCGCGTTCGGCTTGCTCCAGAATGCCCACTACCCGATCCTTGTCCGTTTTAATGAAGTTGGCAAGAGCCAGAGGCGATGGACCCACCAGCGTCATTACCAGCTGTGGGGAAGCCCACACATCGTAACGCAGCAAAATCTTACTCTCCGGGTAGGTGTTCTTGTCAATCTTGATAAAAATAATGTTACGGTACCCTCTTACGCTGTTAAAATTCTGAGGGGGAAGCTTTACCACGTCAAACAGCGGCTCAGATTGGGGAAGGTAGGGATACTCTGCCGTGAGTACCGACTTTAAGGTGCTCCATAGCGTATCAACATCACCACCACTTTTCTCAAGAACCACCATAACCTCACCAGCTTTTCCCAGTGGATTGGGAAGCAGGTTCTTTCCCTTTTTCCCCTCCTTGCACCCTCCAACCGAAAGGAGGACGGCTAAAACCAGTAACCAAGCAATTCGTTTCATACTATTGTTGTTTGTTAATTTTCCTTTTTAATCACACCATTGGCATTGAACCTAGCAACCATGGCCGAGTCGGCCCATATTTTAAGACGTTCTCCAATGGCCAACTCCTCCGTTGCATCAGGATTCCATGCCAAAATATCGTCCACCGTGCAGCCAAAGGTAAGGGCAAGCTTATGGTAGTAATCGCCACTGCGAACCACATAGGTGAACTGCTGCTTCCCGTTGGTTTGCCCGGCCTTACTGTCCAAGTTGGCAATGCTACTCGATGAAGGTTTATAGTCGTAAACATCCTTGTATCGCAAGAAAAAATCCTTAACGGCCGCATGCGGAAGAACCAGCGTATAAAACTCTCCCCCTCCTGGAATGTAGCCCGTTCTATATGCAGGATTCAGAAATCGTAACAATTCCATATCGATATTGGTGAATTTTTTTACACCATCGAGATAAAATCCACCGTACACTTGAACCGTATCCACTCTACTGTAGGTAAATAGCGGATCTGTGGGTTCTATATTGAAGTCGGAAAAATTTTTAGCAACAAAGGTTGCGGCAATAAAAGCGGGAATATAATTTCGAGTTGGCTCGGGCAAGTAGGGCATCAGCTTCCAAAAGTTGGTTTCTCCTCCACTGCGCAAAATGGCATTGCGAACAGCTCCCGGTCCTCCGTTATACGCTGCTAGTGCCAAGTGCCAATCTTTGAATATTCGGTAGAGATACTGTAAATAACGACAGGCAGCGTCGGTAGATTTGTACACGTCCATACGGTCGTCCACATACGAGGTGACGTTAAGGTCGAGCATTCTTGCCGTGTTTATCTTAAACTGCCACAATCCAACGGCACCACTCGAAGAAACAGCCAAGGGGTTAAGCGCCGATTCCACAATAGCAAGGTACTTCAACTCCAACGGAAGGTGATAGCGGTCGAGATACTCGTCGAATATGGGAAAGTAAAGCCTTGCCAGTCCAAGAATCTTGGCAAAGTCGTCGCGTCTATCCACCGTAAAGAGCTGAATGTAACGCTTTACGTCGGGGGTAAAATCCATTCCAATGGGTGAGGCATTGTCGAGCGCAGCCAGCTTATACTCAATGGCTAAATCGGGTATCAAATAGCTGGGCTTAACTGGATAGCTAGGCGTGTTGGTCCTTGCAAACAAGTTTAGCCGCGAAAGGCTATCTAGGGCGGAAATCACCCTGTCGGCTACCTGGTTGCCCTTATGCTTTATGAGAGGGGCTGCTTTCGCGTTCCCTTCCACTAACAGAAGTGTAAAAACGCCTATTGCCAATAACCCACAACGAAAACTATTTCTCATGTCGTAATCAAATCATGGGCAAGTTACTAAGAAGGCATTGAATTGCCAACCTACATAAAACAGATTAACCCAAGTTAGCTTATAATCAACCATTACCAATGCTGACACTTAAAAAGAAATCCCGGAATAATTCCCGGGATTTCAGTAAGGTATTGAACAATTCTAGTGATGAAACAACTTTATGATATCGTTGGCATTGGCAAAAATCAGCAATGCAAAGAGTATTACCATTCCGGTAATTTGGGCATACTCCAAAAACTTATCGCCAGGCTTTCTTCCCGTAACCATTTCGTAGAGGAGGAACAGCACATGTCCTCCATCCAGTGCCGGTATCGGCAAAATATTCATAATAGCCAGAACAATACTCAGCAAACCGGTCATATTCCAGAATGCGTGCCAGTCCCAAGTTCCGGGGAAAATTTTCCCAATGGTAATAAATCCACCCAGCGACTTATAGGCACCCGTTTGTGGGCTTGCGAGCAGCTTAAGCTGCTTGAGGTAGTTGCCAATAACCGAGTAGCCCTTCTTTATCCCAGCGGGGATTGAAGCCCAGAAGGTGTAGTGCGCAACGCTAATGTGGAAGAATTTTTCCAAATCGGTACTAAAGGAAACGCCTATTAAACCATCATTTCCAACGGTAACTGGGAGCGTAAGTTGCTTCCCATCGCGATTAACAACAACGTTGATTTGCTGATCTTTATGGCTTTGCACATAGCTTTTAAACTCGTCGATATACTGCAATTTGAGGCTATCGGCCCCCTCAATTTTATCACCAGTTTTAAAGCCTGCCTTGGCCGCTGGCGACTTCTTCGATATTTCGTCAACAACCAACGGGATACGCGGAATAATAACCGGTTGCTTGGCAATCATTTCGGCTCTCATCGTCTCTGAAATCGGTAGCCTTACAACTTTTCCATCACGGCTAACCTCCATGTAATCTGCCTGATCCAAAATAATGTCGGGAACCACGTGCTGGAAGTTCTCCACTTCGGCACCACCTATATTCAGTATCTTATCACCGTTTTGCAGACCGAGCTTCTGTGCCGTAGAATCAACCATTACACCGTAGGTCACATCCTTTGTTGCCAGATACTCATCGCCCCAGGTGTAGAGCACCATGCTGTAGATTACAAAAGCAAGAATGAAGTTAACCAGCACGCCGCCAATCATTATCAGCAATCGCTGCCAAGTTGGCTTTGCGCGGAACTCCCACGGTTCGGGCGCCGACTTCAACTGCTCGGTATCCATCGACTCGTCAATCATTCCTGATATTTTCACATACCCACCCAGCGGAAGCCAACCTACACCATACTCCGTTCCTCCACGCTTAAACTTAAATAGTGAAAACCAAGGATCAAAAAAAAGGTAGAATTTTTCCACACGGGTTTTGAACAGCTTAGCAAACGTAAAGTGTCCAAGTTCATGAAGAATTACTAGTAGTGAGAGGCTCAGAAAAAACTGCGCGACCTTTGTCCAAATTTCCATGCTCATATTTTCAGCTTCTATAATTTACCAACCAAGCTCTGCATCATCTCCGTAGCTACCACACGAGCCTCGGCATCGATGCTGCAGTAATCATCCACCGAAGGATTTGCCACAAAGGCAACCTGCTCCAGCGTTTTCTCCACAATGCGTGGAATATCGAGAAAGCTAATTTTTTCTTCTAAAAAAGCCTGCACCGCCACTTCGTTGGCACCATTGAGAATGCAGGGCATATTACCCCCCTGTTCCAACGATTCGTATGCCAAGCGAAGACACGGGAATCTATCCATGTCGGGCTTTTCAAAAGTTAGCCCACCACTTTTGAAAAAATCGAATCTATCCGACCCTAAGCTAAGCCGCTCAGGGTATGCAAAGGCCAGTTGAATGGGCAACTTCATATCGGGAATACCCATTTGAGCCTTTATGGAGCCGTCTTTAAACTGCACCATGGAGTGAATGATCGACTGCGGATGAACAACCACCTCTATGGTCGATGGTTCAACCCCAAAGAGCCACTTGGCCTCTATCACCTCAAAACCTTTGTTCATGAGGGTTGCCGAATCAATCGTAATCTTATTTCCCATGCACCAGTTGGGGTGCTTTAGTGCATCGCATCGGGTAACGGTGCGCAGCTGCTCTGCCGATAGCGAGCGAAACGGCCCCCCAGAAGCAGTAAGAATGAGCTTTTCTACACCACCCGTTTCACCCATCAAGCACTGGAAAATGGCCGAATGCTCCGAATCAACCGGCAACAGCTTCACTCCATGCTGATGTGCCAACCCTGTAACAATTTCGCCTGCTACCACCAACGTCTCCTTATTGGCCAACGCTATATGCTTTCCAGCCTTTATGGCCTCAATGGTTGGTAGCAAGCCGGAGAATCCAACCATAGCAGCCAGCACCATGTCCACTTCGGGCATGGAGGCCGCTTGGCCCAGCGCACGTGCACCCGTCATCACCTCAATGGGCATGGCGTAAAGGGCATCGCGAACGCGCTCATACTTTGCCTCATTGGCAATCACCACCACCTTGGGCAAAAATTCAATGGCCTGCCTCACCAGCAGGTCAATGTTGTTATTCGCAGTTATGGCAACCACCTCAAAGCGGTCGGGATGGGAACGAACCACATCCAGTGCCTGAGTTCCTATAGAACCAGTAGAACCCAGAATAGCCAAGCGCTTTTTCATTCCCAACAAAACCCTTTCGAATGCTTAAAAAACAATATACTTCTCGGGATCGACGGGAGTTCCGTTATACCAAAGCTCAAAGTGCAGATGCGGGCCAGTGGTTAACTCGCCGCTGTTCCCGATTATGGCAATTGCCTCCCCTGCTTTAACATGTGTTCCCGCCTTCTTGAGCAGCTTAGAGTTGTGCTTGTATACGGAGAGGAGATTCCCGGCGTGCTGTATTTGAATAACATAGCCTGTTTCCAACGTCCAAGTAGCCATGGTAACGGTGCCGTCAAGAGTGGCTACCACCACCTCGTTGGGCGAGGAGGCAATGTCGGTACCATAGTGACCACTGGCCAGGTTAAAGGAGTTGGTAACAACCCCTCTCACGGGTGGAAAAAAGTGTATCCCCTTTACGCTATTTTCTATGGTGTTGTTAGAAACCGAAAGGTTATACTGCTCGTTCTCCTCTATTTGTGCCCGCAACAGTGAATCGTCGGACGATTTCTTGAAAACAATATCCTTTGGATGTGCGGTGGTATCCCTTTTTGAGTCCAGAACCGGAGGGTTTTCACCATTCATAATGGCCTTTAACGATGTGAGGTAGTGTTGCCAGTAGTCGAGCTGCTGCTCAAGTGAATCCACCTTAAGGGCGTTTTCCACTATGGCCCTTCTCGTATTGGTATCGGGGTAACCGGGAATAAACTCTCGAAGCGGAGTGAATGCAATGAGCACCGTTACCAGCGCAATAAGTAAAAAGGAGAAGCCCCCGAAAACGGCAATAACGTTTAACCGAGAAAGCCTTAAAAACCAAACCTCCTCAAAGGTTTGGTCGTTGTAAATGCTGAAGCGGTACTTATTTTTTAGCTTGGATAAATAGCGCTTTGATTCCTTTTGAGCCATGGTATGTAGAATGCGATCCCACAAATATAGAAACTTTAATTAAGAATAGGGGAAAGCAGTCAGCGTTTAACCTAATCCTGAATTACCTTCACGTACTTCTCCTCGCTCTGCCAAAGGCCGTGCTTGGTGCAAACGGCCATTGCCGTAAGGTTCATGCTTACGTTTGCGGCCACGTAAAAGTCGACCTCCACATGGGTAGGCTGGTTCCCAAAAGCACCCGGGGTATAGTGCACCTGTGCGAGCAGCGTTTCCCTGTTCCAGAGCTGTAGGGTGCTAATGTAGTGGTCATAATCGTCGGGGTGCTTATACTCGTTTCCCAACGTAACCTTCACCCTTAACTTTTCACCCTTTTTAACGGAATCGTCACAGTAAATGAACGGAGTATGTCTGTCGAAGTAGTCCTTCATCAGCTCCTTCTCCTCCTGGCTGATGTCTACCGGTTTAAAAACTCGTGGCATAGTAATTACAGTTTGTAGATATGGAAACAAAAGTAGCTTAAAAAATGTTCTTAGGGGTTACCGCTGAGCCCAATGCCCCTAAAACAGTGTGTTTTTTTTGAAAAAAGCGCCCAAATGTTTGCAATCACCAAAAATGTATGCTACTTTTGCACCGCACTTGAGAAAACGGTCTCTGGCCGGTAAGCGTAAATCGAGGGCAACTGAAAAAGGTTCTAATTTTTTGAAACGATATATTGCGGGGTGGAGCAGTTGGTAGCTCGTTGGGCTCATAACCCAAAGGCCACAGGTTCGAGTCCTGTCCCCGCTACTAAAAAGACCTTGAAGATGCAAATCTTCGAGGTCTTTTGCTTTATATTTGGGGCTATGTTCTATACCTACGTCCTATACGCTGAAGCCTTCAATAAAATCTACGTTGGGTTTACCTCAAACCTACAGGGGCGTGTTGAGGCTCACAACCATCTGCTTAACAAGGGTTACACCCGGAAATACCAGCCATGGACGCTGCTCTACTCTGAAACCTTCCCCACCAAGGCCGAAGCCATGCAGCGGGAGAAAGAACTCAAATCACACCAAGGTAGAATTTTTGTACGATCTCTACTACAGCGGTAGCTCGTTGGGCTCATATCCGGCAGCCGCCGGACACAGGTTCGAGTCCTGTCCCCGCTACTAAGAAGACCCTTGAAAATGCTGTTTTTCAAGGGTCTTCCTTTTTATGGGTTACAGTATAGTTACAAGAAACGTGAAAAGAACAACCCAAAAAGTGCAAAAAAGCGGAGGTTGCCATCTACAGATTCTTAGACCTTTTAATAAGAGTATACCTTAATTTTTTTTGTCCACAATTTCCCATGTTTTATCCTTGACCAGAAGGCTTCGTGTGAATATTCGGCCAACACTTCTTTTCATAATATTTCTTGGGCCCATAGCCAGCATAAGGTTGAGCGGGTAACCCCTTTAATTCAGCTAATCATCGACAGTGGTAGCGAGAACATTACCGCGCTGGAGCAGCTGCGGCCCATCCAGCAGCTGGACGAGGAGGACAAAAAGGCAATCTTCCGCATTATCAGCACCATGGTGACCAAGAACAAGTTCAAGGACTTCTTCCAGAAGAACGTTGCTACACTATAAAATACAAAAAACCGCCTCTGTTAGGAAGCGGTTTTTTCGTCGTATCTCCTCCACGGACGTGGACGCCCGCGCTAGCGGAGACTTTTTTCGGGCTCAAGTAGCCGCCCCGAGCTGGCAGCTGGCTTGCGGTGCTGCGCTTCTAAGCAATTAGGCTTATGGGCAGCATGCCCATGCAACCGCTATGCGCTCCAGGGCCGGCTGCACCTACTGCACCATATGGCCAAGCTCCAGCTTACACCCATCGGCAAAAGTTCACAGCAGCCGGACGACACGTCCGGCCGAGCGGGGCATGGACGTCCGCGCTAGCAGGGTTATTTATTTCTACAGTGTAATTTTGGAATTTTACAGTACTCCAAAGCTTTAGTAGTTACTATTTTCTTGTAACTAGATAATTTCTTTTTACAGAAGTAATAATTCACTCCTTTTTTTGCATCATCATGCACAAATACAGCTTGCGCTATAGTTTTAACAGAGTCAATTAAACTGTATTCATCAAGTTTATTAATGACATCCTCTTTCAAAGAATATTTTTCGTCATACCAGTAAAACAATTTGCCATTATATTCTAAATACCTAGTAGGCAATCTGCTTGTCTTCCCATCCGCAACTACAATAAACTTTCCAACTGTTCCTAACAAACTCACACCGATTATTTCAGAATCAAATTCCTTAAAATCAACAGCGAAAGTACTGTCTTGCTTAAATACAGAAGTTGTGTTACTAAAGTCTATAACAGCGTTTTTAATGGCTGTCTCATAGTCACCTTGCGAACTTATTCCTGTTTTCCATGTCGCACAACTAGGTAATAGTAAGATAATAACAAATATAAAGTACAAATAACTTTTCATAATTCTACCAATTTGTATAGTTAATAGGTTCATCAGCTTTTGTTGGCCATCCATTTGCCTTTGTCAATATTATAAAAATTCGGAAAAATGCTCGGTTATCGTTCCTAAACCTAATATCGCCGCTTCTGCCATCAGTGGTTCCAGATGGTATATACCTACCATTTTCAGAATATCCCATTGATGGATGTGTATGAAAATCGGTATTCATATACATACCTTTCAAACTCTCATCAGAATACATTTTTGTTAGGCTTGTCCAACTATTTAATTGGTCATTACCATTGTATTCATCTATGTAGATTGTAGAAATTGGCGCATTATCAGCATCTTTATTTGATAAATACGCACCTGACATTTCGACTCCTACATATTCAGAAATATTTACTAAGAAATCTTGAACTTGACTTGTTGTCGGTTGGTTTTCCCCATTAACATCAACAATTATGTCATCTGTTTTAAAATTTTGTCCATCTTTTAATATGCCTTTTGCTATATCATCTACTGCAACTTTAGGTTTACCTCTTTCAGATTTTCTAACCATAAAACCTAGAAATCCCTCACCTTTTCTTTTTATTTTACCATTTTTATCAGTTTGTAAAATTCTATCAGGATCATCATTTTTATCTCCAATCTGCTTAACCTCCCCCTTTTCTTTATCAAATGTAAAATCGGTTAGCCCGTTGGGGTCAAAACGCAAAATGGGATTGTTCAAGCAGTAGGCATAAGCAGACCACTCTATCCGCCTTTCAGATAGTGGATCTGTTACGTGCCATCTTCCTATCTGTGGATCATAAAATCTGAACCCGTAGTCATACCAGCCCAAAGAACGTTTAACGAAGGTAGGAAATTAATTTGATGATTTGAAAATGAGACAATTTGAAGATTTAAAAAATGTGACAATGCGGCAATATGCCAATGAAAAGTCAGTCCCGCGAGGGACGACAGTATGGTAGCAAATTAGCATTCAACATGGTTCCAGTGCCGAAGGCACGGCAAAGCAATTTGAAAATCGAGAAATGCGCCAATACGGCAACGATAAAATTCGACAATGGACGGACAAGCTATGAGGTTTTACCTAGTGGGTGCTGCTTATTTCGGGCTCAAGTAGCCGCCCCGAGCTGGCAGCTGGCTTGCGGTGCTGCGCTTCTAAGCAATTAGGCTTATGGGCAGCATGCCCACGCAACCGCCATGTTCCCCTGGGCCGGCCGCCGCTATTACCTACATATAGCCAGCCTTCAGCTTACGCCCTTTGGCAAAAATCCGCAGCAGCCGGACGACACGTCCGGCCGAGCGGGGGTAAAGTCTCCCCCCCAAGGGCAAATCCAAAAGCACTAACCCAGCATCCGTCCTATTCTGTAACCTTCCACAACAAGGTCAGAAGCATGGTACAGAAACAGGAACTCAAATTGAGTCAGAAATAATGGAAAAAGCGGGAATGTGAAATGATGTTTGAACCAAAAAAGAAATTAAGCATCAATCTCCACCATTCGAAAGTCCACCTTCTGGTTAAGGATGGCCTTGTAGTCGTTGCCGGCAAAGTAGATATCCTCGTCGTCCTCCTCGTAGTACCAAATGATGGTAACCTTCGAAAGGTCACTCATCGCCAACTTTTCCATGCGCTTCATGATGTCGAAAATCCGCTTCGACGAGCTGGTATTAAAGTACTCCAGCTTTAACTCCAGCACCGTTTGGGAATTTGGAACAGCGGAGTATTCGTCTATCCAGCTAAGAATAGGCGTGTAAAAATCAAATACATTTTCGGGTATTGACTTACCATTAATAAATAGCCTTCCCGTAGACGAGTTAAATGATATGGCGGGGGTAGTAATAGTCTCTGCTACTTCTAGGTTGTCCATCTTTGCACTAGTTAGTTCTAGTTCTCTTCCTTTTTTTCTACAATTTCGTACTCTTCGCTATGCCCATTGCGCACTACCGATTCCCAATAGCGACCTGTGATGGTATACTCCTCACCTGTTCTTTTTCTTCGAATGGTTAGCTTACGGCTGCGCTCACGAACATTATCAATTTCCTTAAAGGCAAACTTAATACCACAAAGCGATTCCAAATCGCGACCCAGCTGCAAAATAGATTCATCGTCCTCCTCGTACTTCCAAATCACCTCCACGTCCAGCCCCTTGGTTTTCAACGATGAAAGCATGCGCAAAATCTCGTTAATGAACTTATTGGAGCTACTGTTGGTATACTCCAGCCCAATCTCAACCATGGTGTGCTTCTCCGGTTCCTCAATATAACGAGCGGTCCACGCCAACAGTGGATTCCAAAAACCTAAAATGTCCTCCGTAATTGACCGCCCTTCAATAACGAGCATTCCTGGAGCGAAGTGAATTAAAGGTGTATCGGTTGTTTTTTCGAGAAGAACTTCCATCACAATAATATGTTGTTAGGTGATTTTATTCCCCCTTAAAAATATATTTTCTGACGGAATAAAACAACTCAGCTCAATAATTTGCCTAAAGTTCCTCCTGCTTAAGGATTTTAAGAAGCACCACAAAGTTAATTCTTTTGAGAACAACAGCCGCAGCAAAGCAAACTGCCACGGAGATGATAAATCCATAGAGCAAGCGCGGAATCAAAAGGTGGGTTACCACCGGAACTGCAATTGCAACCAGCAGGTAGGCCAGCTGCAGCAGGCTATCTCTAATCACCACGTGAATTTTAAAAATGGAGTAGCAGAGGTATAGCTGCAATCCGGCAGCGAGAAGCTGCGTAACCATGCTTGCCGTTGCTGCACCAATGGGACCCAGCTTAGGAATGAGAACAAGATTGAGCAGCACATTTGCCACCACTCCCAGCAGCGATATATAGTTGAGGTAGCGTAAATTCCCATTGCTGGTGAGAAGCGTACCATATATGTAGGTTGCGCTTATGGCCACAAACGAAACCATGAGCAGCCCGAGTATTGTGGCAGAGGCGTTCACATGGCTATGGTAAAGCAGCTCAATGGTCTCCTGACGATACCAAAACACGAAGGAGGCCAATCCTACCACAGGGGTAATAAGCAAATTGAACGATAGCTTCATCAGCGGAATCACATCCTCCTTTCGGGAGAGCATGGAGGAGAACATGGGTAGCAGCAAACCGGCAAACAGAAGGGGAACCATGTTGGCGGCATCGAGCAGGCGAAAGGCCTGTGCGTAAATCCCCGCCTGTTGCTCGCCATTGGGAAGCATGCGCTCCAGCATTACGCTGTCGATACGGTAGTAAAACACCATGAGCAGCGAAAAAAGGGCAAAGGGGTAGCTGCGCTTGAATATGGATATCAGAAAGAGAACGTCGAGGTGCGGTCTGAAAAAAGTAACCTTCCGATACACCAAGGCAAAAGCAATAGCAGCCGTTGCAGTATACGAAAGTGTTTGAGCATATACAAACCACTCTATTCGAAACGAGAGGCTAAGGCTCCTGCTCATGAGGAGAAAGCCACAAAGCACAATCATCAGCACCCGGTCGAGCACCGAGAGCACCGAGTCTGTCTTAAAACGTTGCAACCCACTCAGGTTTGAACGAAAGTAGAGAATCAATGACGCAAGCAGCTGGTTGAGGAGCAAGAACGACAGCATGAAAAGGTGTCGCTCACCGTAACCAATGAGGTAACCCACCACCATGCTCACCGCAAAGTAACCTCCTCCAAGGAAAAGCTTCAGCAACGAAAGATTAGAAAAATACTTTGTGAGCAGCTGCGGATGCATGGATATCTCCCTGTTGTTGAAGTTGGTTATGCCCAAGTCGAGGAGCATGTTAAACAGGATAGAGAAGCTGAACAGTGAGAAGTAAAACCCATACTCCGAGGCCCCAACGGTATTCTGCACCGTACGATCAATCCCAAGAATCCAAAATGGCTTAACCAAAAGATTCAGGAATAGGAGTAAAAGAAGGTTGGTGAGAAAAGTCTTCTTCACTTAGGTTGTTTTTCAGGTTTGGGACTTCAAATATAGCAAAGCGCTCTTGGAGAAAACCACTATCTTAGCTCAATATTGTTTTTTTTTATGAAAATCGCTGTCAACACAAGGCTCCTTCTTTCCAATAGGCTGGAGGGTATTGGCTGGTTTACCTATGAAACGTTGAAGAGAATTGTTGTAAATAATCCCGAGCACCAGTTTTTTTTTCTGTTCGACAGGTCCTACAGCAAAGAGTATGTTTTTAGTAAAAATGTCACACCGGTTGTTCTTCCACCACAATCGCGCCATCCAATACTCTGGTATATCTGGTTTGAATTTTCGGTTACACGTTTTCTGAAGAGAAACAAGATTGACCTCTTCATTTCACCCGACGGTTATCTGTCCACAAAAACAGCGGTTCCATCCATCGCTGTTATTCACGATATCAACTTTGCCCATCATCCGGAAGGAATGCCGCGTGTGGCGGGATGGTACTTCAACCACTACTTCCCTAAATTTGCCCAAAAGGCCGCTCGCATTGTCACCGTTTCTGAATACTCAAAGATGGATATTGCCACAACCTACAACCTCTCTCCTGATAAAATATTGGTTGCCTACAACGGGGTAAACTCGGCCTACCGGATTTTATCACAGCAGGAAATTAACGAGGAAAGAGAAGCGCTAACCGAGGGGAAACCTTACTTCCTGTTCGTTGGAGCGTTTAACCCACGAAAAAATGTTGCTCGACTTCTCAAGGCATTTGATCTTTTTAGGCAGAGGCACGACGAGGACTACAAACTCGTGCTAGTTGGTGAAAAAATGTTTAAAACATCGGACATTGACCAGACCTATGCCGAAATGAAGTATAAGGATGATGTGATTTTTGCTGGGAGGCTTAACATCAACAGGCTTCAGCGGGTAATGGGAGCAGCTTTCTCGCTGGTTTTTGTGCCCTACTTCGAAGGGTTTGGCATTCCTCTCGTAGAAGCCATGCGCTGTGGGATTCCCATCATTGCCTCGAACAAAACATCAATTCCGGAGGTTACCCAGCACGCGGCAATTCTGGTAGATCCTTTTAGCGTAGAGGATATTGCCAACTCCATGATCCAGCTAGCAAGCAATCCCATGCTAGCCAGCGAACTCAGAAATAGGGGTCTGGAACGGGTAATGATGTTTTCGTGGGAAAACACAGCCGACAAGCTCTGGTCTGCCACACTGCAGGTGGCAAAAGAAAATAATTTAATGTAATGCTCAAGCAATTCTACGTTGAAAATCAGCTGGAAGCTGGTTGTGATGAGGCCGGACGGGGTTGTCTTGCCGGACCGGTGGTGGCAGCTGCGGTAATACTTCCGCCCCACTTTAACAACGACGAGATTAACGATTCAAAGCAGCTATCGGCCAAAAAACGCAGCCGTCTCCGCACGGTAATTGAAAGCGAAGCGGTGGCCTACAGCGTAGCCGTAGTTGATGCCCCAACCATAGATAGCATCAATATTCTAAACGCATCCATTCTTGCCATGCATCAGGCGCTCAGCAACCTGGAAGTGATGCCTGAATTCATTCTGGTGGACGGCAACCGATTCAAAAAGTTTGGCGACCTACCCCACCTCTGTGTGGTAAAGGGCGATGGCATTTACGCAAGCATTGCGGCTGCATCCATTTTGGCCAAAACATACCGCGATGAGCTTATGGAGGCCCTGCACCACGACTATCCAATTTATGGCTGGAGTAAAAACAAGGGCTATCCCACCTTGGCACATCGGTTAGCAATTGAGCAGTATGGCATTTCACCTCTTCACCGGAAGAGCTTTTCGCTAACAAATCGACAGCTCAAATTTAACCTTTGACCATTACCGCAATCAAACCACCATATATTACCAAACTAAACCTTAATTCAAATCATGAAAAAACTACTGATTACTTTTCTTGGGGCATTCCTGATTTTTGGCACACCAGCCATTGCCGACGAGGGAATGTGGTTACTTCCCCTGATTCAGCAGCTCAATATTAAGCAGATGAAGAAGGAGGGCTGTAAACTTTCTGCTGAGGACATCTACAGCATTAACAAAACCAGCCTAAAGGACGCTGTTATCATTTTCGGCCGTGGTTGCAGCGGTGAAATAATCTCCGACAAAGGCCTAATTCTTACGAACCACCACTGCGGATACGCTGCCATTCAGGAGCATAGCACCGTTGACCACGACTACCTGAAGGACGGATTCTGGGCTCAAACCATGGACGAAGAAATTCCAACCCCCGGTCTTACCGTCACATTCCTTATCCGCATTGAGGATGTTACCGCTCAGGTGCTCGACTCGGTGAAGAACGCAAAAACAGAGGAAGAGCGTGACATGATTGCCTACAGAGCTGGTAAAGCCATTGCCGACAAAGCCACCCACGGTACTTTGTACAACGCTCAAGTAAAGAATTTTTACGGTGGCAACAACTACTACATGCTGGTGTACGAAACATACAAAGACGTAAGAATGGTTGGTGCACCACCCTCATCCATTGGTAAGTTTGGTGCCGACACCGACAACTGGATGTGGCCACGTCAAACTGGCGACTTTTCGCTATTTAGAGTCTACACCGACAAAAACGGAAATCCAGCAGAATACTCAAAGGACAACATCCCTATGAAGCCTCGTTACCACTTCCCCATTTCCATTAAAGGAGTTAAGAAAAACGACTTTGCCATGATTATGGGTTATCCTGGTTCTACCGAGCGCTACATGACCTCCTACGAGGTAAACGAAACCTTGAAGCTAGTGAACCCCAACCGTATTTTCATACGGGGCGTACGTCAGGACATTCTTTTAAAAGACATGCAGGCTAACGACACCATTCGGATTATGTACTCCTCCAAGTACGCCGGTTCCAGCAACTACTGGAAAAACGCCATTGGGATGAACAAGGGGTTGAAGCGTCTACACGTATACGATACGAAAAAGGCAGAGGAGGAAAAATTCATGGCATGGGTAAACCAAAGCCCAGATAGGGTTAAGGAGTATGGCGATGCGCTTACCCTTATCAAAACAGCTGTAGAGGGTAGAAAAGACCTACTCAATGCTTCTCAGGATTTATACGAGTGCTTCCTGCTCGGCACTGAAATTCTAAAACCTACCAGAACATCTGCCGCCTACTTTGCACGCTATAGCATGGCCAAAACCGATGAGGAAAAAGCGACAATTCAAAAAGAGTGGAAGGGTGCTCTTGAGGAATTCTACAAAGATTTTAGTACTCAGTTGGACAAGAAGGTGGCCCTAAGCTTGGTGAAGGTTTACAAATCGAGGGTTGAGGCCAACTATCTTCCTTCGTTTTATGCCGAAATAGACTCCCTATACGGTGGCAACAGCGACAGCTACATCAACAACGTGTATGCAAACTCCATCTTTGCTAGCAAAGCAAAAGCACTTGCCTTTGTTGAGAACCCAAACAAAGAGGTTCTGGAAAATGATCCAGCATCAAAAATGGGTAACGACATCATTACAACCATAAAGGAGGTATCGCATAAAATTGCTCCATTCAATAGCGACTTCGAAAAAGGACATCGACTATACATTGCGGGTTTACTAGCAATGGAACCCCAAAAGGCACATTACCCCGATGCCAACTTCACCATGCGTATGTCCTACGGTCAAGTGCTCGATTACTACCCAATGGATGCCGTTCACTACGACTACAAAACCACTCTAAAGGGTGTTATGGAGAAAGAAGATCCAGACAACTGGGAGTTTGTTGTACCACAAAAGTTGAAAGACCTTTACAATGCCAAAGATTATGGTCCTTACGGCGACAAAGGTGTAATGCCAGTTAACTTCATCACCAATAACGACATTACCGGAGGAAATTCTGGAAGTCCAGTAATTAACGGCAAGGGTCAGCTGATTGGAACGGCATTCGATGGAAACTGGGAAGCCATGAGTGGCGACATCGCTTTTGAGCCAGAGCTTCAACGGACCATTTGCCTCGACGTTCGTTATACCCTGTTCATTATTGATAAATTTGCTGGAGCAAAACGGTTAATTGATGAAATGACCATTGTTAAATAACATTTGTTCCAGATGCTATATGATAAAGAGGAGGGGAAATATCCCTCCTCTTTTTTTTACAAATAATTATTTAATGTAAACAAATCCTCGAAACTTTGCCTCTTCTTCCGTTTTTTTTATCATTTTTGAAAATAATTGCTAACTTTCAAAAGCTTTTTAAACATAGAGGGCTTACACGTGATCAAGGAAACTTCTCTACTTACACACAACGGATCGCTCAGCTACGAAGCAATTGGTATCCTCCTCAATAAGATGACTGCCATCTTAGATGATTATGGTATGAATATTACCATTAAAAAGAAGGTTTACGCAGCAATTGTAGAAAGCTTAGAGAACATTTACCGTCATCAGGATATCGTAAAAAATGGAGAGCAGGTTGTTTATACCCCATTGTTTACGCTCAACATCGACTCACAAAACTTTACTGTATCGGCGGTTAACTCCTTGCGCGTAGAAAAGATTCCAAACCTCAAGCAGCGGCTCGATTTAGTTAACACGCTCGACCGCATTGGTCTTAAGGAGTTGTACAAGAACACCATTCTTCACAACGCAGTGAACAACAGAGGAGGTGCAGGCTTAGGAATAATCAATATTGCCAAGGTTTCCGAGAATAAAATTGGGTATACCTTTGAGCCCATCAACGAGCACTACTCTCTTTTTTCAATTAATATTACAATCTGTCACCAGTAATAAATAAACCTAGTGACTACAATGAAGCCATTAATACTAGAGCCCACAGAGTTTACACCAGACGTGAATTTTGATCCAGTACAGAACGTACTTAACGTTTCCGGATTTTCCCGTCCCGAAAATGTCATTGGATTTTACAAACCAGTGGTGAAGTGGATCCAAGACTACATTGAAGAGGTGGTAATGAACAACACCGAATTCGACAAGGCTCTCATCACCATGAACTTTCGGATGACCTATTTCAACTCATCCTCAGCCAAATTTTTGCTAGACATTCTTTTTGAGCTGCGCAAGATTCACGAAAAAGGGAACCGTGTAGTGATAAACTGGTACTACGAATCGGACGATGATGAAATAAAGGAATCGGGCGAAGAGCTTAGCGACCTCGTTTGCCTACCATTTTCTTACTTCGACTACTAGAACACACTAATGGTAATTATAGAGCCAAGCCTTTCGCTTGGTTTTTTTGTTTCTCTTGCCGCTACTCCATCTTAAAAAATCCCGCTATTTTTACATGCAGAAAAATAAATTGGCCATTAAGCAGTTGTTTAAAAAACTATTTGCATTGAAATCATCTATTGCCAAACTTTTTATACTCTTTGCGGCTATTGCAGCTGTTACCTCAGCGTGCTCAACCAGAAAAAATACGGTGGTAACCCGCAACTACCACGATCTCACCGCATACTATAACTACTACTTTAACGGTAACCTCAGCTTTGAGAATGGGGTTGAAAAGTCGGAAAAGAATTACCCACTCAACTACACCGACCTGCTCCCTGTATTTACCTTCAACAACCAGCAAATGGCCGGTGCCATTGCAGGCGACATGGATCGTGCCATAAAAAAAGCCACCAGCTTGGTGGCCCGTCACTCCATAACGGTTAAGCCAAAACCAAAAAAGGGAGCGATGAATAAAAAGGATAGGGAGTTTTACAACCAAAACGAGTTTTGTGTTTGGGTCCCTGAAGCCTATCTCCTGATTGGCAAGGCAAACATTTACAGCATGAACTACGACAAGGCGCTTCAAACCTTCGACTTCATGTTTACCGAATATCCTAACAGCAAATCGCTTTACGAGGCCAAGATTTGGGAGGCTCGGATCGATGCCCAAATGGGCTCCTATGACCAAGGACTTGAAGTGCTTCGATCGCTCGATGCAGATAAAAAATTTCCCGCCAAGCTGCGTCCAAACCTACTCCTCTCCTTCGCCGATCTGGACATCAAAAGCAAAGCGTATTCCGATGCTATTCCTCTTCTCAAAAAGGCATTGGAGTCACGATGGAAAAAGGATAGACGTGTGCGGCTTACTTACCTCTTGGGACAGCTTTACGAAAAGGTAGGCGACAATACACAAAGTATTCAGGCGTTCCGAAAGGTTATTAAGATGAACCCTCCTTACGAAACAGCTTTCAACGCTCAAATTAAAATCGCCACCCTCTACCAATCTGGACAAAAGGGGAAGGACCTCCGAAAAGTTTTGCTTAAGCTGGCCAAAGATGAAAAAAACAGGGAATACCTAGACTTGGTTTACTACGCCTTGGGCAAAATAGACCTCGCGGAAAATGACAAGCCTGCGGCTATGAAGAATTTCACCCTTTCCGTAAGCAAAAGCGTTTCCAACAACTTCCAGAAGGGGCTATCATCCATAACACTCGCCGACCTTTACTTTGAAAAGCCGGACTACATAATGGCCCAGGCGTACTACGATACGGCCGTTACCGTTCTCGACAACACTTACCCCGACTATGAACAGCTGAAGCTCAAAACCGACAACCTAACGAACCTTGTATCCAACCTCCGGGTTGTGTCGCGGGAAGACAGCCTTCAACGAGTTGCCAAATTGCCTGAAGCCGACAGGAACGAACTCATTGAATCGTTAATAAAGAAAGCGGAGGAGGAGGAAGAGGCAAAGCGAAAAGAAGAAGAGCAGCAGCGCTACGCCGCATCGTTCTACCAACAGCAGCAGGCCACCAAAAACTTGGCCGGACAGCAGGGCGGTAAGTGGTATTTTTACAATCCTTCAACTATAGCCGTTGGAGCATCAGAATTTCAGATGCTTTGGGGAAAACGTAAGCTGGAGGACAACTGGAGAAGGAAAAACAAAGGAATTTCCTCACTTACTGCAGACGTGGCTACAGGAACGGACGAGGATGCAGGAGCAAAAGCCGCAGCAGTAAAGAAACAGCTCTCCAAAAAGTCGCGCGAATTCTACCTGGCCGACCTGCCGCTTACCGACTCTTTAATGAAGGCCTCCACCCTGCGCATTGAAACATCGCTCCAAAAAGCAGCAGCGGTTTACCAAAATCAGATGAAGGATTATCCTGCCGCCATAAAAACCTACGAAGAGTTTGCAAAACGGTTCCCCAATAATCCGGATCTGGTTTCCGTATACTTCAACCTATACCAGCTAGCCTTGTCGACGAACGATGCCCAGCGAACAAAGAAATATCGTGACTTGCTGGTGAACAACTACCCCAACAGCTCCTTCGCAATGGCCATAACAAGTCCTGACTACCTGAATAAGCTGAAGGAAAAGCAGAATGAAGAGGAAAAGGGATACGAGGAACTTTACAAAACCTTTAGCGCCGGCAACTTTACCGATGCCGCCCAGCAGGTTAAGGCAGCCATGAGTAAATATCCAGATAGCAATCTACAGCCCAAGTATCAGCTAATTTGGGCTATCTGCCAAGGCGATGGTGGAAATTTAACGGCATACCGTAATGCGCTGAACGATGTAATGAAGAAATTTCCCACCACCGAAGAGGCAAAGAAAGCGAAGGAGATGATTGCCGACCTCAACAATGTGGAGCTAAAGCTGGCCCAAAACAGCACCCTTACCGAAAACAAGGAACCGGAAGCGACGCAAGAGAAACCCACCGTAACCTACACCGATGCCGACGGTGAACAATACTTTGTGGCTGTTGTTTCAAACAAGCTTGACCTCAATCGCATCAAATTCAACATCGTTTCATTTAACCTCGACTCCTACTTAAACCTAAACCTGAACGTCTCATCAACCCAACTTAACCAAAGCTTTAATACAATTCTTGTAGAAACGCTGAAGGATAAGGCTTCTGCCATGGACTACTTTAAAAAGATTAGTGCTTCGCCAGAAACTTTCCTGAACGCTCCGGCCGAAGAGTGCGCCATTTTTGTGATTTCAAAACAAAACTATGCACTGTTTACCGCCGATAAGGGCATTCAGAATTACTTGACCTTTTTCCGACAGTACTACAAACCTTAAAATTTAATGCTGATGGGAAATATTACAATTCTTTGGGTTGACGACGAAATGGAGCTGCTTCGACCTCACGCCATTTTTCTTGAAGGCAAAGGTTACGAGGTTATATTTTCCTCCAATGGAACCGATGCACTGGAGCTAATGAAGCAACAGCGCTTTGACCTAGTTTTTTTGGATGAAAATATGCCAGGGCTCAGTGGGCTAGATACCCTTGCTTTGTTAAAGGAGATAAGACCCGAAACACCAGTGGTAATGGTTACCAAGAGCGAGGAAGAAGACATTATGGATCGCGCCGTTGGCTCAAAAATTGCAGATTACCTTATCAAGCCAGTAAAGCCAAACCAGCTGTTGCTTTCCATTAAAAAGAATGTTCACAAAAGCGCTCTAATCGACGCCCAGTCAACCCAAGACTTCAGGCGTGCACTGGGAGAGCTAAACATGCTTATTTCCTCCGCACGAACATTCAATCACTGGACCGACATATACAAAAAGCTAATTGCTTGGGAACTGGAGCTGGAAGAATCATCCGACCAAGGTATCAAGGAAATATACGGTTTTCAGAAAGACGAAGCCAACAAGGAATTTGCCAAATGGGTAAAGCAAAACTACAAGAAGTGGTTTGGTAAGGATAGCAGCGAGGCACCACTTATGTCTGCCAGTTTGCTCAAAACAAAGGTATTTCCACTCGTTGATAAAGGGGAAAAGGTTGTTTTCATCCTTATTGACAATCTACGTCTCGACCAGTGGAAGATCATTGCACCCGAAATTCTGCACCTGTTCCGGCTTCGCCAAGAGGAGGTGTACTGCAGCATTCTTCCTACCGCCACACAGTATGCCCGAAACGCCATATTTGCAGGGTTAATGCCTCAGGAAATACAGCAGTTTTACCCCGAAATGTGGGTCAGCGACGAAGAGGATGACAAGAAAAACCAGTATGAGGAAGCACTGCTAAACCGACAGATACAAAAGTTGGGTAAGAAGTATAAGCTGGGCTTTGAAAAGTTCATTGCTCCTGGTTCAGCAAAAAAGCTAATTGGAAATCTGAACCAGCTTGCCGAAAACAATCTCACGGTGCTGATATACAACTTCGTGGATATGCTTTCCCATGCACGAACCGAGATGGAGTTAATAAAGGAGCTCGCCTCCGATGAGTCGGCATACCGCTCCCTTACCCTCTCATGGTTTCTTCACTCCGACCTTTTAGGCTTACTAAAGGAGCTAGCGGAGCAACAGATGACGGTAATTATCTCAACCGATCACGGTACCACAAGAGTAATTAATCCGGTAAAGGTGGTAGGTGATAGGAATACCTCCACGAACCTTAGGTATAAGCTGGGGAGGAGCCTTAACTATGACCCCCGCGATGTTTTTGAAATTCTTAAGCCAGAGGAGATTCACCTGCCAAAAAGCAATTTAACCTCCAGCTACATTTTTGCCACCAACCGCGATTTTTTTGCCTATCCAAACAACTATAACCACTTCTCACACTACTACCGTAATACGTTTCAGCATGGAGGCGTTTCGCTGGAGGAGATGTTGATCCCATTTATTGTTCTCGACCCACTCAAAAAGTAACAATGGAATTGATAGTAGCCAAAGATTTGACCGAGCTCCCGGTGGTGGCAGCTCATATTCTTAAAGCGTTTGAGGGAAAAAGAATCTTCGCCTTTCAGGGTGTGATGGGGGCGGGTAAAACCACCCTCATCAAAGAGCTATGCCACCAGATGAAGGTGGTGGATGTAGTGAGCAGCCCAACCTTTGCTCTAGTAAACGAATACTTTACCGATAAGGGAAAATCGGTCTTTCACTTCGATTTTTACCGGATAAAATCCATTGAAGAAGCGTTCGACTTCGGTTATGAGGAATACTTTTTTGGCGAAGGTATCTGCCTAATTGAATGGCCAGAAATCATTGAGGAGCTAATCCCCGAAGAGGCTATAATAATCAAAATAGAGGTTATGCCGGATGGTTCCCGCAGATTTTCTTTCACTGATAAGTAGTTGAATCTCCCTTCTTGAAAAAGCCGTCGGGATGTAGTACATTTAACAACTTCTATCAACAGATAAAATGAAACATCTCGGACCCAATTCGCCACTTTTCCATTTTGGAAAAAGCTTAATGCCTCAAGAGGAAACGCTCGCTATTGGACGAAAACAGCGGAGTTTCACCATCGGCCTGCCCAAAGAGTCAGGGATTGGCGAGAATAGAATATCGCTTACGCCAGAAGCCGTTGAAATACTCGTGGCCAACGGGCATAAGCTGTTGGTGGAGAAGGAAGCCGGATCAGGAGCAAGCTATACCGACCTAACCTACTCCGAGGCGGGTGCCACCATTTGCAGCACCGCAGAGGTTTACAAGGCCGACATTGTACTTAAGGTAGCCCCTCCTACCGAGGCCGAAATAGACCTCATGGCCGACAGCAAAACCATTATTTCATCCTTTTACCATACTGCCCAAACTGAGAGTCTGCTTAAATTGTTGCAGCAGAAAAAAATTACGGCCATCAGCTTCGAACTAATAAAGGACGACAACGGGTGCTATCCTGTTGTAAGGTCGATGAGCTCTATTGCTGGCAACACCTCAATTCTGGTTGCTGCCGAATACCTTTCAAATCTACACAGTGGGAAAGGCGTTATGCTGGGGGGCATTACGGGCATATCCCCCACCGAGGTGGTTATTATTGGTGCCGATACCGCAGGAGAATTCGCGGCGAGGGCAGCACTTGGATTAGGCTCTGCAGTTAAAATTTTCGACCAGTCGCTTAAGCGGCTCACGGACATCCAATACCGACTAGGCACAAGACTTTACACCAGTATTTTTCATCCTCAAGTGCTCGAAAAGGCACTCCGCTCAGCTGACGTGGTAATTGGAACTCCAGTTACCGATGAAGATGCCTTTGCCCAACAAATTCCCTCCTCTTTTATCGAAAAGATGAAAAAGGGGGCTGTAATCATTGACCTTACGGTATCCAGTGGTGGGTCGTTTGAAACAACAGAATCGTGCCCTTTCGACCGACCAAGCTTCACCCGACATGGAGTTATTCACGTCTGCATGCCCGACATCACATCTCAGGTTGCCCGGACGTCAAGCATAGCGCTTAGCAATGTTTTTGTCCCCATACTTTTAATGATAGGACAGTCCACGGGGGTCACGGCAGTACTTAAGGAAAATAAGGGGCTTCGGCATGGGGTTTACCTCTTCAACGGAATTCTAACAAACTTCAAGTTTGGAAGTATTTACCATATGCCGGCAAAGGATATCGACCTACTGATGGCCGCATTCTAGGGCTACTGAGGAATAAAGCGGTATAGAATAAATCCAGACTGCGAGGCAGGTCCTCCCTCCTGAATTTGAAATCGCGAAAGTTTGGCCGAACGAAGTGCACCCTCCCATAGACAGTCGTCTGGGCTACTGCTACCATTATCAACCTTTGCCGAGGTCACATACCCCTGCCTATTCACCTCTATTATCACTTTTACCTCACCACCACCCTCACAGGTATAGGCCGGAACTGGCAACCGAAATGCCTTTCTTCCACCTAGGTCGTAGTTAACCAGCACCTTGCCCGGATTGGGAGATTTGGCTGGCTTCTTCACATTCTCCTTACCGGCCGGTGGCTGCATTGCATTATCGCCCTGCTCTAACTTTTCCAAATTGGCCTTACCCGCCTCCAGTCGCTCCTGCAGCTTCTTGGCCTCGTCGTAAAGCTCATCGGTTTTTGTATTTCGATCGTCGGGAAGAGATTTATCTAGATCCTTCGACTTGTCGGAAACATCTGCTGCTGCATTCCGAAAATCTGCCTTTGCATAGTTTACCTTTGCCAGTTCCTGTTTAAGCTGATCCAGCTCCTTCTTTATCTCCTGCTTAAGAATTTCAGGAGGGACAGACTCCTTCTCGAAGTTAATTACAACAGATTGATCGTTTAGATGATGAATGCTGCCAAGCTTTACCGTAAGAACACCAACGACAATAAGGAGATGGAAAATTATGGTACCATACACACCAACCCTATGCCTCCTGAGAAAAGAAGCGAGACTCGAAAACCTATTCTCCACAGCCCCGCCAAGCGCGGCCATTTGTTTGTCGATCCAATTCATAGCGTTCGCCACAAAATTAACTTTATCTGGCAAAATCTACCTTCAAACGAACAGCTATCACCATAGTTTTTTTGATCGGACATCAAAATGCCTTATTTTTATGCATTAATTGTTCCCTTATGACAAAGGTTGGTAGAATACTTCTTAGCATTTTGCTAATGGCTCAAATGCTATCTGCACAAAATGCAAGGGAAGACAGCCTATTGTCGCTCATTCCTGAAGTTCACGATAAGCATCGGGTAGAGGTATACCTTCAGCTGGCCGCGTTGACGCTTTCAAAAAATCCGGAGAAATCTATTGAGTATGCTAAGTCGGCCTTGGAAATTACCAACCGATTGGAGCAACCCATGCTCAAAGCCAAAGCGTTGGAGTCCTGTGCCGTCTCCGATTTCTATCAGTCGCATTTTACCCAATCGCTCGATTACCTTAAAGCGGCGTATCTGATTTACAAAGAACAGCATAGCAACTCCAACATTGCGAGCTGCTTAAATAGAATAGGAGCCTGTCACGAACGCTTAGGAAATTATGCTGAGGCCCTTGCAGCCTACCAAAAAACACTAACAATAGAGCAGGAGGTGGGAGATAGAACCAGTGTTGCAAAGGCGCTGAACAACCTTGGCCTAGTCTACCGAAATATGCGTGATTTCACCCATGCCCTTGCTCTCTTTGAAAAGGCAAGAGAGCTCTCCATCCAGCTGGACGATAGCGTGGGTATTGTTTTTACGCAGAATAATATTGGGTTGATTTTGCTCGACCTTGGCCGTTACGAAGATGCCCTTCCCTCGTTCCTCCATGTTTTGGAGATGAAGAAGCGACAGGGAAATAAGCGTAGCATGATTACAACGTTAGAAAATATTGGACTAACCCACTATAAGATTGGTAACCTTGAAAAGGCCTCTGCCTTTTACTTTCAGGCCGCTCAGCTGGCAAGTGAGCTAAAGGAACGATACTCTGAAGCCGATTGCTACAACAACCTTGCAATGGTTCTTACCAAACAAGGGAAGCGCTCGGAAGCAATGAAATATGCTACCAAGTCGTACAACATCGCAAGAGGAAATTCTCTCAAACGAGTTCAAGCGGAGGCACTGCTCACGCTTTCCAACCTTAGACACATGGATGGGAACGATTCCAAATCGCGTGAACTATTGCTCCGTTATGCCAACCTTAAGGATAGCATTTTCTCGAAGGACTTAAGCGATAAAGTGGCCGAATTCAGAGTGAAGTATGACTTTGACTCCCAAACCCAAACCAACGATCTGCTGAATCAGGAGCTGAACCTAACGCAGCAAAAAACGGAAAAATCGCAGCTGCTAAACATAACGCTCCTCATTTGTGTCCTCTTCGTTCTGCTGTTTACCGCTGGTCTTATTGTAGCAAATAGAAAGATAAAAAGCAGGAGTAGGAAAATTGCCTCCATGAATGAGGAGCTTAACCAATTTAACCGAAACTTAGAACATATTATTGAGGTTAGAACCAAGGAACTCAACACTGCTCTTAAGAAAGCGGAAGAATCGGACCGGCTAAAAACGGCATTCCTCACCAACATGTCCCATGAAATTAGAACGCCCCTTAACGGTATCATAGGATTTTCGAAAATGTTGGAAGAGGAACTCCCATACGAAATTCGAAAGCAATACATTGAAATTATTAATGAGAGAGGTCGCCATCTGCTTGAGATTATTAACGATATCATCAATATTGCCAAGATTGAGTCAGGGCAGCTAACCGTGCGCAAATCGGCCTGTTCACTTAATCAGCTCATAGACCAGCTGGAGGTTGAATATCAAAATATTTGGGCTACCAAATTGGCCGAAAATCTCGAGTTTAAGGTTACCAAAGGGTTGTCCGACGAAGAGGCTCTTATTATTACAGACACAACTCGTCTTCAAGAAGTTACTGGTTACCTCCTCGAAAATGCATTCAAATTTACCGATGAGGGTATCGTAGAGCTAGGCTATAAGCAACACAACGAGAACAAGGAGCTGCTCTTCTGGGTTAAAGACTCTGGACCCGGAATTCAAAAAGAAAAGCAGAAGCAAATCTTTGAGCGGTTCAACCAGGTTGGTGTTAGGCAGGGTATTGAACCAAACGGAACTGGCCTCGGCTTGGCAATTAGCAAAGGGCTTATTGCACTTCTTGGCGGGAATATTTGGGTAGAAAGCGACGGGACCAACGGAAGCACCTTTTTCTTTACCATCCCCTACGCCCAAGTACACGAAAATAACGAGGTGCACAACACGGTTGATACCGCACCGATTAACCACTTCCTCTCAGGAAAGACTATCCTAGTGGTGGAAGATGACTTCATCAGCTACCAATACCTAGAGTCGATTCTCCACGAAGCAAATATTTCGATTATCCACGTTAAGAATGGAGAAGACGCTCTTGAAGTTTGTCAAATGAACACAAAAATAGATCTCGTGTTGATGGATATGCAGCTGCCATTTATGAATGGCTACGAAACAACAAAAAAGATAAAACTTTTTAGAAAAAACCTCCCGATCATTGCGCAAACAGCCAACGTAATGCCCGAAGATAAAATCAAATGCTTTGAGGCGGGCTGTGACGATTTTATCGGGAAGCCGATTGATCCGGATGAGCTTATGACCCTTGTTTCTAAAAAGACCCTGTAGCTACAAAATATCCATCCAGTTGAAAACCTCAACCCTACTCCTCTCCATTACATTACTACTGAGCTGTTCATCTATCGTTGCGGCTACTTCAAACGTTCCAGAGCCTTTTGACAGTGCCAAAGACAGCACCAACATTATTTCCCTATTCAAAAAAATGAATGTCTTTTTTTACCTGGGAAGTAAATCGGCGCCGTTTTCACTTAAGGACTCCTCAAAAAACAACTTCAAGTTCAAGCCGACCCCTCAAACCAGAATGGGAGTAGGATTTGTCAACAAATGGTTTGCCATTCGACTGGGATTTGTTCTTCCCACCAGCGAGGAAAACGAAAAACGTTACGGTAAAACAACCTCGCTTGACTTTCAAACCAATATTTTTGCAAAGACCTTTGGTCTTGACCTTTACTTTTTGAACTATCGTGGATTCTACCTCGAAAACCCGCAAAACTTTATTCCGGGATGGAACTCCTCCAAGCCATATCCAAACAACCGGAATGCATACAGATCCACATATGGCGCCAACTTTTTCTACATCTTTAACCATAGAAACTTTTCCCAAAAAGCCGCATTCCAACAAATTGAGTGGCAAAAAAAGAGCTCCGGAACATTTATGATGGGTGCCTACTTCAACGTAACCAACGTTTATGCTGATTCTGCCTTTATCGACCTTCAACATTACAACGTTCCGGACAAGCTAGATCTCAATGGGGTTAGCGCCATTACTGGCGGAATAAGCGCCGGCTACTCACATAACTTTATTATGTGGAAACGCCTGTTGCTTAACCTTACTGGCATGGTGGGAATGGGCTACCTGAAAACCTCATTCTCCTACAATGTCCCAGGAAAAGATTCCGGTGAACGTAGTGGCTTGGGAGCAAAAATATCTACCCGTATTGCCCTTGGTTACTCCCGTGAGAAAAACTACTTTGGCATTTACTACATTACCGATTCGTACGAAATTAACCTCTCGGAAAAAGAAAATTTTCTGTTTAGGGTTAATAACGTTTACCTCTTCTATGGGCGTAGAATTGAATGGGATAAAATTTTCTCTAAACCAAAATCGCCTGCACTGCCGTAAATAAGACTACAAATATCTATTCCAATTCAGGTCAAATGAAAGTGTGGAAAATTTATGCCGTAAGACAGACCTGTAGGCAATAGTAGCAATGCAACAAACAGAACCCCCATGTTGTGTTACAGAATGAAAAACAGGAATTAAGTATATTTGAGAAATAAAACAATTACCTACGGTAAGCGCTTTAACCGGAAAAGCTCTATGGAAAGTCACAATTTACCTATCGCCATCTATAACGGCACCGTAGTCACCACCGACGGGTTATACAAGATCTCGCCCCTATCTGTTGATGAGGCTAAAGTGCTGGCAGATAAGCATGCGCTTATCTCTGCGGTTGGCCACCAAGCTGCGGCCGACCTACTCACCGAAATACTACAAATAACAATTTTGCCCAACCGTATTCGATTTACCCAACAGGTAGGTCAGCTAGCCATTGCCCTTAAGCTCAACCAACGACCACCCGAAGGTTCCGTGCTGTCCAAGGAGGAGATGCTTGAAATCGGCTTCTCCCTTAAGCTGATTGAGCGCATTGAGTAATCCTTAAACAAGTCATATTGGTGATACCTACTCAACATATTGAGAGAGAATATCCCTTTCTGTTCCCCAAAATGCAGCAGCGATTAGGAATGCTAACCTTAATTACTCCGCATAGAAAAGCAACCAAAACCATACCTGCAAAAAGATTGCTACCTTTGTCAACCAAAAATTTTTCTGGTTGATGAGCCGTAAATCGTTTTCCAACTCCCTACTGTTTCACTGGACTAGCCAACTTATAGGTTCAAGTAGCAGCTTCACTTTCAACATGGGTATTGCCTCCACCATTGGGCTGGCATACTCCTTTAAGCTAATGACCTCACCTGTGCTGCTTGCCCTATTTGGACTGATAAACCCAGCCTTTCTCACAGTATGCGTGTATCGCTTTTTTCAGGAACTCCCTAGGGGGTTAAACATTGGCGGCATATCCCTAAGCGCCTTCTCGGGAGCACGTAGGGGCTTAATGCTATTTGGCGACCTAACCATTATTGTTGCCACCGCCAGCCTCATTTTCTTTGGCGTTCTCAACTACTTCTTTTTCCGATTTCTACTACTTTTTATTTTGCCCATTATGCTTCTTGTTGGCCTTCGCTTTCTCTACATTATCTTCTTAATCGACCAGCAAAATAAATCTTAGCTGATGTAAACCTATCTCTTGTTGTATTAATCATGGCGTGGATATTTCTCATTGTAGCAGGCTTATTTGAAGTAAGCTTCACAACTTGCCTTAAGTTGTCCAACAACTTCTCCGACTGGCGCTGGTCCGTTGGCTTTTTCATCAGCATAACCATGAGCTTTCTGCTACTCAACAAAGCGGCTCAAACCATACCAATGGGAACAGCCTATGCCGTATGGACAGGCATTGGCGCAGTTGGGACAGCACTAGTGGGAATTCTCTTGTTCAAAGAATCATCGGACACCTGGAGGCTGTTCTTCATTACCCTGCTCATAGGATCAATTATTGGGCTTAGGTTGGTGTCGAAGCATTGAACGTATACCTTTGCGTATACTGCTGCTTTGGCATTTCATTTTTTCTTACTTTTACTAACTGACAGAAAAAAGAAAATGGTGGCTCACGTAACGTGATGAATTCCGAGTGAGTAACCGGTTGTAGCAGCACAAGAATTTATGAATAAAGCTGTCGTTCAATACACTATAATATTACTGTTCTCATGAAATCAGACTTGGGTGGGCTTATTGCTGGTTTGCTTCGCAATAATAATAGGGTTTCACTTCCCGGAATGGGCGCATTTGTGGCCAATTACAAGCCAGCCATAATCGACGAAGAAACGTTGGTGGTTACACCGCCAGCCAAGGAAATTTCCTTTAGCAAGGAGGAGACGTGGAACGATAGGTTGATAGAAAACCATGTTGCCGAGCAGGAGAATATATCACCCGAAGAGGCAGCAAAGGTGGTTGACAAGTATGTTGAAGAGGTGAGAGAAGCGCTGAACAAAGAGGAAAAGTATCTCTTTGCTGGCCTAGGCATGCTCATAAAGGATGGCTGGAATTTTAACTTTGAAATTGAAGAGGAGGTTAACCTTCTTCCCGATGCTTTTGGATTGGAATCCATAACTCTTAAAAAGCCAGCTTTAGCGAAAGAACCTGTTGCCCCATCTACGAGCGTTACCCCAAAAAAAACATCTCCCCAAAAACCGTCTTTACCGAAACAACAACCCTCTGTTAAACCCAGCCCAAAGCCATCGACTGGTGCCCAAAGGAGCACTCGATCAACAAGCATAATCTGGATTGTAGCAATTTCGATACTGGCCATTGCTGCTGTATCACTGTGGCTCTTTACCGACATTTTCACACCAGCCCAGATGCCAACTCCTCTCGCCGTAAGTCAACCGAGCCCCATCGCAGTGGATACGACCATAGCAGACAGCTCCTCTATCGATACCACTGAAAAAGCAAACGTTGAAGAGGTTATAAACACTCAAACGGAAAAGAAAAGAGCTCTTTACTACGAGGAGCCCAAAACCAATAGTGCTGAAAAAACATTCTACATTATTGCCGGAAGCTTCACAAAAGAGGGAAATGCAGAAAGATTAAAGTCCATGCTAGAAAAGAAGGGGTTCAAGCCCGAAATACTTACTGTAGACGGCCCTATTTATCGTGTTTCTATGTTTAGCTTTACGAATAAAAATCGAGCTCTTGAGGAATTGTCACGTTTACGCGAGGAAAACAAACAGATGAACATCTGGCTTCTTGGGCTTTAGCAAATTTACTGTCGGCTGCACACATACTATTAACTATAACCCACACTAAATTATCCAGTGCGATGCTCCGCTTCGATTGGTAACCTCATTCTTCGTTCATAAATGAAGAAGGAGTGGTATTCTCCCTCCCACATCAAACATTGCACAAAAACCAATTCGAATAACAGATTATAACCGTATTAGCCAATGCGGTAACAATCGTTTGAAAAATGAGCATTTCCTGTTTAAAATCATCATTTTTCACCTCCATCCAAATTGAAAAAAAGTTACTTTTGTAGCGCTTATTGAAGCGATATCGATTATACTCTTACGAACAACTTACCTACAAATAATAAGGTTATGAAGAATATCCTCGTTGTTGGTGCCGGCGGGCAAATTGGTTCGGAACTTGTTCCCTACCTGAGAAGTATTTACGGAAATAACCACGTAGTAGCAGCAGACCTTAACTGCGCTCCATGCATGAAGTTAGGTGAGGACGGCCCACTGGAAGAGCTGGATGCCCTCGACGGAAAAAAGTTTGCTGATGTTGTTAAGAAATATAACATTGACGCCATCTTCAACCTTGTTGCACTTCTTTCGGCTACAGGAGAAAAAAATCCTCAATTGGCATGGAAAATAAACATGGGTGCGCTCATGAACTCCTTGGAAATTGCTAGAGAAAATAGCTGTGCCGTGTTTACTCCCAGCTCCATTGGCGCCTTTGGAAACAATACTCCTCACGATGGCACACCACAGGATACGATTATGCGTCCATCCACCATTTACGGCGTATGCAAGGTTACTGGTGAGCTAATGAGCGATTATTACCATTCCCGTTTTGGCGTAGATGCCAGAAGTGTTCGTTTCCCCGGAATCATTTCCAACGTAACGCTACCTGGAGGTGGAACCACCGACTATGCCGTGGAAATATATTACGCCGCCATCAAAGAAAAACGGTTCACCTGTCCATTACCTGAGGGAACCTTCTTGGATATGATGTATATGCCCGATGCGCTCAAGGCATGTACCCAGCTAATGGAGGCCGATCCTGCCAAGTTAAAGCATCGCAATTCATTCAACATTACGGCCATGAGCTTTGAACCTTCACAAATCTATGCTGCCATTAAAAAGCGCATCCCCGATTTTGTGATGGACTATAACGTGGATGCTGTTAAAAAAGTAATTGCTGAAAGCTGGCCTAACTACATGGACGACAGCTGTGCCCGCGAAGAGTGGGGTTGGAGTCCCATTTGGAATCTCGAAACCATGACCGATGATATGCTCAAGGTTATTGCTGAAAAGCATGCAAAAGGAATACTCAAATAAACCAACATAACAATCAATCAAAAAAAGCCGCAGTGATGCGGCTTCTTTTTTGCATTCAAAGTAATGGTAATACGTCAATTTATCAGAAGGACTCTATTAATATAAAAAAAGAAAAGACTGCAATAAGCAGCCTTTCCCCTCTAGCACCAATCAAAAAAATTGCATTCTTCTATCGCCTAGAATCGATTCAACCAGCGATAACGTCGGGCACTGTCGCCAAGCTTAATGCCAATCATTAGCTCGTGAGTACCATACGTGTTAAAGTTAGTCAAATAACCCATGCTATAGTCAAATGCATACCCAAAATAATACATTTTATATTTTGCCCCCATCATGAATACAATGGCACCGGCTGTTCGATATGAGAGACCAGCCCAATAGTCATGTTTGTAGTAGGCCTTAACGTTTAAATCTACGGTGTAGCTAAGTCGTTCAGTAGTGGTAAGCATTAACGACGGCTCTACCTCAAAGTCGTTTCGCATGTCGTAGCGGTACCCACCAAGAAGGTAGTAGTGCCGCAGAAGCTTATAAGCGCTTTCGGGGTTCCCATTGCCAAACTGAACGGTGCTTTGAAATAGGTTAGATACAGAAAATCCGGCATACCACTGACCTGTATTGGATAGGTAAACTCCAAAGTTTGCATCGGGTGAAAAGTCCGTATTGGCCTTTCCTGCCATCACCAACGGATCTGGCACGTCTGGATAGGGAAGCCCACTAGGAGCAACATCGGCTTTAAACTGGTAAAAGCTTACTGATGCACCAAAGGAAAGCTGGTACTCCCGCATATCGAGGTGATACGCATAAGTTCCCTGGAAACCCGTACGGCTTATCCTTCCATTTACATCGTTAAACAGGTAACCACCCAACCCCACACGTCCACTGGGACGACGTCTACGAACCCGGTTCTTAATGCGTCGTGAGCGGTTAAGATAGCTGGTCTTAAGTATACGAGTTTGACCACTTAGAGCAAAAGTCCGAGGTCCCTCAGCATAACCGGCCCACTGCTGACGGGCAGTAAGGTTAAACGCGGTAAACCCTTCTGCTCCGGCTACTGCAGGATTTAGCAGAAATGGATTCATCATGTACTGGCTGTAGAGCGGCTCCTGCTGACCTAATGCCCGGTCGGCAAAGAACACTCCCAGAATGAGAATCGCTATCCGCAAATTGAGTAAGCCCTTCATGCCTCTTGCTTGCTTAAATATTTTTTCATTTTCAATACAGCACCCCATGGCTATCGTATTATGGTTACGCTACCCCTAAAGGAGTATGTTTTGCCATCGGATGTAACCCTAATTATGTAGTGGTAAGAGTCCATGGGCAACTCTTGCTTATTCAAGTCACGACCATCCCAAGCGCTAGATGCATCGTATGGTCCACTATGTGCAAACACCTCTTTACCGTAGCGGTTATACACCTTTATTTCAACATTGTCGAAGTATATGAAGTCGGGTATTTCCCACTTATCGTTTGAACCATCGCCATTGGGCGTAAACACATAAGGAATACGCATGTGATTGGGATCGCAAAGGCCTATCTTAATGGTATCGGAGTTCACGCACCCGTTTTCGTCGGTTACCTGAACCCAAATATTTTGGGAAAGTCCAGCTCCTACAAGTAGGTTACTGGTAATGTCGCCTGTGCTCCATAGATATTTGGTAAATGATGAGTTGTATGCGTCAAGATTTAGCGCCTCACCACCACAGAGGGAGGTATCTCGACCTAAATCAACTACAGGTAGCGGATTTATTGTCACCTGAGTAGTATCGTAGGAGCAGCTGTAATCAGCTCCTATAAGCCTAACCCTGTACGTTCCGGCCTTATTGGTAACGTATGTTTGATCTTTTGACCCATCCTGCCATAGATAGTTCTTATAATCCCCAGGGTCGAGGGTAATATCACCATTCTGGCAAAATTTAAGCAACTGTGGCAATGCGCCCACAGGTACAAAAATGGTGGGAGAGTTAACAATAATATCTTGTGAATAAGGAGTGCCTACACAGCCCCAAGGGGTTGTTTCTGTAACCGTAAATTGGTAAGCTCCTCCCGGAAAGTTATCATCCCACCTGACGGCAATGGAATCGCCTTTATCAAATACCTGAATGTTCGCTGATGGTACAGTAAAGTTACCGGGCCCCTCAATGCTCCATGCAAAGGTGGAGATTCCATTGAGCCCTTTAACCCTGTACTTTTCAACAGTGCCTACACAGGCGCTGGGCAAATCCTGCCCAGCGCTGTGCTTCGCACCGAATATCAGAGTCACAAATAACGCTATCAGGTAAAAGTTACGCAATTGATTGGGCGTTTGTGTGAGACAATTTTAATTCAACAGTATTCTAAGCAATCCTAATACTAGTATGCAAAGTTGTTTGCAATGTGGTAGATAGGACCAGTAACAGGTTTTGCAAAAGCAATAATGTAATACTTGGTATTGGCGGCAACAGTTGGGTAATATGTAAAATTACCGAAATCAGTAGCAGACCAAGAGCCAGTTCTAGCTGCAAGATAGTCAGATGCACGAGAAACCTTACCGTTCAAGTTATTGTAAGTAAACTCGTAAACAGTAATTTTGCTGTTCTGAATTGAATATGCCTGAGAACCTACAACGGGAGAAGCATTAATAACAATAGGATTTGTAGCAGAAGGAACAGTTGCTCCATCTTGTCCAAGAACAGTTACTGATGACGATGCTGTATAATCGGCGACCCCAGCAGCAGCGTTATCTAGCACGGTACCAGTATGCGGAATATTACCTGAACCATCAAGTGCATCTATTGTATACACCTTATAGCCAAGGTTTACATCATAAGGTGCCTCTTCATCTGCATTAGTTAAGTTAATATCAATAGCTGTTGTTAGTGAAGCATCACCATCACAAGCCGCAGCAATAACGTTGTTCAAACCATAGGTGTTTGTAACTGCATTAGAAATAGATGCAGCAGGAACGTCGATTACATTGATATCATAACGAATAGCCTTGCCTTCGCAAACAGCACCACCAGCAGGAGTTTCAGTAACAGCAATCTTCTTAACCCCTACAGTATTCCACGACAACTCTACGTAGTTGGCAGCAGCATTTGCTTGAGTCATCGCTCCTGCACCTGAAGACTGATACCAGGAGAATGAAGAAAGAACATTTGCAGTAATTGATGCAACGGGAGTATAAGGCGTAGCATTACTTGGAGCCACATAGGCTGGGTTATAAGCAACACTGGGGTAAACCCAGAATGGCATAGCCTTATTAACCGTTACCTTGTTATTTGCTATAGCTGTAGTATCACCCAAGGTATAATCACCCTGGGTAGCAAGCCAAGGTTGTGCAGAGGCTGTAAGGCCAATAAAGGTAGCAACGGCTACCAACGCAACTTTTAAAGTCAAATTTTTCATAGCGTGTGAATTAAGGTTTGTAAAATTTTCTATTAACATTTTTATTGTCCAGTTTAAGGGAGAAGTTACGCTCTCCTATTCACTCTTCTTTAACACCAAAAGTAACTTTTAGGTGCCATTTCTTACACTACTGGGGTTTATTACTTGACGGGCTAAACCCATGTTGTGACAAACGTAAACTCCCCATGGTCAAATGCCGATTTTATTACACTAACCAATACATTAAGCATTAGGTAAAGAACAAGCATTCATTGGAAATCCAATTGGCGTGCCAAAAGTAGTAAAACAGTGATTATAAAAAAACTGAAGGATTAAAGCCATCAACACTAACTTAATGTTGTCCGATAATAAACCCACAATTCTTTATAGAAAGCCCATTAGCGGTCATCCAAAAATTTATTAACAAGCCAAATTAATTATCAATAACCCGCACATTGTAAGGTTGAGAACCGTAGCGTTCATATCGGAATGCTCTCCAATCAAGTAGATTGCCGCTACTATCGAAAGTCTTTATCTCCTGAATCCGCTTGCGTTGAAGGTTATAAATAAACTCCTTGCGGAGGAATAGTTTACCCGTAGCATCAAATTGCTGAGTTTCATTTACGAATCCCTCCTTCCCATAGGTATACACATAGGAGAAATGCTTTTCTCCACCAACCAACTTCTCGCTAAAATCTTCCCGAACAATTCGTTGGAGCGAATCGTAGGTAACTACACGCTTCAAAAACAGAATGGAGTCGAAGGGCGGAATTTCCTTTACCTTCACTTTTTTTAGAATAAGTTGTCCCTGGTTATCGTAGGTCAACTTTGCACTGTAGGCCGTTTTTCCTCCTGTCGTATAACCTCTCTCTTGCACTGGACGGCCATTAATATTCTTATAAGTAATGGAAAGATAAACTACGGTATCCTTCGGCGTTACACGCTTAATAGTTTTTGCAACCACAGCACCATTGGCGTCATACTCCATTGTAGTCACCCACCGAAGTTTATTTTGGCTAAAATCCTCCTCCTTAATTCGGTCCATTCCCTTGTAGGAATACCTAAAGTAGGAGGTGGGTCTATGGGTTGAATCATCAAAGTTAATTACGTTCAGCAAACGGTTAAGCGTATCGCGAAACTCCTGCCCAATTGGATAGTATTTGCTCGTTTTTTGCCCATTAACCAGCACATACTTATTAATCACCTTAACAAACAGCGTATCCTTTTTTTGTTGACCCCACAAAAGGGAGCAGGTGACAACAACAGTAAAAAAGGTAATGATTATCTTTTTCATGGATTGTGTTTAACCATTCTAGACTAAAAATTGAGCAAAAAAAAACGACTAGGCAAGTAATTCGGCTTTCACCTGCAGACTCACTTCTCCTATTCACCACTAACTATTTTACATTTTGGCAATACATCAATCGCATCTGCTTGGCCTCCTTAACACCCAACTCTTCAGCTTTTGTAAAATCTGCACATCCGCCTTCAGTGTCATGAATATTAATCTTTGAAACGCCTCTATTGTAGTAGGCCTCACCGTTGCCTGGACTCATCTGTATGGCCTTATTATAATCGGCAATAGCCTCACTATGCATTCCTAAAATTCCTTTAGTAACTGCGCGGTTGTAGTAGGCGTCGGCATTCGTGGGGTCAAGCTCCACGGCGCGGTTGAAGGCGGCTAAGCTCCCCTTGTAATCACCGCTAATCGCCTTTGCGGTGGCAAGGCTGAACACCGCCTTTTTATAATCGGGCTTAAGTGCAATGGCCTTGTCGAGATCGGTAAAACACTTCTTAAAATCCTTTTTCTGCAGGTAGAGCATTCCACGGCTGTAGAAAACGCTAGCGTCTTTTCCGTTGAGGGCAATAGCGCTATTGTATGCCTTAAGGGCGTTATCCATCTCTCCATTGTTGGCCTGTGCCAAACCTAGGTAGTAGAAGGCTTCGGCATCCTTGCCGTTAAGGCTGGTCGCTTTCAGGAGATCCTGCTCACCATTCTTGTAGTCCTTCAGCTTAACCCGGAAAATGCCCCTATTCTTGTAGGCATCAAAATTAGCAACGCCACTCTCGATAAGCTTGCTGTAGCTCTCGATGGCCTTGTTGAAATCATTGAGTGCCTCCACCGAAGCCCCCATTTTGTAAAATGCCTCCTTATTGGTACCGTCCAGCTGCGCGCTCTTGATGTAGTCGGCAATGGCATCGTCGAAATGAAGAAGGCCAGCCTTGGCAACACCACGGTAGTAGTAGGCCTTGGCCAGTGTATCGTTGAGTGATAGAGCCTTATCCAGCACAGCAATTGCTGGTTCCCATTTCTGCTGATTTTTCAACGAAATCCCCTTGTGCAGGTAAGGTAACGCAATGGTGCTATCGAGAGCAATCGACTGATCGAAAAATGATAAAGCTAAGCTATCGTTTCCTTCTCTCTGAAGAATTACCCCTTTCAAATCGAGGTATTCTGGCTTTGTTGAAAGCAGCAGCGCAAAGTCAACCCTGCGTAACGCTTCCTCATACTTTGCAGAATCGGCAAGAGCCTTTGCTTTAAAGTAAGAGTTATTAGCCCATCGGGGTCTTCCCATAAAAAACACCACCAGAATCAGCAAAATAGCTACGCCTACGTAGAGGAAAGTATTCTTCATGATATAAAGATTTTCAGAGTGTTGATATTAAAATGGGAAACGTTAAGCCATTATAGCAATAAAACGTGCTTTTGTTTCAAAAACCAGCCGCTAATTTATAAAAAATAGGTGCAGCAATGAAAAAAATAGAGCGAAGAAGGGGGATGGGTGACTAACGGCAAGTGGCAGGTGACAAAGGCGTGAATTGTCCATTACCTAGTGTTTAGCATATAATTACTTCGAGAAGGCAAATGCAGCAACACGGAGTAGCACAATAAATCGTCACCTGGGGATCCAATGACAGAGCCATTAATAGTGCGGTTTTGGTCAAATTTAGGACACAACAATATAGTTGGAATTATTTCTATATTTACATTTAAACCGTCAACGAGGCATTACCTAGGCAACAAAAACACTAATAAGTAAGGGTACTCATAACTCAAAGTGGTTATTACAGCATTAGAACATCAATATTTATGGAGACGGAACTTCCTGAACTATCTAATGAAGATTATCAACAACAGCTACGGCAACTTCAGCAAGAGTTAGCAGCCACGAAACTTCTCCATGCCGAGCAAATGGCCAAAATGGAGCAAACACAGTTGGCCCTGCTGGAGCAAGAGCAAAACTTTCGGGAGATATTCAACGCAAACCGTGACGCCATTTTTATTCACGACAGCACAACCGGTGCCATAGTAGATGTCAACGACACTATGCTGCAACTCTACGGCTATAGTAATAAACAAGAAATATTCGAAAGTAGTATTGGCAACCTAAGTGCTAACGACGAAGGGTACACACAGAAGTGGGCATTGGAAATTATAGAACAAACCCGTGATTGGGAACCCAAAACATTTGAGTGGCACGCAAGAAAAAAGAATGGGGAGATTTTTTTGGTAGAGGTAACCCTTCAACGCTTGCATATTGGTGGAAAAAGTAGAATAATGGCTACCGTTCACGACCTTTCCTCAATTCAAAAGCACAAGAATGCCCTTATTCAAAGCCAATCAAACTACAAGAACCTCTACCTCATGCTCCGCATGATGTGCGACAATGTAGAAGATTTGCTGTGGGCAAAGGACCTCAACAACTGTTACATTTTTGCCAATAAGGCCATGTGCGAAAAGCTGTTAAACGCCCAAAGCCTCAGCGAACCCATTGGTAAAAACGATATGTTCTTTGCTAGCCGAGAGCGCGAAGATCACGCCAACAATGCCGAATGGCACACCTTTGGTGAAATATGTCGAGATACCGACACCGTTGTTTTAAATAACAAAAAGACCGAACGGTTTGCCGAATATGGCAATGTCAAAGGCGAATTCCTTTACCTTGACGTTTACAAGTCGCCCTTTTACGACGAACAGGGAAACATTATTGGCACGGTAGGTAGTGGTCGTGATGTAACTAGAGAAAAACAACTTGAAAAGGAGTTTGAGCAAACACTCCAAAAGTTGGCAAATAGCGAGGAGAAATACAGACTCCTCGCCGAAATGGCCACGGACATTATTCTCATGCACTCCGCTACGGGAGAAGTAACCTACGTTAACCCAGCAGGCCTTGCAGCGGTTGGGCTAACAAAAGAATCCTACGACAGTTCAAAGAACCTGTTTGACTTTATTCCTCCAGAATATCACCAACAAATTCGTCAGGGTATCCAGGAGAGAATACAGGGAAAATTGGGTCCACAAATCTCGGAGCTGGAACTCATTAATACAAAAGGTGAACGGATACCACTTGAGGTAAGCGCCTCTCCCATCATTATCAATGGCAAGTTTGATGGCATGATAACCATATCGCGCAATATTAGTGAGCGAAAGCAGGCGCAGCAAAAACTCAAGGAGAGCGAGGAACAATTCAAGAGCTTCTTTGAAAACAACACCGCCATAATGCTGCAGGTGGATCCTCTAACCCGGAAAATTGTTCGGGCTAACGATGCCGCCATTCGCTTTTACCAATACCCTAAAGATGAGTTGCTTTCGAAAACCATCGACGATATTATTGTGAATGGGAAGGAGGAAACACTCCAACATACTGCTACCGTTTTACGAGAAAGTAACAGCGCCTTCCAGCTAGAACAGCGCCTTGCCACGGGCGAAATCCGGGTTATTGAAAGCTATCCTTCCATGATAACCGTAGAGGGTGTAACAACTATATTCTCAATTATTCACGACATTACTGAGCGAAAAAAGACAGAGATGGCCCTTCTCGAAAGTGAGAAAAAATACAGGGACCTCTTTGAAAACATGCCCAATGGCTACTACCGCTCAACCGCCAACGGCTCTTTTGTTTCGGTAAATCCAGCATTTGTTGAAATGCTTGGATACGAAAGTTCCGACGAGCTAATGAAGGTTGATATTCCCACAACTCTATATGTGGAACCGTCTGCCCGCGAAGCAATAATAACTGAAAACAAAAATTTTATTGAAAAGGCTGAAATTTATCAGTTAAAAACCAAAAGCGGTAAGGTAATTTGGGTTGAGGATAACGCCCACTACATAAAGGATGACAACGGCAATGTCCTGTTTTGCGAAGGCATTTGCCGCGACATTACCGAACGCGTGGAGGCAGAAGATGCCTTACGAAATAGCGAGCAGCGTTTTCGCACACTTGTGGAATCCTTCCCCGATCCCATAGCTCTTTATATCAATGGAAATATCGTTTTTATTAACGATGCCGGACTAACATTTCTGAGAGCAAAATCGCACGACCAGGTGCTGGGGAGACCTGTTTATGACTTTGTTCACCCCGACTCAATAGAGTTGGCTAAATCACGCATTCTTGAGGCGGCCAAAGAGCGAAGGATTGCACCACTAGTTGAGGAGAAATTTCTCCGACTCAACGGCGATATAGCCAATGTGGAAACGGTTACCATACCCACATTTTACGATGGAAAGCTGGCGCTCGCAACAATCGTTCACGATATTACAGACCGTAAAAAGGATAGGGAGAAGATCATTAAACTTACTAAGGGTATAGAGCAAAGCCCTGTTTCTGTTCTGATTACAGATATCAATGGCTCAATAGAATATGTAAATCCACACTTTTCAAAGGTCACTGGCTACTCAGCAGAAGAGTCCATTGGGCAAAAGCCAAGTATTCTAAAGTCAGGCGACAAAACGGTGGCAGACTATAAACAGCTCTGGGATACAATATTATTAGGCAACGACTGGCAAGGTGAATTTTTCAACAAAAGAAAAAATGGCGAAGGTTACTGGGAACATGCCTCCATTTCGCCTATTAAAAACAGCAATGGTGAAATAACCCACTTCATAGCAGTAAAGGAGGATATCACTGAGCGTAAGCATACCGAGCTTATGCTCAAAGAACAAAACGAAGAGATACAAAGCCAGAATGAGGAGTATCAGGAGGTAAACGAAAGATTAATTCAAGCCAATAAGGAACTTAGCATTGCCAAGGAACACGCAGAGGAGAGCGACCGGCTAAAATCGGCCTTTCTCTCCAACATGAGCCATGAAATTCGAACACCCATGAATGCTATTATGGGCTTTTCAAAGCTACTTTGTGAACCTGAAATTGGAGATGATTCAAGGCTTGAGTTTGCTGGTATATTAAATAAAAGCTGTGAAAGACTGCTCAATACGGTGAATGATGTTTTAGACATCTCGAAGATTCAGTCTGGCCAAATGGAGATTCACCACGACACGTTTTTTGTTGAAAAAATATTTAAAGAGTTGAAAACGCTTTATGCGGCAAACTTCAACAGCAAAAACATAGCGTTTACCTATCTGGTTGATCCTATCCTATATAAAATAAGGATAAATTCCGATGAGCAAAAAGTTTACCAGATACTCAACAATCTATTGAGCAATGCATACAAATACACCAACAAGGGCAGCGTGCTTCTGGGAAGCAAAGTTCTTAATGGCCAGCTAGAACTTTATGTAACCGACACAGGTATAGGTATCTCGAAGGAAAATCAAAAACTTATCTTCGACCGCTTTACCCAAGAAAATATGGACTTTTCGAGGGAGCAGGAGGGCTCAGGGCTAGGGCTGGCAATATCCAAAGGGCTGGCAGAACTGCTTGATGGTAGGATAAGTCTCAAATCGGAAAAGGGAAAAGGATCAACATTTATATTGACACTGCCATTTAATGGTAGCCAAAGTAGTTCTACAAGTGGTCAATCTGCCACTGAGCAAAACTCCATTGCTGAGTCGATACACGCTAAAATTCTTATTGCAGAAGATGACGACTTCAGCTACTTGCTTGCCACCAAAATACTTGCCCCCCATCCCGGCATTGAAATTTTGCGTGCAAAAACTGGGCTTGAGGCGGTATCACTTTGTCGTGCTAATAAATCCCTATCACTGATCTTTATGGATATTAAGATGCCAGAGATGGATGGTCTGGATGCAACAAGGCGCATAAGGGCCTTTAACCCAACAATACCAATTGTGGCACTTACAGCCTACGCTCTCTCCAACGACAGGGAGCAAGCGCTCATGGCAGGATGTGATGAATACATTGCAAAGCCATATTCAAGCGAGCAGATGGTTAGTATGTTGGAGCGATTTTTGGCAAATTCTTAAACTGACACTTTCGAAAATTCGCCTATTTAAAACGATGCGCGAATCTCCATCGTCCCGGCATGAATAATCTTGCCATCGGAGAGATAGCGGCCGTTATAGCTAATGTTTGCCTCTATTCCCGCTGGCAATTTCCTGCTCAGGGTAAGATTCCATACCGCATTTTTCCCAACCATTAACCCCGATAACAGTTCGTAGGAGACGGGGGAAGTTGATGGAGCAAAGGCATTGATGCGAACCCATGAAAATGCCCCCTCCAACTTCAGTTTATTAGGGATGCTGGCAGAACCTTCAATACCCAAACGGTGAATATAAGCACTCTCCAAACCAAGTTTATTTGCCTTCTCCGAATAATCCCATACAAATCGCAACATGTAGCGAAGGTCCATTGTTAACTCCACCCTTGCCGAAGATTTTATTCCATCAAGAAGGTTGTTCTTTGATGGATATAGCTGAGACGTTAGACCAGAACGGCTATCTTCCCCCTGCCATCCAAGCAGTAAATTTGCAGCTGGACGGTACTTTAGAACTAGCGTATTGGTAAGTCCCTCGCGTGTTTCGCTACCTCCAACAAGAAGTTGTTTTGTGCTTGAGGCCTGAACATATGCCTCTGCAGCATATTTTTTATTGGGTGAATTAAAGCCACCTCCATAGCGCCAGCTACCCTTGTGGGCAATAAGACTTTGGTCACTAAGCGCAGGAAAGAATGTAGGAAATACGCTAAAGGACGACTGCTTTTCTTCGGCCTGAGCAGAAGCCGTTAACGAAAAGCAAGCAATAACACTCTTAATCCCAGATGTGTCGTGCCAAGCTCTAGCAGGTGTTACAGATCCCGATGCTGAAAAAGCACCTGTAAACGCCTTCAGGTAGCTGGTTGTGGGCAAACTCACCTTTACATACTCTGCTTGGTCGGAATAGGCTGCAACTTCAAACTCATTTAACTCCTTCACACCATCCCCGTTGTAGTCAACCCAAGCATACTGCCCTTGGCCGGGTGCCACCTTAACAAAGGTGTAGTCCTGCCGGGGAATTAAACCCGATCCAAGCTCATAGGAACCATTCAGGTTTACCATACGATGCATCAGCACAGCACCTCCCTCTATCCTCCCAAGCACGGTTTCCTCCCTCGTTCGAGAAGAATCGGAGTAGTGTAATGAGCGGTAAGATGTCAGTGCATGGATATAGCTTCCACCTGCTTGGGACCTTCTCACGGAGGCACTTAACTCCTGTGCAGTGGAGAACAAGGCCATGCTATTTAATCGCTCCAAGTAATCCCTACGTTCCTTGTAGGCCAGCTTAACTGGAGTTTTTGCCTTACTGCTGCTGCGAATGTAGCCCTCAACCTCATTGAACCCTTTGCTTATGGCCAACAACGAGTCTGTTTCCCGTGATCTCCACCTATTGTCCTCTAAATTTAAGGCCACTCCAGCTATTAGCCTGTGAACCCCCTTTTCCACGGTTAGCGCGTAGCGAGTAAACTGTGTCGTTGCAGAGGTGTCGGTCGTCATAAGGTAACTCCCATTTGCCTCAATCTGAATCCACTGTCGGTTTACCTTAACTTCGCCATTCCCTTTTATTCCTGAGAAGGCTGATTCTCTGAGTAAATACGACGAGCCCACCCTAAGCAAAACTGAGTCGGGCAACTGCCAAGTAAGTTCCCCGGAAGCAAATTGTTCGCTAGAAGTAGATGATGTTGATGCCAAATTCCAGTCGCGTTCAAACTCAACAGGATAAAATCGATCGATGGGCGAAAAGTTGGAAGTAAGATAGCGGTAACTTGATTTCCATGTAATGTCTGAAGATTTGGTCGTGTCGTTACTAGGCGCTCTATCCCACTTCAAGGAAAGAGCTCCACCAAGATTATCGGAGTTGTTAACCGACGAAAAGGTATTTCTATCGTTAACTGATCCAGCGGTTTCCAATGCCAACAGGTTACGTCCTTGGGTAATGGCGACACCTGTTGTTACCAGCTGCTTTTTTACTGGTGCAATTAATTTTTGTAAGGGTTCATAGCTTCCTTGACTCACCCCGTTTTGCGGAGCAACCCATTGATAAACACGTCCATTGGCTATTATGGGGCTTACCTCATAGTTTCCCTTTCCCTCGCCCACATACGAAAAATGAAGCTCATACTTGGCTGTGGTGGGATTGGTAGAGTACACAAATACAGGGTAAGTTTCTCCATTAACAAGCGTATCCACCGCTTGGTAAAGAACTAGGTCGTTGCTATAGCTAACCGTATCAACCCCTGGGACCACGGCATGGCTCATGTCATCACCTGCACTGGCCAAAATTCTTTTCTGGTAGTCGGTAAGATTCTGCCCCAATGGTTGATTTTTCAGGTCGGCTTCTGAATAAACATTGAGGAACGAATTCCACGACTCCCCTCCCCATTTACCGGCCAAGTAGGTGAGAAATCGGGAGTAACTTTGATCGGAATACTCAAACTCAACCGTAATCCGGCTATCCTTTGTAATTGGTGTTTTAGCGGTAAAGTAAAGTTCTGCGGTAGCGTATGATATGGTATAATCTTGGTCACTTCCTCTAGTCAACTCTTTCCCATCAAGGTAAACCCTTTCGCTTCCCGACACAATCAACACGTACTGCTCCCCATCTGCTCCTTGAAGCTGATAGGGTCCTTGGTTTCCCTCCACCCCTACGATTTGTTGCCGCATATATTTTCCCTTAGCCGCTGCTCCACCTCCAGTAATGTCATAAAAAGATCTCTTCCCTCGGGCCGATTTTACATGCACCATTGCCCCACGAGCACTTCGTTTCACCCGAAAAAAATCACCGTTGGAGCCATTAATTTCTAGGTCTCCAGCAGTAATATCGGCATTGGAGCCATATACCTTAACATAGATTCTATCAAATTCTTGGAAGTTACGGGTATTTCCCTCCGGCTGAACGGGAATATTCTTGTCGGAAACAACGGCCATAATGTTGACTCCATCGCTCAGCTCACCGCTCAGCTGAAGATTCAACCCTGAAGTAAAGGAGACATCCCGATTGTTGCCAAATGCCACTCCTCGCGAAATGCTCCCGCTCTTTTGTAGCTTATCGCTTCCCTTTATATAATCGGTAAACGAATCATCATACACCGAATTTTCTCGCTTTTGCCATACGCTATCGGGTGAGAGCACCAACCTTTCCTGTCGATGAAATAAAGGACGTCCAAGTGAGAATGGGTAAGCCCTATAGGTTACATGATATACCCCACACGGCATATTGGCTTTCGGGGTAAGGGTAGCATTCTGCCAACTTAGAGAGTAGCTATCGGGAGATACAATCCGCCCAAGGCTATCGCTTACAACAACCGAGTTAGCCACCACGCTCAAGGTGTCGAGTTGAACCAATCGCTCGCAAACAAGCAACGTTTTAGTGTGGAGTGACTGGAACTCCTGCTGTGCAGCCACCTTTACACTGACCAACCAGAATAATAATAGCAAGAGACTCCACCTCTTTTTCCTCATTCCTCCCTTTTGAACTTATCTAACGCGCAAATTAGCGTAAGATTTTTTATTGTTTTAAAATTGTGGCGATTCGGTCAAATTTTTGGCGTAAAGGTCGACACGCGACATGGCAAGAATAGGTGATCTAGCACTTATCCACTACACATTAATTGCTAATAGCCAGTATGGTTTTCCTAAACGTGAATGTATTGGTCAAGTTGCTAATTTATTTAGCTCCTGCTACGGCCATCGCCACTTAACTCCTTTGCCTTCACAATGAGCGACTAAGTTTCATAATGTTTTGTAATTTCAATGCATGCAGCTACCTTTGCTTCGCCAAATTTGATTGAATGGTTTTTCTATACACACTGGGCATCAGGCTTTATATCGTATTAGTATATCTAGTATCGCCGTTTAACCCCAAGGCTAATAAGTGGCTTAAGGGCCGAAAACATCTGTTTACTAGACTTAGAGAGTCGATACAAAAGGACGACAGAGTTGCGTGGTTTCACTGTGCCTCGCTGGGCGAGTTTGAACAAGGACGGCCTGTTATTGAAGAGTTTAGAGTAAAACACCCTGACTTTAAAATTCTCGTCACCTTCTTTTCTCCCTCTGGTTACGAAGTAAGAAAAGACTATTCTGGCGCTAACTTAATATACTACCTACCCATTGACACATGGAACAATGCCCGAAGGTTTGTGCAAATTGTTCATCCCGAGGTAGTTTTCTTTGTGAAGTATGAGTTCTGGTATTTTATGCTTACCCGACTGAAAAGAGAGGGTGTTAAGCTTTATCTCATTTCTGCTCTCTTTCGCCCCGATCAGCTATTCTTTAAGCGCTACGGAACGTGGTACCGCAAGATGCTGCGGTGCTTCACACACATTTTTGTTCAGAATGAGCAGTCGGAAACGCTGCTTCTTTCCATTGGCTTCTCACATGTATCCGTTTCTGGCGATACAAGGTTCGATAGAGTTCATCAAATTGCTTCAAAGGCCAAGGAAATAAGCTTGATTAACACATTTAAAAATAACAAAATAACGCTGGTGGCTGGTAGCACATGGCCAAAGGACGAGGAGCTGCTCTCGCAGTGGTTTCGCAACAGCAACAGCGATGTGAAACTGGCCATTGCCCCTCACGAAATTGACGAGAACCACATACAGTCAATTATTCAACTCTTTAGCGGACTAAAGGTTGTACGCTACACTCAAACTTCAAATGAGGAGGCAGCATCAGCGCAGGTGCTTATCATCGATACCATTGGTATACTGTCCTCCGCCTACCGATATGGTGAATTAGCGTATATTGGTGGAGGGTTTGGAGCTGGAATTCACAATACGTTGGAGGCGGCAACGTGGGGTATCCCTGTGGTATTTGGACCACGTTACCAGAAGTTTAAAGAGGCCAATGACCTTATTGCCGGTGGTGGTGGATATAGCATTGCCACTCTTGGAGAACTTTCAACCACCTTCGATGTGCTCCTTAACCAGCCCGATAAATTGAGTCAAAGCGCTCGCTTTGCTCGGGAGTATGTGGAACTGAAACGAGGAGCAACCGAAAGAATTCTGAACAGCATTCCATTGAACTAGACCAAAGTGTAGGTGGCATTTATAAAAAATGCCACCTATTTTTTTGCAGGTTTGGTAAGTTTACTTAATTTGGATGCCCTTTCTTTAAGCAAATTAAACCACAAACTTAAACCTAAGGTCACATTCTAACTCAAAAGAACACCTAAATTTCTGTTTTTAAACAAACACCTAAACACTATGAAGAAATCGTTCAAGCAGCTATCTCTGCTTTTGGCATTTGTCAGCTTGGCAAGTGTTTCATTTGCGCAGGGTCTCGTTAAGGGGTTCGTGGTGGATGCTACCACCAATGAAGCACTTATTGGGGCAACTGTCCGTATCGACGGAACCACACAAGGAACCGCCACCTCCCTCGATGGATCATTCTCATTAAAGGTTGGCACTCCTTCTGCAAAACTTATCTTTAGCTTTGTTGGCTACACCGATGTTGCCAAGGAGGTAACCGTATCAGGCGATATGTCAGTCGGCACAGTAGGGCTAAAGTCTAGCTCAATTGGTTTGCAGGAAATTGTAGTTTCGGCTGCAATTGCAAAGGATCGTCAAACACCTATTGCTGTTGCCAATATTAAGGCTCAGGTTATTGAGGATAAATTGGGTAACCAAGAATATCCAGAAATACTTAAGTCAACCCCTTCCGTATACGCAACAAAGGTAGGTGGCGGATACGGAGACTCGCGCATTACACTTCGTGGATTTGATTCCAACAACATTGGTGTGCTTATTAACGGTGTTCCAGTAAACGACATGGAGTCGGGTAAGGTATACTGGAGCAACTGGGCTGGACTTTCTGACGTAACCAGAACTTGGCAGGTTCAGCGTGGATTAGGTGCATCTAAACTGGCAATCTCATCGGTTGGTGGCACCTTCAACATCATCACTCAGAGCACAGAGGCAAAGGAAGGTGGAAATGTTTCCTACGGCATTGGTAATGACGGATATGACAAAAAATCATTTACCGTTTCTACAGGTTTATTAAAGAACGGATGGGCCGTTACCATATCTGGCGCAAAAACAACTGGCAATGGTTATGTTAAAGGAACAAATTTTGATGGTTGGTCATACTTTTTGAATGTCTCCAAGCGCATCAATGACAAGCACCAGATTTCCTATACCATTTTTGGAGCACCACAATGGCACAACCAGAGAACAGATCCTCAACTTATTCAAACTTATCGCGATAACCGTGATGGCATTAAGTTCAATCCTGATTTTGGATACAGAAACGGTCAAATTTATGCCACTGGGTATGCATACAACTACTACCATAAGCCTCAAATGTCCATCAATCACTTCTGGAAAATTAGCGATGTGACAAACCTAAATACCTCTGTTTATGCTTCTATTGCTCGTGGAGGTGGTCGTAGAATTTATGGCCCGAAGTCTGGATGGCTATCCTTTAACCGAACAACAGGTCTTCCCACCACAGGAACGTCTGCCGATACACGACTAACCGCTGATGGTTACCTCGATTGGGACAGTGTTATTAAGGATAATGCAGCATCGATGACTGGTTCGCAAGCTATTGTTGCAAATGCCATTAACTCACACGACTGGTACGGTATTCTTTCAACTTTAAACACCAAAGTAAAAAACATTAACATCACTAGCGGTGTTGACGTTCGTTACTACAGAGGTTACCATGCCTATAAAATTGATGATCTATTAGGAGGTAAATATTTCCTCGATGGAGTTGACTTAAACACCCCAGCGAGCACACCTCTTAAAAAGGGTGATTATGTTGACTACAACTATCTCGGTGAAGTTCTTTGGGAAGGTTTATTTCTCCAAGGCGAATATGTAAAAGATAATTTTTCAGCCTTTATTTCTGGTGCAGTTTCTAATACCAGCGATAGAAGAACTGACTATTTTAATTATCTTAACAGTGACCCCAACCAGCAATCCCCTTGGCACAACTTCCTAGGATATAGCATAAAGGGCGGTGCAAACTACAACATCAATGCTATGCACAACGTGTTTGTAAACGCTGGTTACTTTACTCGTGCACCATTTTTTTCCTCTGTGTTCCTCAATTATAGGAATGACTATAACACGGGGGTAAAGAACGAGCGGGTACTTTCCACCGAAGCTGGTTATGGCTTTCGTTCAGCATACTTAGTTGCCAACGTTTCACTTTACCGTACTGCTTGGCTTGACAAGGCTTTAACAAGAACAATAGGTACCGAAACTGCCAACATCACCGGTTTGGACGCGTTGCACCAAGGAGTTGAAATTGATCTTACCTCTAAGCCCGTTGAAAAGTTAGAAATTACGGGTATGGCTTCTGTAGGTAACTGGCGATGGACCTCCGATGTTAATGCATCAATCTACGATCAAAACCAGCAGTTAATTGGAACAGTGAAGGTTTATGCAAAAAATCTCCATGTAGGTAACTCTGCCCAAACTACAGCTGCTCTTGGCTTCGACTATGAGATTTTACCTAAGTTCAAAATTGGAGCTAACTACAACTATTATGGAAATGTATATTCCTATTTCGACGTAAACTCGAGAACCTCTGCATCAGACGCTGGTGTTGATACTTGGAAAATGCCCTCATACCAACTGGTAGATGCAGGTATTAAGTATGAATTCAAAATGGGTGGATTTAACGCCACGCTTATTGGCAACGTTTACAATCTATTTGACACACAGTATTTAAGCGATGCTACTGACGGCTCAACACACGATTATAGCACCGCCCTTGTGTACTATGGCTTTGGCCGCACATGGGCTGCCAGCTTAAAAGTTAAGTTTTAGAGCAAGTGTTTGACCATTAAATTTCAATGACTATGAAAAAATTATTATTAGCAGCAGTTGTTATAGGAGCTTTCTTTATGACATCCTGCGAACCCAATAAGGATATCTACGATAAACTTGATGCCTATAATGATGCTCATCCCTATAATGAGGCCATTAATTATACACTGACCTCCTCCGACTACGGGACATCAATGTTAGGAAACGCTACAATTGCCAAATATCAGGCCTTTAACGACACTCTTCTGGCGGAAAATTTTATTCCAATAATTCTGGCAAAAAATTTTGCTGCCCTAAACACCAATAGCGCTGCTTCAGTTACATACAACTACATGGCTTTGCATCCGGATTATCTTGATGCTATGTTTGGCTATGAGTTTACTACTGCAGACTACAACTCTTTTGGTGATGCAACGATTACCGCAAATCAATCGTTCAATAGTGCTAAAAAATCAACCTCTTTTGTCCCTGGATTTCTTCTAACAAAGTATCCTTCAGCTGTTCTGGGTGACACCACGAATGTGCTTCTTCGTTATGACTTTAGAGATAACCTAGAACGTTATAGATTTGACGGTTCGGTATGGACCCGAGTTTATGTCACTAGTGATAACACAAAATTTGGCATTGCACTGGTAGATGCTGATTACCTATCGATGGGTGGTGATGTGGCAAAGTATAAGAACTTTAGCACCACTGTTTTGTCCGTTAATTACTTGCCTTTATTTCTTAAGAATAAATATCCTTATGCTCAGGCGGGTACAATCAGGAATGTAAAGTTTAAATACTATTCTGGTGGAGCTTCTGATGTAATTGAACAATACTCCTTCGATGGTAGTGTTTGGACGAAGACGCCTGCTATAACCACGAAAACAGATCCATACATTTATGGACCACATGGCTGGTCATTTGATCCAACAGTTCACTTCACTCCTGTATCTGCTGATCTTCAACTGCTTGTAAACTATGTTTATACAACCTATGGTGCCCAGTATGGAAGCTCCCACGGTAACGACGAATTCTACTATGGAGCAAGTGCATTCTACAACAACTTTGACCTTCGGTTATCAACAAGGGCACAGTACAGTGTTCCTGGTTTTGAAACAGGCACAGATGAAGAAAAGATTGCGCTTACATGGACTCGTTTACAAGAAGGTCTTACAATTTTACTTGGCCTTAAGTATACAGATGCTGTTTCTGAAATAAATGGCATAACCGTTTACTACTGGGTAACCTTCAACACTTATGAGAATAATCTTGCAAAAAACACCTATGTTGGAATTTTCTCTGTAGATAACTCAACAGGAAGTCCAGTATTTACAAGAGATACAGCCGAAGAAGACACAGAGGTAGCCGCTGGTGCACTTACTTCGTCTCAGGTAAATTGGAATAGATAAGAGTAACATTTCGGTACGGGGCCTTCCCTACCGTAAGTAAAAAATCAGGAGTGGTGAAGAGAAATCTTCACCACTCTTTTTTTTACCGTCTGTAATTGTGACGATCTGCATTCACAACACGATTGTTAACAACTACGTCATCCAGCTGTATTTGAGCACATTACAGTAAGCGTTTTTGTGGATAATTAATGGTCAAAAAAAAGAAACCATTGGCAGCTGCCTCACAATCATTTCATAAATTGGACGGACAGACTTATGGTTACTTTGTGGCATTGGCCAGTAGTAGATCATGATGAATCAGGTGGAGACGGAAGGGTTAGCGACATAACTTTCTCAAATGATAAACCTGACAGCAGAATACCAGCATTACTCGTTTTCAAGGGAAGATACATCTTGAGGTTTCCCTTTATCATTGTTAACGTTTTCTTAACGTGCGACGAACCTCTCATTCACATTGGATTCGTTCTTTTGGCATCAAATACCTAAAATTCACTAATTAAGCTATACTCATGAAGAAAATTGCACAAGCAATTATGCTGCTGATAGTTACAATGGGACTATCGGCCAGCCTTTTTGGGCAGGGTTCAACAACCGCTGCTTTTAACGGAACGGTTCTTGACAAGCAGGGCGCACCACTGCCTGGAGCAACCGTGGTGGCAATACATTTGCCAACCAACACCCAATATGGAACCATAACCCGTAATGATGGTTCCTTCGACATACCAGGCCTTCAGCCCGGGGGCCCATACGATGTTAAAGTTTCATTTGTTGGCTACAAGGGTACTGCACAGGATAGCCTCTACCTTCGCCTTGGTGAAAACATTGACCTTAAATTCCACATGGAGGAGGAAAATGTTCAGCTGCAAGAGGTTAGAATTGTGGCTAAAACAGACAACACCTTCAATGCCAGCCGAACTGGAGCAAAAACCAACGTTACTCGTGAGCAGATGAATGAGCTGCCGAGTATTTCCCGCAGCTTGCAGGACTACACCCGGTTGACTCCACAAGCCATTGTTACCGGTGGCGGTATCTCCATTGCAGGGACAAACAATCGTTACAACAACTTCCAAATCGACGGAACGGTTAACAACGACGTATTTGGTCTCTCCAGCAGCGGAACTAATGGTGGACAAGCCAGCACTCAACCCATTTCACTCGATGCTATTCAGGAGCTACAGGTTGTTATCGCCCCATACGATGTTCGCCAGGGTGGCTTCACCGGTGGTGGAATTAACGCCATAACCAAAAGCGGAACCAACAAATTTTCCGGAACAGCATATTGGTTTGGCAACAATCAGAATTTTGTTGGAAAAACACCAACAAGTGATCCTTCTGTTACTAGAAAAAAACTTAACGACTACACCGACAATCAATTTGGTTTGAGCATTGGTGGTCCAATCATTAAAAATAAACTCTTTTTCTTTGCCAATGCTGAGCTTGCGAAGAAGGACCAACCGTCAACCAACAACTTAGGTGAAGGCTCAAACTTCAGCAAGGATACGCTCGACGCCATTGTTAACAGAATTGCCCAAATTGATCCTACCTACAATACTGGCGGCTACGATGCATACACCAGCACCACTAAGAGCACTAAGCTGTTTGGCCGTATTGACTGGAACATCAATGCAAACAATCGATTGACCATCCGTCACAGCTACGTAGATGCCTCCAGCGATATCATGTCGCGCACAGCCACCTACTTCCGCTTTAATAACAACGGATATACCTTCTTAAGCAAAACCAACTCTACCGTAATGGAGTTGAACTCTCGCATAGGCAATAATCTCTCTAATGAACTCCGAGTTGGTTATACAACTGTTAGGGATAAGCGTGATATTATGGGCACTCCGTTCCCATTTATTGAAATTAAAAATATAGATGGCATTTCAAGCCAAACTATCGACCTAGGAACCGAGCGTTACTCCAATGCCAACATGCTCAACCAAAACATTTTTACACTCTCCGACAACTTTAACTACTACTACAACTTTCTTGGCAAGCACACCTTTACGGCAGGTACGCACAATGAGTTCTTTAACTTCAAAAACCTCTTTATCCGTGATAATACAGGTGCTTACATTTACAAAAACTTGCACGACTTCCTGACAGATGCGCTTCCACAGGAATACTCCTACTCATTTTCCAACGAAGCCATTACAGGATCAAAACAGTGGGCTCCATCATTCAGTGCCTATCAGCTGGGCTTCTTTGCACAAGACGAGTGGAGCGTAACCAATAGCCTAAAGTTTACCTATGGTGTTCGCATTGATGTGCCAGTCTTTCCTGACAAACCATCTGCCAATACAACCTTCAATGCCGATCCGAACTACTCCCAGTATGGTGTAGCCACCGACCAAATGCCTAAGGCAAAGGTTATGTGGTCACCACGCATTGGCTTCAACTGGGATGTAACCGGTGATAGGTCAACCCAACTTCGTGGAGGTGCCGGAATTTTCACCGGTCGTCTGCCTTTTGTATGGCTTTCGAATCAATTCTCCAACACTGGCGTTGAGTATGCTCGCTATGACTACAAGGGTGCTGCCACAAACTTTCCTACAGGTTTTCATTTGCAACCCGATGTAAATCAGCAATGGGTTTACGGTTCACCGCTTAGCAGCGAAATCGACGTGGTTGATCCACATTTCAAATTCCCACAGTCGTTTAGAGCAAACCTTGCCGTTGACCAAAAGTTGCCTTACGGCATCAAGGGAACCTTGGAAGGTATCTATACCAAGAAGATGAACGACATCCTGTATAAGGATTTAACTAAGGATACATCTGGTTATTTGGCTGGTATCGACAATCGCCCGACCTATACCAAAATTGCTGGAACCCCTTATACTAACGTTATCTACCTTACCAATACCAACAAGGGTTACAGCTACTCGCTCACCGCAATGCTGAACAAGGATTTCAACTTTGGTTTGAGCACTATGGTGGCTTACACTTACGGAAAATCGATGTCGGTAAACGACGGAACATCCAGTCAGGCATACTCCAACTGGCGTTACAACTACCAGTATAATGGTTCAAATAATCCAGAAATGTCCTACTCGGCATTTGACGTTCGTCACAGGATTGTTGCCTCTGTTACCTACAAAAAGGAGTACCTAAATAAATTTGCCACCTCTGTTGGTTTATTCTACAACGGACAGAGCGGAGCCAACTTCTCCTACGTTTACAACGGCGACATCAACGGTGACGGTGAGTACTACAATGACTTGATTTTCGTTCCAACTGATGGTCAAATTGACCAGATGCTTGCCAATGGACAGTTTGTTACCACCACCTCCAACACCACAGCACCAGCTGTTCAGGCAGCCGAACTTAAAAAGTTTTTTGCCGACGAGCCTTACCTAAAAAATAGAAGAGGTGAATATTCGCAGAGGAATGGTGCTCGAGTTCCATTCGTACACCAATTCGATCTACGTATCGCTCAGGATTTCTACCTTAACGTAGCTGGTAAGAAAAACACGCTACAGGTTACTTTAGATATCTTTAACCTAGCCAACTTCCTGAACAAGGATTGGGGACGGGTATATTCCGCAGGATACAGCTACTCGCTGATGCAGTACGCAGGGAAGCAGGCTGTAACCAACCTTCCGCTCTACAGCTTTAAGCAACTTGGCGGCAATGGCCATGCATGGCAGATTGACGACTTCAACTCTCGCTGGAGAGCACAGCTTGGCCTTCGCTACATTTTTAACTAATCGAGGCTAGTAATATTTAACAAAGGGAGCGCGTTGTAGAACGCGCTCCCTTTGTTATTTACGACACTAAATTATGAGGTGACCCATTTTTGTTTACAGCCAGTCACAGAATATCCAAATTTTAGAATGGTAAATCAAAAACATAGGGGATACAAAATGAGTATTCCCCTCAGCAAGAGCATCAGCGACCGTTGCATTTGCCGAACTTGACACTCCAAACTTATCATCAGTTGATTAAATATATGGAAAAAGTTGTTTTTATACCTGCTTATAACACAAAACCGCCCCATTGTTAGGGGCGGCTCGTTTTACACTTTCATTTCCTGCATTACAGTAACCAACTAAAGCTGGTCGAAACGTCCGGCTCACAACTAATATCTCTATGCATGATTACAAGTTTGCCAATGGGCAACCAAGTATTTGTTGCATTTGCGCAAAGGTTGGGTGTAGGTATCTTACAGCATGTCGGAACCAACGGGGCACTTTTTAGTACGCTACTAAATTATTCTTATAAACATTGAAAACAGTATAACTAAATAAAAAATAAAAGAATAACCAACTCCTTTTTTGAATGCAATCAGTATGGCAACTGTTGAGATCAGTAATGAAAAAAAGAGATAGGCTAAAACCATTAGACTATTTCCAAAATTAAAAACATTGTGCACATTGTAAATCATAAAAGCTATAATACCTATAATTGACAATAGCTTAGCACTCTCTTGTCTTCTACGAAAACTGGTTCGAAAAAAACTGTTTAGTATAAAAAAAACTAACAACACACTGATAATAAATGCCAAAAGTTGAACTAAATCATTTTTAATAGTGTGAATTCCCATAACGTACAATATAATTAACACCAAATTAAACGTCAAGGCTGTTACTTTACTAAAAACACTTTGGTTTATTAAGACAACTGTTGATGAAAAAACCAATAAAGGATAGATAAAATACAAATAACGAAATCCACCCATAATAATAATGCCGCTATAGGGTAGGTTGTTTAATCGACAGATTACAAAAATAAATAGTTCTCGTGCTAATACAACCAATACCCCACATGCTAATGCAATAAGCATGTTAAAGATTTTATTCTTCATATCCTTTTATTTTGTGTTTGTACTGTCAAGTTTTTGTTGTAATCACCATAACCTCCTACTGTCTACAGCGAGGTGCCCATAAATTCTCACAATTGAGATAAAAATAGAGTTTAGGAGTAAGTATGTTTGCCCCACTGTTATTATCGTAGTAGCCCCAGTCGTCACGCGACAAGGATTCTGTATTAGAAAACTGAGTGTCCATATCCTAATAGAACTGGTAAGGTGGCAGGCAGCCGGCTACAGTCGAAGGACTGCTCGATCAGCGACACTGACTTCAGCCGATAATCGTTGACATTTGCCAGCAAAGGGGTTTGAATGTAATCGAATCCAAATTTGAGTTGCACCTTGCCCTCGTTCCACTGAATGCTTAACAACCCTCGTATGTGGCAGTAAATAAATTGATTACAACAAGAACTACCCCAATATTTATTAATATCTAAGCGCTTATAGTATAGTTTAAATTTGGTCATACATATGCGGCATTTCCTTGCCGGAATTAATATTTCTTATGATCCAAGTCCCCACGCCACACAATACCAGATAACGCACTATAGACCAAATTGTTATCCATGCGCACTGATCTTAGAGACCTCTGTTGGCAAAAAGGTCAGCAACGGGTCATTGTGGGCAGGAACCGTTACGCGCTTAATATTTTCAAATCCATCACATGAAGGAACGTTAGAACCTACTTCTGGAGTAAACCAATTGGAGTTTTCCAAAGCAGGAAGTACATACCCATAGGGTAACGGATTTAACACATGGTCAAGATAGATAGAAACTGCTCCTCCACCAGAATAGGTAAACCAACCAGAATGATAAGAATAGTCATATCTGCCATAAGGATATTTCTTTTATTCATGTTTTTGAAATTTGCAATGAAGTTATGCTTTTTTAGCATACAATAAAAAATTGTTATTTTTTTTTAAACAACTGATGAACATTATTGGTAATTATTTTAATAACAGAAACACAGGGTATAGTTGTAATCTTTAGAGCAAATAATGTATAAAGAAAACAAAGGGATACAAAAGCAAATTAAAAGACGGAGATGAACGAAAGTGCGCTAGTAAATTTACAATCTGTCGATAGCAGGGTGTTGATTTAGTGAGCTATTTATTACTACAAAAACCCCAACAAACGCTGTGTTTGTTGGGGTTTTAACTGTTGTCCCGCTAGGGGTCGAACCTAGACTCTTCTGATCCAGAGACAGACGTGTTGCCAGTTACACCACGGGACAATTTTTCTGGATGTGGTGCAAAGGTAAAAGTTTTTTCCTACCGATGTTCACCTTTAGCCACTTTTTCTTTGTCCAAATGGGCACAGCAAAACGTTGCCCTCGCCGTGGTTCACGCCTACCTATGAGTGACCCTTCACAACTATTCGAAGAATTTTCAGGTTTAGCAGAAAAAACCGGATTATTTGCCACGGCACAAAATTGCGCCAAAAGATCGTTGCCTTGGTGGGCATTGGAGCATAGAACTCCTGCGTGTAACGCTTTCTGTTTGCATCCATTGTCAACAATTTTACTATTCAGGAAGAAGATACCAAAATGGATAACCCTTTGCTTTATGCAAAAACATATAGTGCATAAACAACTTCAGCCAATGGCCTGCCAACCCTGGCTCTCCAACGGTTTTGTTAATATCGCGCCCCCACTTTGGAAATTTTTCCCAATCGGGCACAATGGGCGAAACGGTCATGGTGGCCGAATTACCCTTCAAAAGGCCATATCCAGCAGAAACAATGCAGGCAGCACCCATCTTAGCCATCGAAGCTCTATGCTTAAAGGTAGGCTTGCCTGTTTTGATCCAGGTGGTAATATTCTGCGCCACAATCTTTCCCATTACCCCCGAAGGCATTCCCGTACGTGGTGGTGCAGGAGAAATAGGGGTTCCATTTACGCTCTTCATGGGTTTAGATATGGCGTGCGGTGGGGCAAATGCAATGCCGACGGCAAAAACATTGGCATAGGTTGGGTTTTGGTAAGTAGATGGCCAGTCGTTGGCCGACCACTCCTCATATGGTTTAGCGGTGTAGTCGGCATCAACCTTCATAAAGTTATTTGGCGCAAATAGGGTAGCAGTAATATCACTCCCTTCCTTGTCAAAAGCGCTAATTCCATGACCCGAAAAGGCGGGAATTAGCATGGCAAAGTCGAACGGCTCTTCCAAGTGCTCCCCAGCAAGATTTTCATAGTAAATCTTATTCTGGTCGACCTTATAAACACCCGCTTGCTTTATCCAGCTAATATCGCGTTCAAGAAAAAATGATTCAGTAAAAATCTTGGTAGAGGTTATATAACCACCCTTTTTTATAAAGGCCCCTCCCATTCCAAAATCGCCGAGCTCGTACTCATTGGAGATCCACTTAATGTCTGCCATATGGCGAATTCCTCGCTGCCTGAGCTCGTGGTCGATATTCAAAATATACTCAAAGGCAGCCCCCTGGCAGGTGGAGAGCGCGTGACCGGTGCCCACCACTATAGATTGCCGTTGTCCGGCCTTCATCTTATCGAAGCAAGCCTGCAGACTTTTCCAGGCCTGCTCAGCATGTCCCGTTGAGCATACCGATGCAGTAAATTTTTCGGGGCCCAGCCCCTCTGTTGCTTCAAATTTAAGCTTAGGTCCGGTAGCATTTACAAGGAAGTCGTACCAAACCTCTTCCGTTTCCCCTTGCCGTTCACCATCCATATACTCTATGGTAACAAAGCCCTTATCTACCGAGTTGTTACCTTCAGGATGGATGGAAACGCACCTCGCCTGCTTAAACTGAACTCCCCATCGCTTGTAGAGTGGTGCCAGCCGAAACCGCACTTGGTCAGCCCGCATTTTGCCAACTCCTACCCAAATATTCGACGGAATCCACTGGTAGTACTCGCTTGGTGAAACAACTACTACTTCGTGCTTCTTCGACAACCATTTACGCAAAAAAGCGGAGGCTGTATGTCCAGCAATACCCGCACCCAAAACGACAACTCTAGCCATAATATTGAGTGTTAAAATCTAAATGTAAAGAATAATCATGATACAACAGCAATAGTTCATCATAATAACGAGGCCTTGTGGTAAACTTTTATCTATTAAGAAAAAACCACAACATTATCGAAGAATTATTTCATGAATTGCCAAAAGATGAACAACGATTCCAACTAAAATTATTGGTGTAATATTTAGTAACGTTTTCCCATTCCCAAACCGATTAAAATATTTCAAACCACCAAGGAATATTTTGAGTTTCAACAGCCAAATTACCAACCCTAGCAAAAAGGCAATAACGGCCAGTGTAGAATGGGACACTCCGTACACTTGACACTCCCTTACTATCAAAAAGTATGGCAGAAAGAGGAGCAGTGGTAGCTGAGCATAGGCAACGACAACACGTACATCAAGAATTTTTGCCGTTCTCCCGAGTAATCTTGATATGCCATAAATTATGTAACTGGTCACATAACGTCCCACAACAAGCATAAAACCACCCGAAAACACAAATGCAATTGCTATAAACAAAGAACCTTGACTTGTAATTTTCCCATCGAAAAGGAAGCCAATGCTCATGATTAGCCCTACAAAGATTAAAATGACATTTATACGCAAATCCAATTCATCCTCAAACTGATTGTCTAGATAGCGAAATGTATTCTTCGTCTTAAAATAAATAGTGGTAAACGTGTTCATGCGCTGCCTGTTATTGATTCTCCGCAACCTCAGTTGAAGTAAATAATCAACAAATTCAAATTTACGCCATTTTCAACATTCCTCAACTCCTTTTTTTGATGAAAATCAATAAGGTAAGACGTGTGCAAATGCAAAAACTGTTAAAGTCGCGACAACAATAGGCAAGTGGAATTTGTTTTGCCAGTGCAGCAGGTTTTTTTTACCTTTACTCCCGTTTTCCTACAGAACTAGTAGGATTAATAATTTCAGCCAATATTGCTCATATAAACACTAAATTTGAATAGTAAATACTACAGCATTAATATTGAAAGCCATGCATATAGAAAGATTCTCCAAGATGTTCGTTCCAGCACTACTCGTTGTAGTAGTTGCATTGGCATCGTGTGGGGGAGGTCGAAGTGTAAAGAAGGGAGAACTGTCAGGTAACATAACCATTTCGGGTGCATTTGCACTTTACCCAATAGCGGTTATGTGGGCCGAAGGGTTTATGCAGGAACATCCCGGAGTAAGAATCGATATTTCGGCTGGTGGCGCAGGCAAAGGAATGACCGACGTGCTCTCCGGAATGGTTGATTTGGCCATGCTTTCAAGAGAGGTTGCCAAGGCCGAAAATAGCCAAGGAGCGTGGAGTATCACCGTTGCCAAAGATGCTGTGCTACCCATGATAAGCACCGCCAACCCTTACTTTTCTGAAATACAAAAAATTGGTATCACAAAAACTCGGTTTTCATCGATGTACATCAGCGGAGAACTAAAATTTTGGGGGGAGCTGCTGGGTAGCAAATCGGTGGATAAAATTGATCTCTATACCCGTAGCGATGCATGCGGTGCAGCAGAGATGTGGGCTTCATTCCTTGGCAAGCACCAGGAGGACTTGCAAGGTGTAGGTGTATTTGGTGATCCCGGCATGGCCGACGCCGTAAAAGCAGACAAGTTTTCACTAGGATACAACAATCTCATCTTTGCATACAATCTTAAAACCAGAAAGTGCTACAGCGGTATTGCCGTTGTTCCAATCGACCTCAACGAAGACGGAAAAATAGAACCTCAAGAGGCGTTCTACAGCTCACTCGACTCGATTGCCGCGGCTATTAAGGATGGCAGATACCCTTCACCACCAGCACGAAACCTCTACTTAATTTCGAAAGGGAAGCCCAAAAACGAGATTGTAGTTGCCTTTATAAAGTACATTCTCACCAAAGGACAGCAACAAATTCCCGCTGCAGGTTACATACCGCTAAAGGATGACTTGGTAAACGAAATGCTTCAAAAGGTAGAATAGCGTAAAATATGCGTAAATACTTCAAGATTAAGAGAGGACTCAGGAATACGCTCAACCATAACTGGATGTTGCTTGCGCTTATTGTAATTATACTCCTGCCCATACTGCTAGGTCTTGGGCTTTACATAAAGTCGGAAATGCTGCTCCAAAAGCAGTCGTTGTGGCACGTACTCTTCTCCTCAAACTGGAAGCCAATGGCGGGTGAATTTGGTCTGCTTCCGTTTATCCTCAGCTCACTATGGGTCACCATGCTGGCTGTGGTATTCGCTGCCCCCATCTGCCTGCTTACCGCCATTTATCTTACCCAATACTCCAAAAAATATCTGCTGCGATTTATGCATCCAGTTATTGACATCCTTGCCGGTATACCATCGGTTATTTATGGGGTATGGGGTATTTTGATTGTGGTGCCCTTTGTGTCGCATTACGTTGCACCACTGCTAGGTTACCAATCCTCGGGCTTTACTGTGCTGGCTGGTGCCATTGTGCTGGCCGTAATGATAATTCCGTTTATCCTGAACATCCTTATCGACGTATTTCATACGGTTCCTGAAGAGCTGTTGGAAGCATCGCTTTCATTGGGAGCCACTCGTTGGCAAACGGTTAAAAAGGTGCTGCTTCGAAAAGCTTACCCTGGCATAATTTCCGCCATAGGGCTCGGCGTATCCCGTGCCTTTGGAGAGACCATGGCCGTACTTATGGTTGTTGGAAACGTGGCGCATACTCCCAAGGGGTTATTTAGCCCAGGATATCCGCTACCAGCGCTTATTGCCAACAACTATGGTGAAATGCTCTCAATTCCCCTTTACGACTCCGCGCTAATGCTGGCTGCACTGGTGCTGTTTGTCGTTGTTATGCTCTTCAATTTTGGGTCAAGGCTAGCCATTGTCCGGCTGGAAAAAAACATGTAACGCCGCAATGAAAAGAAAAAACCATTCCATACTGGTAAAGGTGGAGGAGAAGTTCTTCATAGGAGTAATGCGGGCAGCAACCATTGGTATTGCCGCTGTTCTGTTACTCATTATTGCCAGCATCTTGGTCAACGGTCTACCTGCTCTATCATGGGAAATGCTGTCGCAAACGCCAAAAGGAGGATTCTACTTTGGTAAGGAAGGGGGAATACTTAACGCTATTGTGGGCTCGCTCTACCTCGCAGTTGGGTCAACGCTGCTTGCCCTGTTCATTGGCTTGCCCGTAGCGCTGTTTATGAACGTGCACCTGCTCAGCCACCGTAAGCTGGTAAACACCATCCGATTTTTGCTCGATCTACTTTGGGGTGTACCATCCATAGTATATGGAGCATTTGGCTTTACGTTAATGGTATATATGGGCATTAGAACCTCGTTGCTTGCAGGTATCATCACTGTAACGCTCTTCATCATCCCAATCATGGTACGATCGATGGATGAAGTGCTGAAAACCGTTCCCAGAGGGCTTCTGGAAGCCTCCCTTTCGTTAGGATCAACGCGCTCCGAAACGGCATTTCGCGTCTTTATACGTCAATGCACTCCCGGTATTGTCACAGCCATACTTCTCTCTTTTGGTCGTGCCATTGGCGATGCCGCAGCAGTGCTGTTTACCACCGGGTATACGGACTATATACCGCATTCGCTGAGTCAGCCAACGGCAACCCTTCCTCTTGCCATATTTTTTCAGCTCAGCTCTCCTATTCCCGAAGTTAAGGCGAGGGCCTATGCCTCAGCACTGGTTCTTACCATCATTATTTTGGTTATCAGCATATTTTCAAGATATCTCTCGCGTAGGTTCGAAAAAAACAAGATTAAGTTTTAGGATATGGACAACAACACCGAAATTGACATCCGAAATCTAAACCTCTACATAGGTAAACAGCAGATTCTCAAAGATATTAATATCCAGATTCCGAAAAATAAAATTACTGTAATTCTCGGACCCTCTGGCTGTGGAAAAACAACCCTGCTCAAAACCCTCAACCGGCTTACCGATATGTACCCCGACATTAAGGTAGTAGGTGAAATTGTAATCGACGATATTGATATCCTATCATACAAGGGAGACATTACCCAAATCAGGCAGCGCATGGGACTGCTCTCTCAGCGACCCTACCCGCTACCCATGAGCATTTTTAAGAACGTGGCCTACGGGCTTCGAATTAGCGGGAGAAAAAATAGGAAGTTTCTCACCAAACGAGTGGAACATTTCCTCCGCCAGGCAAGCCTATGGGAAGAGGTGAAGGATAGACTCCGCGACCCAGCCTCGGGCCTATCCATTGGCCAACAGCAACGGCTTTGCCTTGCAAGAGGATTGGCCGTAGACCCAGAAATTATTCTCGCCGATGAACCCACTTCGGCTCTTGACCCTGTTTCGAGTCAAGCAATCGAGGAAAAGTTTTTAGAACTAAAGGATCGCTACACCATTGTTATGGTTACCCACGTTCTTCGGCAGGCTCGTCGCATTGCCGATCATGTTGTTTTCATGTATTTAGGCGAAGTGGTAGAACAAGGACCAGCGGCGGAATTTTTCGAAAATCCGAAGGAGGAACGGACTAAGGCATACCTGAAAGGTGCGTTTAACTAAGCTGCGCTTGCCGGTATTGAGTATAACGTTCCAGCAAACGGTCGAGCCACCAAAGGGCCAAAACGGCAACAATAACCAGCAGAAATGTCTGGTCAGTGAGCATATTCATGCAAAGCTGTTCCACTGCCCTTACCTGCTGAACATATCTGGGAAATATCTCCGAAACGATCTCTAACGCTGAAACAATAATGCCAGCAATAGCCAGTAGCAGAGGGTATAAAGCAGCAATACGCATCCAATCACTAAGAATATTTTTTGAGGGGTAAGGTTTCACGTCGCTTATGCGAGCTTTCACCATTTCTGAAAACCCATCTGGGGCTTGCACACCTCCATCTTGGAGAATGCGCCGAAGATGCTCCCTATCTTTATTAAGCTCCTCTATCATAACAAATTCATTACTTCTACATTTAACAGCTGCACTATTACCTCATGAAACCGAGATCTAGCGCGGAACAGCTTAACCTTTACATTTGCTTCCGAAATACCCATAATCAAGGCTATCTCCCCGATGGTTTGTTCCTCAAGATAGTACAACGTCAACACGTTGCTATCATCCCCACTTAACCGGCCCAAGGCCATCGAAATATAGCGCTTTCGCTCCTCCTGACCAAGGTTTTCGAGGGCTTGCGAAACATCTACAAAAGAAACTTCCTCATTACTGTAATCTGTTTCAGAAGGTTGCTGCCTACGTTTTCGCAAGCACATCAACCCCTCATTATAAGCGATGCGGTAAACCCATGTAGAAAGACGGCTCTCTCCCCTAAAACGGCTCAGGTTGTTATGCACCTTCATGAAGGCATCCTGAGCCACCTCTAGAGCATCATCCCTATTTCCCACTAGGCGAAAAGCAATGGAATACACCATGTCCTTGTATTGATCAACTAGCTGATCAAACGAAGGAAGTGATTCCACTGCCTGCTCTTGGTTGTGAATAATGTCCCTATTCGGGTTTGGCATGCCTACCAATGGTGTAGTAAAAAATTAACAGTCCCAATCCGCCAAATAGGAATGTCATCGAAAACATTGCCACCGGTTCGGCAATAACGGTGTAACGTGCCATAATGCCACCCACAAATAGGCCAACAGCAACGCCAACAAGTAACATTCCCCACTTGGCCACTTGATGCGGGTTACTTTTCCCCTTTTGTGAAAACTGTGGAGCATCAACGCCTTTTTCAATCATGGCCATCCGCTCTTTGTGCTGTCCCATTATTGCGATAATAAGCACAATACAAACTACCACTATCGATAAAATGGGAATCATTAGTCCAAGAATTGGTATCATAACGTGTGTTTTTAAAGTTCACCTGTATGATGCAAGAATAGGTGGAGCGGTTACACATTTCAAAAAAAAATCTCGCTTTTCACCTCCAAGTGGCTAAACGAGATTTTTTAGATATAGCAAACGAGCTGCGATTTACAACGCAGTGAAAATCAAAAACACTAGCTGCTCTTTTTCAGCACACCGTCGATAAATGCCGAAAGAACTTTGGAGTCGGTGAGCCCATAGAAGTCAACATAGTAATCAACCAGATATTCCTTAATGCCCTTATCGTCCATTTTTTGGTTTCGGAGAATGGGAATAATGGTGTTGAACTCCTTTTCTAAATCGGCATTGTTTACAAAGAGTAGGTTGAATGAAGTGATTTCCTGATAATCCTTTGTAGGCATTTCATACTCGTACACCATCACATCCGGAATTTCATTGGCATCAATCTTTTCTCCTTTAACCTCCCTAAGTTTATCAGCCTCAATATTAATAGTTTGTTGCTCAAAACCGAGCTTCTTCGAAACCGGCTTATCCTTTACTTTGTAGTAAAAAACAATGAACTTGTCGTTGCTAAGCGGATATTTTTGCTCACTTAGGGTTACCTTAACCTGATCTCCTATAATGGAAAAACGGTCGCTACCAAAGTATTGCTTCAAATCGGCAACCTCCTTCTGATCGGGATTAAACGCTCTCGTTTTAAACGCATTTCTCGACTTTACTGCATTTGCAGCCTGGCCCGCCTTGAGAATAAGATCCGTTTTATCGGCATTCTCCATTTTGGGCATTTTCAGTATGTACTTCGTTCGGTTGTCGCCAATGGCAATAATGCTTGCATCGGCTGATTCAAAGGCCAACCTATCGGATGCCTGAATTATGTCACCGGGTGTAAGAATTTTACCCGTATTCAAATTGGTAACACTACCCTGCAGCTTAATTACATGGTATACCTGTGCGTTGACCGAAAAAACGGATGCAAGCACAATTCCAAGGGTTACAACAAGGGCTCTCATATTGCGAATTTTAAGGTTGATTTTAAGTAGTACACGTGCGAAAGGTAACAATTTGATACTGCTATTGCAATCCAAATGAGTGCGTGCGACTATTCCTTGAGCAAAGCGCGCGTTTTTGTTGGTAACGACTGAAAAACAAGATCGTAGCTGTGATCAATAAGTTCCAGCACCTTTTTTCGAGGAATACTGCCATCAAGAAGTAGCGTATTCCAATGCTTCTTGTTCATGTGATATCCCGGCACTATGGACGGGTATTCTTCTCGTAACTCCAATGCCAGTTCAGGATCACACTTAAGATTAATGCTCAACGGCTGATTATCGAGGCTTACTAGGGCAAAGATTTTTTCAGCAACTCTAAAAACCAGCGTATCGGTATCAAACGGAAAACCTTCACTAGTGAATGGTTTACCAAGACAATAGCCACGTAAATCGTCAATATCCATATTGCTCTGCTATATACCGGGATAAAAAGCCTGCGGAATATACTCCAGATCAAACTTTTCGTCCCTCATTACAATTGATATAATGTCGAACTGCACCTCTTCTACAATGTTATACTTAACCACAAATGCATCGGCAGCCTCCACCAAATTCCTCTGCTTTTTACGCTTAACTGCCTCCTTGGGTTCTTCATAGTAGTCTGTTGCCCGTGTTTTTACCTCAACTACGTGAACTATTCCATCCTTTTTAGCTACAATGTCTAGTTCCTTATGTCCATACCGCCAATTGGTTATCATAATTTCAAATCCATTGGAAGCCAAATATTCCAGCGCCTTACCTTCGCCAATTTCACCGAGGTTCGTCTTTTCTTCCATTGGACAAACTTTTGTATGTATTTATCAACTCAATGTAACTAAAAACTATATTTCGAATATAACAATAGTATAATTTGTTTGAAAATGAATTTTTGGGTAATCTCTATAATTTCCATTTTCACAGTATTCTCGGCCCCTTCACGAAGCACCTCCTTCGAAGGGAAAGTCGGCTTTCTGCAGGTTACCCCTTACGACACAACTAAAATTGACCTCTACGTTAAGGGAAACGAAGTTCGAGTTGATATTTACAATACCAGTAACGACCTAATTCGGTCTACCCTTGTCAACTTAACAAGCAAGGAGGTGGTTTTTCTTTCGGCAAAGCAACGCGCCTACCTATACCCTCCTGATCCTACACCCTACAACGCTTCGATGGTAATTAATAAATCGCTAAATCACAAAATTATTGATGGCGTTAACTGTTTTCAGTGGCGGGTTAAGCAAAGTTCCACCCGTGACGAAGGAGCCTTTTGGGTTGCTCCTATAAACATGGATTTCTTTGAGAAGCTACTCAGCATTTATGACCCAACGGAGTCGAATCTCCGATCATTCCTGAAAATTCCTGAGCATAGCGGCTTTTTTCCGATGCTTTATGAAGAAAGAACATTCCTACGCATCGAAAAGGTGAAGATTTCTGTTCAAGAAATAAAGCCTTCGAATCTGGAAAACAAACTATTTACTATCCCTAGCGGCTATACCCAAATAAGATCCTAATCTCGGTAGCTTAAGGTTGAATCCCTCTCCGTAACGCTTAGCTCAACTTCGGCTCCTATTGTCACGGCAAAGTTGGGCTCCAGATGACCAACGGGAAAACCAAAAGCTACCGGAATAGATAAATCGGCAACCACCTCCCTTACTATATCATAAGAATGTCTTCCCCACGGTATGGCATTGTCACGCATGTCCGACATGTAGCCTACGATTAAACCCGAAATTTTACTCAGCTTACCTGAATATTTCAAATTCATCATCATGCGATCAATATGGTAGAGGTATTCGTCCAGATCCTCGATTAACAAAATACGCCCCTCCGGAATCAAGTCGATGGGAGTTGAAGCCAAGCTGTAGAGTACGGAAAGATTTCCTCCGGTAAGAATACCTCTAACTTTCCCAAACACATTGCCCGGGTGATATGGCACCTCTATGGCGTTGTGAGAACCCTTAAGGGTGCTTATTAGCGAATGGGTGGATTGGTTGTGCTCACCATTTTTGGGGAAATTGATGGGCATGGTGGCATGGATACTTTCAATACCCAACTGCGATAGGAAGGAATGAAATACGGTGATGTCGCTGTAGCCAATAATCCACTTGGGGTTGCTGGTAAACAAGGAAGAGGGAATATGCTGCAAAGTTCTTACCGAACCATAACCTCCACGGGCAAAAAGAATGGCCTTTACCTCATCGCTCTTAAGCAATTCGGCAATTTGAGCAGCGCGATGCTTGTCGTTACCAGCCAACTGATTTTCTGCCTCAAACAAGCCATCGGGCACAACAACCTTAAATCCTTCATTTTCAAGAAGAGCTATAGCCGGGGCAACCTCCTCGCGTGCTATTTTTCGTGCCGGAGCGGCAATGGCAATGGTGTCTCCTGTTTTGAGATATGGCGGACGAATCATTCGTTTTCAATAATTAGAATGTAAATATTTGAAAGACTTTTATTGCCTCTCAAGGTCAAAGATATGGATGAATGAACAACTTTTCACACCAGTAGGTAAAAAGTTGTCGGCTTCAAGATCATCCAACCAACAAACTTTCAAAGTCAATCATAAGCAGCTAGGATTTTGAACGAACCAACTTCTGCACCAAAACCTTCGACCACCTGTTCCACGGAAAGAGAATTGGGGCTATATTTGCAATTCGTTTTATTATTGGATAAAATCCAACCAAATTGGGCTTTTTATGACAAAGTTTAAACGTTACCTGATAACCTCTGCGCTACCCTACGCCAACGGACCAGTGCACATTGGTCACCTTGCCGGCGTATATATCCCATCCGATATATACTCACGCTACCTCCGGCTGAAGGGCGAGGATGTTATTTCGGTGTGCGGTTCCGACGAGCATGGGGTACCAATCACCATCAAGGCCCGTCAGCTGGGCATCACCCCACAGGAGGTGGTCGACAAGTATCACAATATTATCAAGGATTCGTTCATGCGCTTTGGCATGTCGTTCGATATTTACTCCCGCACATCATCCAAGGTTCACCACCAAATGGCGTCGGAATTCTTCCGTAAGCTCTACGACAAGGGTGAATTTGTAGAAAAAACCACGGAACAGTACTACGACGAGGAGGCAAAGCAATTTCTTGCCGACCGCTACATCATGGGAACCTGCCCACACTGCGCCAACGAAAACGCCTACGGAGACCAGTGCGAAAAGTGCGGCACATCGCTCAACGCCACCGACCTCATTAACCCCCGCTCCGCCATTAGCGGCAACAAGCCGGTGCTGCGCGAAACGGCTCACTGGTTTCTGCCACTCGATAAGTATGAGCCATTCCTGAAAAAGTGGATTCTGGAAGAGCACAAGGAGTGGAAAACCAACGTATATGGCCAGTGTAAGTCATGGCTCGACATGGGTCTTCAACCGCGTGCGGTAAGCCGCGACCTCGACTGGGGCGTTCCCGTTCCGGTGGAGGGTGCTAACGGAAAGGTGCTCTACGTTTGGTTCGACGCTCCCATTGGCTATATTTCCGCCACCAAGGAACTTACTCCCGATTGGGAAAAGTATTGGAAGAGCGAAGATACGCGCATGGTGCACTTCATTGGCAAGGACAACATTGTGTTCCACTGCATTGTGTTTCCCTCCATGCTGAAAGCCGATGGCAGCTACATTTTACCCGACAACGTTCCGGCCAATGAGTTCCTCAACCTCGAAGGTGACAAAATATCCACCTCCCGAAACTGGGCCGTTTGGCTTCATGAGTATCTCGAAGAATTTCCTGGAAAGGAGGATGTGCTACGATACGTGCTATGCGCCAATGCACCGGAAACAAAGGATAACGACTTTACTTGGAAAGACTTTCAAACCAGAAATAATAGCGAGCTGGTTGCCATTTACGGTAACTTTGTAAACCGTGCGTTGGTGCTCACCCAAAAGTACTACGAAGGAGTGGTTCCTGCTGCAGGTGAATTAACCGATTTTGACAAGGAGACCTTGGCCGAGCTACCTCTTCTCCGTAAAAAGGTGGAGGATAGCATCGAAAATTTCCGCTTCCGAGAGGCACTCAAGGAAGCTATGAATATGGCACGCCTCGGCAATAAGTACCTTGCCGATACCGAACCTTGGAAGGTCATCAAGTCCGATGCCGAAAAGGTGAAGACCATTATGAACATCTCACTGCAGATTGCAGCCAACCTGGCCGTTGTGTTTGAACCATTCTTGCCCTTCTCCTCCGAAAAATTGCTCACCATGCTCAACCTTGGCAAACCGGGCTGGGATGTGCTTGGCCGTGCCGACCTGTTGAAGGCAGGCCACACCATTGGCGAGCCATCGTTGCTGTTCGAAAAGGTGGAGGATGCCGAAATAGAAAAGCAGCTGGAGAAGCTGGCCAATACCAAGAAGCAAAACGAGGCAAAGGCAACGCCCGTTACCCCACAGCGCGAAACGGTTAGCTACGACGAATTTGCCAAGATGGATATCCGCACCGGAACCATTCTGGAGGCAGAGCGCGTACCCAAAACCGATAAGCTGCTTAAGCTCACCATTGACACCGGCATCGACAAGCGAACCGTAGTGTCGGGCATAGCCAGCTACTTTACGCCCGAGCAGGCCGTAGGAAAAAAGGTGTCCATGCTGGTTAACCTCGAGCCCCGTAAAATTCGCGGTATCGAAAGCCACGGTATGATTCTGATGGCGCAAGATGCCGACGGTAGACTTGAGTTTGTTGCCCCGCTCACCGAGGTAAGAAATGGGTCGGAAGTGAAGTAAACTAAAACTTGAATTCTTAACTATACAAGGCCCCAAGGTTCATCTTTGGGGCTTTTATAATACTGTCCTTTCATAATAAGGAACCTTCAACAAAAAAGCCCGATCTCTCGACCGGGCTATTTGCTCAAATTTAACCGACTAACCGCACTTAGAGCTTCCGCAATTAGTGCACAAAAGACATCCTTCTTGGTATATTAGTGAGTCTGATCCACATTCTTGGCATTTCTTTCCATGCTTTGCCTTGGTTCCGTTGGGAATGTAGCGGTGCAGTGCGCGCTCCACGCCATTCCGCCAGTTATTGATACTCTCGCTATCGAGGCGCAGCGACGAAACAAGGTTCACCACATCAGGAATAGGCATTCCATTCCGCAGCACTCCCGAAATAAGCTTGGCATAGTTCCAGAACTCTTTGTTAAACATATGTGAAAGTCCACCAACGGTATTGGTGTAACCATACTTATCCTCATACTGGAAGTCGTAACGACTACCACGATCATCCTTTATCTTTATAATCTTGCCCTGAGTAATGGACTTTGGAATGGCGAGCACATCATCATCGGTCATACCGGTGAATATTTCGTATGGCCTACCATTGTGCAACCCAACAAAAGCAATCCAACTCTCATGATTATTCTTGAAACGAATAACCTCACAGTCGAGTATTGCAGGTCGTTTAACGGGTACGGAACTCTCCTTTTTACCCTTCTTACTATTGGAAACCAATACCCCAGCCCGAGAACCTTCTCTGTAAACGGTGCAACCTTTGCATCCACTTTCCCACGCTGTTTTATAAACCTCAGCAACCATCTCCTCGGTGGTATCCTCGGGTAGGTTAACCGTCACACTGATGGAGTGGTCAACCCATTTTTGAATCATTCCCTGCATTTTCACCTTGCTCACCCAATCCACGTCGTTGGAGGTTGCTTTGTAGTAAGGTGATTTTTCTACCAACTGCTGCACCTGTTCATCGGTGTAGTGTTCCACCTCCTTAGAATCATACCCAGCAGCATCCATCCAGGTGAGAAACTTATGGTGGAATACATTATACTCCTCCCAGCAGTCACCTACCTCATCGGTAAAAGTGATATTCACTGCTTGGTCGTTAGGGTTAACCTTTCTACGACGCTTGTATACCGGCAGGAACACCGGCTCAATCCCAGATGTGGTTTGGGTCATCAAACTTGTAGTACCCGTGGGTGCTATGGTAAGAAGAGCAATGTTCCTACGTCCATGCTCAACCATGCTGTTGTAAAGTTTCTCGTCAGCAGCCTTTAGACGCTGGATAAATGGATTGTCCTTTTCCCTTTTTGCATCGTAGATAGGAAATGCACCTCGTTCTGCAGCCATTTCCACCGAGGATCGATACGCTTCCAATGCTAACGTGCGCTGGATTTCTACAGCAAAGTCAATAGCGTTGTCAGAACCATACCGAAGTCCAAGTGCAGCCAGCATATCGCCTTCGGCTGTAATTCCCAAACCAGTCCGGCGACCTTCCGTGGCCTTTGCCCTTATTTTTTCCCAGAGTGAACGCTCCACATTCTTTACATCGAGGTCCTCTGGATCCTTAGTAATCTTACCAAGAATGGCATCTATCTTCTCCAGCTCTAGGTCAATTAGGTCGTCCATCATGCGCATGGCAATGCGCACATGCTTCTTAAACTTCACAAAATTGAACTTAGCCTCGTTAGTAAAGGGTTTGTCAACGTAGCTGTAGAGGTTTATGGCGATGAGTCGGCAGCTGTCGTATGGGCAAAGAGGAATTTCGCCACATGGATTGGTCGACACTGTGCGATAACCTAAATCGGCGTAGCTGTCAGGAACGGACTCACGCAGCACGGTATCCCAGAAAAGAACACCTGGCTCTGCCGATTTCCATGCATTGTGAATAATCTTGTTCCATATCTTTCGGGCATCAACCTCAATTTTATACTTTGCATCTGGCGCATCAACGGGGTAACGCTGTACGTACGGCTTTCCCGATACCACAGCCCGCATAAACTCGTCATCAATCTTAACTGATACGTTGGCTCCAGTAACCTTGCCTGCCTCCATCTTGGCATCAATAAATTTTTCTGCATCGGGATGCTTAATGGAAATGGAGAGCATGAGCGCCCCACGACGACCATCCTGTGCTACCTCACGGGTAGAGTTGGAGTAGCGCTCCATAAAAGGAACCACACCCGTGGAAGTTAGTGCACTATTAAGCACGGGGCTACCCTTGGGACGGATATGTGAAAGGTCGTGGCCAACGCCACCGCGACGTTTCATGAGCTGCACCTGCTCCTCATCTATACGCATAATGCCACCGTAGGAGTCAGCGGGATTTTTGTGACCGATCACAAAGCAGTTCGAAAGCGAAGCTACTTGGTGGTCGTTGCCAATTCCCGTCATTGGTCCCCCCTGAGGAATAATGTAGTTAAACCTATCCAGCGTTTCAAAAATTTCCTCCTCACTCAACGGGTTAGGATATTTCACCTCCATGCGATGGAATTCCTTGGCCAACCTTCGATGCATATCGGCTGGGTTGAGCTCGTAAATCTTGCCAAAAGAGTCTTTAAGAGCATACTTGCTAACCCATACTGTTGCGGCTAGCTGGTCGCCCTTGAAATACTCGTTTGTAGATTCTACAGCCTCCTCATAGCTAAAACTCTTTCCTTGATTTTCCTTGTCCGATTGCTTCGATTTCTTCTCCTGAACGTTTTCTTTTTCGCGTTGCATTATGTAATGTGTTTATCCTTTAGAACAATTTTCTGGTAGCGAGAGTGCTAAAAAAAACTCCTTGTTGTGAAGTTGCCCCTGCAAGTTATGAATACGGTACCAGCCACACCAAGCAGAGCTGAAGTGTTTTATCAACACTATGTTAACAATTGATATAAATCACTTAATCTCAAAATATTGTCCTTCTTTTTTTTGACGAAGTTCGCCTGTCATCCCCGTTTTCACCGAGTAATCGCCCCTTCTCCATGAGTCAGTGAAAGTGTCACCCGCAACGAACTGCTGCAGTAGAACTGAGGAGGAGGAGAAAAAATGGTATTTCGAAACCGAAGAAAAAAAATGCCCTGCAAAAAATGCAGGGCTTGGAGGTCTCGAGCGGATTCGAACCGCTGTACGAGGTTTTGCAGACCTCTGCCTAGCCACTCGGCCACGAGACCATGGTTTGGGATTGCAAAGATAGAATTTTTTTCAATCTCGCAACAGAAGCGCCACTCCTTTTTCGGAAAACGCCTTGATGCAGTTGGGGCACAGACAGTTTTGATAGTGAGTTTTCAAATAGTCTAATACCTCTGCTGTAAGGGTAAAAGAGCTACACCAACAACCATATCTAGTGCTTTGACAATAGCAGTCAAATAGCTTACCACAGCGTTGGCACTCCTTTATTCGAATAACCCCCACGCTATTTCTCCAAGGTTAAACTCACCCGTTCTATGGCACCGCCCATGGGTGGGGCCATTTTCGAAACCTTCACCTTTACGTGCTTCAACCCATAAAACTCATCGTAAAGTCCTTCAATAATGCGCTTGCACACGTTCTCCAGAAGGTTGGAACGAATGGCCATCTCCCGCTTAACTATGAGATAAGCCTGCTGGTAATTTACCGCATCAATTATGTTATCCGACTCCGCTGCCATCCTATGGTCGATGTCAATCCAGAGATCAACCAGAAATCGGTTACCCACTACAGCCTCGGCCTCAAAGCAACCGTGAAAGGCATAGAACTCCATGTTTTCTATGGCTATTACTCCCATCTACAATCAATTTTCACAAAAGTAACAAAACCGTTTCATAAGAGAGCAACGGAGGACCAATCGCTTTTTCTAAAAATCGCACGAGCATAACACTTTTTTTGCCTCCTTACCGAAGGTTGTAACCTAATTCCTTTTAAATTTGCCAGTTCGGGGTAAATTGGCACCAATTTAAGTAATTCACCTAGAGCAGATGTAAAAGGATATCTCAAACGCCCCGTTGAGAGGCAGATTATTGTTAGGAATAAAGAAGATTTACGATATTAACTAAAGAGCATTTACATGAAAGACTCATCCGAAGGGTTAAGTGAAAACGCCGAAGTCCGGACGCTTAATTTTATTGAGGAAATTGTTGAGGAAGATATTCGCAACGGAAAACATGCTGGGCGCGTACATACCCGTTTCCCCCCTGAACCAAACGGCTATTTGCATATTGGTCACGCCAAGTCCATTTGCCTCAACTTTGGACTAGCTCAAAAGTACGGTGGAAAGTGCAATCTCCGTTTCGACGATACCAACCCAGCAAAGGAGGATGTGGAATACGTTGACTCTATCAAGGAAGATGTAAACTGGTTGGGCTTTCAGTGGGATGGTGAGTACTACGCCTCCGACTACTTTGAGCAGCTCTACGAGTGGGCCGTAGCGCTCATTAAAAAGGGTAAAGCCTATGTAGACGACCTTACCCAAGAACAAATACGGGAGCATCGCGGAACCGTGAACCAACCTGGAAAGGAGAGCCCTTACCGGAGCCGGTCGGTGGAGGAAAACCTCGACCTTTTTACACGGATGCGTAATGGGGAATTTAAGGATGGCGAAAAAGTGCTACGCTTCAAGGGCGACATGGCCTCACCCAACATGCTCTTGCGCGATCCGCTCATGTATCGCATAATCCACACAGATCACCACCGCACTGGCGATAAGTGGTGCATATACCCCATGTACGACTATGCCCATGGCCAGTGTGACTCCCTTGAAAAAATTACACACTCCATCTGCACGTTAGAGTTTGAGGTGCACCGCCCCCTTTATGAGTGGTTCATCCGCGAGTTGGAAATTTTCCCCAGCCGCCAGATTGAATTTGCCCGCCTCAACCTCACCTACACGGTGATGAGTAAGCGCAAGTTGCTGGAGCTGGTTAAGAACAACCTCGTAATGGGCTGGGACGACCCTCGCATGCCTACCATTGGAGGCCTGCGCCGCAGAGGGTATACACCCGAATCGATTAGACTTTTTGCCGACAAGGTGGGCGTTGCCCGTCGCGACAACGTAATCGATCTCTCATTGCTGGAGTTCTGCCTTCGGGAGGACCTCAACAAGAGGGCTGAGCGTCGCATGGCTGTGCTAAACCCGCTTAAGGTGGTTATCACCAACTACCCCGAAGGGCAAGTGGAAGAGATGGAAGCCATCAACAACCCCGAAGACGAAACAGCAGGAAAGCGCAAGGTTGCCTTTAGCCGCGAACTCTACATTGAGCGCGACGATTTTATGGAAAATCCTCCAAAGAAGTTTTTCCGCCTAGCTCCCGGTCAGGAAGTACGCCTACGCTACGCTTACTTTGTGAAGTGTGTTGACGTAGTAAAGGACGCCAACGGTGAGATTACAGAAATTCACTGCACCCACGATCCAGCATCTCGTGGCGGTAACTCACCCGATGGACGTAAGGTTCAGGGAACTATTCACTGGGTTTCGGCTCAGCACGCAGTAAAGGCAGAGGTTCGCCTCTTCGACCGACTCTTTATGAGCGAGAGCCCCGACGATGTACCTGAAGGCGAAGATTGGAAGGTTAATCTTAACCCCGAATCACTCAAGGTGACCACCGGATACCTCGAACCCAGCCTAGCCCTGTCGAAGCCGTTAGATAAATTTCAGTTTGAACGCATTGGCTATTTCTGCGTGGATAAAGACTCCAAACCCGATAGCATTGTTTTCAACCGTACGGCAACTCTAAAAGATTCTTGGAGCAAGATTTCAGGAAAATAGCAGATTACTAAAAGTTTTTAATACAGAAAACCCTCTGGGATAATTTTCCAGAGGGTTTTTTATTGCTAGAGAGGAATAACTCCCTAGACCAAAAATTAGCCTGCCATTACTCGTAAATAATGTGCCGCTAAAAAAGTCCTTCTACGCTTAGGTAACGCTCACCTGAATCGTAACTAAAGGTTATAATACGAGCATTAGGCTGCTCCCCAAGCACCTTATTTACAGCAGCCAACGAAGCGCCTGAACTGATTCCTACCAGCAAACCCTCCTCCCGTGCTGCCTGACGAACCATGTCATAGGCCTCCTCCTTGGTGATGGCGATAACCCTATCAACCAATTTAGTGCTAAGGTTCTTAGGAATAAAGCCTGCTCCAATACCTTGCAGTGGGTGCGGACCGGGGCTTCCTCCGCTAATTACTGGAGAATCGGTTGGCTCAACAGCAATAATCTGAATCTTTGGAAAGCGCTGCTTTAGAACCTGTGCTACCCCGCTAATATGCCCTCCAGTTCCCACTCCGGTTACGAGGTAATCGAAGCCTTCTGGAAAATCGGCCAGAATTTCGGCTGCAGTGGTTTTTTCGTGAATAGCAGGATTGGCGGCGTTCTCAAACTGCATGGGAATCCAAGCATCAGGAATTTCACTGGCCAGTTCGGCTGCCCGCTCTATGGCCCCTTTCATTCCTTTCTCCTTTGGGGTAAGCACCAGCTCGGCACCATAGGCCGTCATTAACTTGCGGCGCTCCACCGACATCGATTCGGGCATTACAAGAATAACCCTGTATCCCAAGGCTGCACCAACCATCGCCAATGCAATTCCAGTGTTGCCCGATGTAGGCTCAATAATCACCGAACCTTTCTTCAGCAAGCCACGCTTCTCTGCATCGCGAACCATGGAAATGGCAATCCTATCCTTTATGCTACCTGCCGGGTTGTTACGTTCAATCTTTGTCCACACCTCTCCCATAGGGAAGAGTGCGGAGAGACGTAGATGGGGCGTGTTGCCCACCAGCTCCAAAACATTTGTTGCTTTCATTATATTCCTGTTTATTGTTTCTAATTGTAACTGCTCATTCGCATATTCATCGCAGATTGTGTTTAAATCGAAAAGTCGATCACATCTGTAAACCTCACGCCGTTTACCACCAGCCGTTCTCTTATTCGCACCTCACTCTTATGGTAGACCATGGAGTATGGCGGAACACTTTCGGTAAGCCACACGTTTCCACCAATAATGCTATCGTGTCCAATAGTAGTCTTACCACCGAGTATAGTTGAACCGGCGTAGATAATTACATTATCCTCAATGGTTGGATGGCGCTTCTGCGTAGCTTGACCTTTCGACACGTTGAGTGCACCTACGGTTACTCCCTGGTAGAGCTTAACGTTGTTACCAATAATCGCCGTTTCGCCCACCACAATGCCCGTTCCGTGGTCAATAAAAAAAGACTTGCCGATGACTGCCCCCGGATGAATATCAATGCCTGTAAGAGAGTGTGCCTGCTCGGTCATCATCCGAGGAATAAGTGGAACCTCCAGCCCGTGCAGCTTGTGAGCCATTCGATAAACCATAATGGCAAAGAAACCGGGATAGGCAAGCACCACCTCTGCTGCCCCACTGGCTGCCGGATCGTTATCGGCAATGGCACGAGCGTCAGCATCAAGGTCGGCTTTGATGGCCGGGAGTTCCGCAAAAAAATTTGCAGAAATCATCTCTATAGATAGCGACAATCGTGACTCAACGGGTTTCAGCAGCCGTATGAGCCTTCGCTTCAGCAGCTGTTGACTAAATACGCGATGAAATCGGCCACACCGCGAAGGGTAAAGGCTATTGGTGATATCCTCAATGAAGTCTCGAACGTCCTCTCTTGAGAGTCTGCTGAACTGATGGCGCGGCACCGTAAAAAGTTTCATGTTGTTGAATTAATGTAAAAAAAAAGCCCTCCCTGAAACCAGGAAGGGCAACCCAAAACGCTAAAAACATCATCAAGATAGCTTAGCAAAAAAAGGTATAGCGCATCCTCCTGTAGGCGTGTTGAAACTACAACAAGCACAACAATGAAGACTAACGCTATTTAACCTACTAACAACCATTATTTAACTAAGCCTCTATTTTTATATTCTTTAATCCGTTATCAATCCTACGAATTGTTTCATCTTTGCCTATGAGTGATGCAATTTGAGCAACTCCTGGCCCCATACTTGCACCAACAAGGCACAGGCGTAAATTGTTCATCACTTGCCCCATGGGGAGCTGCTTTTCTGTAATCCAATCATGCAGCGCCTTCTCCACCAGTTCATGACTAAAGTCCTCTATTTCTGCCAGAAACTGTTTTGCATTCTCCAGAATTGCAGGAACGTTTTCTTTCCAAAATTTCTTCACGACTTTATCGTCATAACTACTGGGAGCCAAAAAGAAATAGGACGAGATGGGCCATAGGTCCTTTACAAACATGGCGCGCTCCTTAACCAGTCCAACAACCTTTTCCACAAATGCCTGCTCGGCTTTTACACCTTGCTCGGCAAGAATTGGCATAAAAAGAGCCGCCAACTCGGAATCGGACTTCTGCCTCAGGTATTGTTGGTTAAACCACTTTGCCTTTTCGGGATCGAAACGAGCACCTGATTTGTTAACTCTCTCCAGTGAGAATTGAGCAATCAGCTCCTCCATGGTAAATAGTTCCTGTTCTGTTCCTGGATTCCAGCCCAGCAAAGCAAGCAGGTTAACAAACGCCTCCGAAAAATAGCCATCCTCCCTATAGCCTCTTGCCGTTTCGCCATTCTCTGCCTTCCAGAAAAGTGGAAATACCGGAAAGCCAAGCTTGTCGCCATCACGCTTACTCAACTTTCCGTTGCCTGTTGGTTTAAGCAAAAGCGGTAAATGTGCAAATTGAGGCATCACATCAGTCCATCCAAAGGAACGATATAGCAGCACATGTAACGGTAGCGATGGTAGCCACTCCTCTCCACGGATTACGTGACTTATTTTCATAAGGTAATCATCCACCACGTTGGCCAAATGGTAGGTTGGTAGCATGTCGGCACTCTTGAATAGCACCTTGTCGTCGAGCGTTGCGGTATTTACCACCACACGCCCACGAATAAGATCAAACATCTCCACCTCCTCGCTTTCGGGCATCATAAAACGGATTACCCAGCCATCACCAGCATCAATTCTACGCTTCACCTCCTCCGCAGAAAGGGTAAGCGATGTGTTGAGCGTGGTTCGAATTTCGTGGTTGTAGTTGAACGTTTTTCCTTCCGTCTCGTAGCGAGCCCTGAGGGCATCGAGCTCTTCGGGGGTATCGAATGCGTAATATGCGTTACCAGAATCAATAAGCTGGTCGGCAAACTTCTTGTAAATGGCCCTTCGCTCGCTCTGCCGATACGGTGCATGTGGACCACCAACAGAAACTCCCTCATCAATCTCTATACCACACCATTTGAGCGACTCAACAATGTACTCCTCTGCCCCCGGAACAAACCGGTTGGAATCGGTATCCTCAATACGGAGCAAAAAGTCACCTCCATTTTTCCGTGCAAAAAGATAGTTGAATAGGGCAGTGCGCACGCCTCCCATATGAAGCGGTCCGGTTGGACTAGGTGCAAATCGCACACGAACTCGTCTTTGGTCCATTGCAGTTATGTTTTAGGCAAAGATACATGAATCTTTGTGGATGGCTAAAGGGTGTCAATGCAAAAACGGAAGACCAAAGGCCTTCCGTTCTGTCGGTTCGGAGGGGATCGAACCCTCGACCCCATGATTAAGAGTCACGTGCTCTACCAGCTGAGCTACGAACCGTTTTGCTATTGCGGTTGCAAAAGTAACAATTTTTCTAAAATCCCAAAAATTTAGTGAAATGTTTTAGCCTAAAGTTTTTTTTTGGAACTTTGGGCTCCTAAGCAAATCAAGATTATGAGCAAGATTTTGGTGACTGGTGGAACCGGATACATTGGTTCACATACAGTAGTAGAGTTACTACAGCAGGGATTCGAGGTTGTAATTGTTGACAATCTCTCCAACTCATTTGTTGAGGTTCTTGAGGGTATAGAGCATATTTGTGGTCAGCGACCAGCATTCTATGAGGCAGATTGCACCAACATGGCTGCCATGAAAACGATATTTAAGGAACATCCAGACATTTCAGCCGCAATCCATTTTGCCGCATCCAAGGCGGTAGGCGAATCAGTTGAGAAACCGCTACTCTACTACCGCAACAACCTTGTTTCGCTCATCAACCTCATTGAATGCCTCGAAAATAATGGAGGAGGCAACCTCGTGTTTTCTTCCTCCTGCACTGTATATGGACAGCCCGACAACCTGCCCGTGACGGAAAAGGCACCCATAAAGATAGCTGAATCGCCCTATGGCAATACCAAGCAAATATCGGAAGAGATTATTGCCGACGCCATGAAAGCCGATAAAAGATTCAAAGCGGTAGCCCTACGCTACTTCAACCCCATCGGGGCGCATCCATCGGCAGAAATTGGGGAACTTCCCATAGGTGTTCCCAACAATCTCATTCCCTTTGTCACCCAAACGGCCTTTGGACTCCGGAAAGAACTCCTAATATTCGGGAAGGACTACAGTACTCCCGACGGAACAGCCATCAGGGATTATATCAACGTGGTAGACCTCGCTAAGGCACACGTAGCAGCAATCAAACGCCTTGCTAACAGTAAAAGCGATCAGACTCTTGAGGTTTTTAACATTGGAACGGGGCGAGGACTTTCGGTTTTGAAAATTGTAACTACCTTTGAAAAGGTTGCCGGTGTGAAGTTGCCCTACCGCTTTGTGGAGAGGCGTGCAGGAGACGTCGAACAGGTTTGGGCCGACACAACTCTTGCAAACAGGGAACTTGGCTGGAAAGCAGATATCTCACTGGAGGAAACGCTTCGCAGCGCTTGGAAATGGGAACAACATTACCGTTCAAAAAACAAAAAATAAACTATATGCAGAAGAATATTTTAATTACTGGTGGCGCTGGCTTTATTGGTTCTCACGTAGTTCGGCTCTTTGTAAAGAAATATCCGAACTACCGCATTGTAAACCTCGATAAGCTCACCTATGCTGGAAACCTTGAAAACCTTTCCGACATAGAGAAAGCGCCAAACTATACCTTTGTGAAGGGAGATATTTGTGATGATGTTTTACTCGACAAGGTCTTTGCCGATTACTCCATTGATGGGGTTATTCATCTTGCGGCTGAATCGCACGTTGATCGTTCAATCTCCGATCCTATGGCTTTTATAAGAACCAATATTGTTGGTACTGTAACGTTATTAAATGCTGCCAGAAAGGCTTGGGGTTCGAGTTTTGAAGGAAAAAAATTCTACCATATTTCCACCGACGAAGTGTATGGTAGCCTTGGCAAAGAGGGCTTGTTCACCGAAAAAACATCCTATGATCCTCGCAGCCCATATTCAGCCTCAAAGGCAAGCTCTGATCACCTTGTGAGAGCCTATTTCCACACCTATGGTTTGCCGACGGTGATATCCAACTGTTCCAATAACTATGGACCAAATCATTTCCCAGAGAAGTTAATTCCCCTTGCACTGCACAACATTAAAACCAATAAACCAATTCCTATCTACGGGAAAGGCGAAAATGTGCGCGATTGGCTCTATGTTGAGGACCACGCCAACGCCATTGACCTAATTTTTCACAAGGGTAAAGCAGGTGACACCTACAATATTGGTGGAAATAACGAATGGACAAACATTGACCTAATCAAGCTGCTTTGCAGTATAATGGACAAAAAACTTGGGAGAAAGGATGGCGAATCGGCAAAACTCATAACCTTTGTAAAGGATAGAGCAGGTCACGACCTTCGTTACGCCATCGACTCTTCGCACCTTCAACAGGAGCTCGGATGGCAACCCTCGCTGAGATTCGAAGAGGGTTTGGAAAAAACAGTTGACTGGTATTTAGCAAATGAGGAGTGGCTTACACATGTGGTGTCGGGCGATTACGAAAAGTATTACCAAAAACAATACACGCAGAGATAAAAAAAGGCCCGAGTGTTTTCACTTCGGGCCTTCTCTTTAAGTATAGTTTGTTACTCTACTGTAACCGATTTTGCCAAGTTTCGTGGTTGGTCAACATTGCATCCCCTCATTAAGGCAATATGGTATGCCAGTAGCTGAAGAGGAACAACCGCTAGTAGTCCTTCCATTGCCTCGTGTATACCCGGAATTTCTATGGAGTAGTCCGACATGCCGCTGATGGTAGTATCGCCTTCAGAAACTATGGCTATCACAACCCCCTTACGCGCTTTAACCTCCTGAACATTGCTTACAACCTTGTCGTAGGAGCTGTCTTTGGCTGCAATCACAACCACAGGCATCTTGTCGTCGATCAGGGCAATGGGCCCATGTTTCATTTCAGCAGCAGGATAACCTTCAGCGTGGATATAGGATATTTCCTTCAACTTAAGCGCACCTTCCAGTGCAACGGGGAAAAAGTAACCGCGTCCTAGGTAAAGGAAGTTGGTTGAATCCTTAAATCGCTCAGCAATTCCTTCAATCTTTTCGTTAAGTAAAAGGATTTTTTCAATCTTTTCGGGAACAGAGCTGAGCTCGGAAATAAGCTGGCTAGCATGCTCGTTAGTGATGGTCTTTTTGCGCTTTCCTAAAAGAATCGCCATCATGGCCAGCACAGTAACCTGAGCCGTAAAAGCCTTTGTAGACGCCACACCAATTTCAGGTCCAGCGTGTGTGTAAACACCTGCATGTGTTTCGCGAGGTATGCTGGAGCCAACCACGTTGCAAATACCAAGAACAAGCGCACCTTGACTCTTTGCAAGCTTAATGGCAGCAAGGGTATCTGCCGTTTCTCCGCTTTGGCTAATGGCAATTACAACATCGTCTGGGTAAATTACCGGATTACGGTAACGGAACTCCGAAGCATACTCAACCTCCACCGGAATACGGGCTAAGTCCTCAATAAGATATTCGCCAAGCAATCCGGCATGCCATGAGGTTCCGCACCCAATAAGTATTATGCGCTTTGCCTCTACAAGCCGAGGGAGGACATTGTAAAGTCCACCAAGATGTATCTCCTGCAGATCGGAGGACAACCTTCCCCTAAAAGTATCCTTGATCGAACGAGGTTGCTCGTAAATTTCCTTGAGCATAAAATGGTCAAATCCTCCCTTTTCAATCTCCTCGATGTCCAAGTCTATGGTTTGTATTTTGGGCTCAAGTGGGTGATTTGATATGGTTTTGAGGGAGAGTTCTCCTCTTCGGATAATTGCAACATCGTCATCGTTCATAAAGATAACGCTATTGGTATGCTCTACGATAGGAGTGGCATCGGATGCCAAAAAATACTCCTTATTGCCAACACCAATTACCAGTGGGCTTCCACGCCTTGCTCCAATAAGCAAGTCGGGATCATCTTTGCAAAGCACTGCCAACCCAAATGCGCCAACAACCTTGGACAATGCAAGGCGTACCGCAATTTCGGGGCTAACCTGCCCCTTAAGGTAGATGTACTCAATAAGGTTTACCAAAACCTCTGTATCCGTTTCGCTAACAAAGTTGTAACCACGCTTCTCTAGCCTACGACGAAGCACGCCATAGTTTTCAATAATACCGTTATGGATTAATGTGAAATAACCACCTTGCGAGCTGTGAGGATGGGCATTAATGTCGTTTGGCTCGCCATGCGTTGCCCAGCGAGTATGGCCAATCCCCAAGGTTCCAGAAGTGTCAGATTGTAATGTATGTTCCTCTAGGTCACTGACTTTACCTTTGCATTTGTAAACGTTTACGCCACTATTATAAAGCGCAACGCCAGCAGAGTCGTAACCACGATACTCCAGTCTCTTTAGTCCGTTAATAATTATCGGGAAGGCATCCTTTTTCCCAATATATGCAACAATTCCACACATACTAAACTTGATTTTGAATAGGTAATGATTGACTTTACCTCGGTAAGATAGAAATTCTTTACTTTTTTGAAGAAGCACCAGCTTTAACCGCTGTCAACTCATCGTAAAGATTAGAGTAAGCATCGATATAAGTATCAGGACCTTCATAGCCAATAATTGGCTTTTTGATCTCCTCCAGAAAGCTGGAGATGTTGGGATTTATTGTTTGGGAACCAACAATTACAGCATCCGAATACTGAATTGCAAGCTTGGTAATGTTTTCCCAAGTTCCTGCAGTACTAATGCTTTCAACATCCTTAGAGCGAACTCCCTCGGTTATCAGCTTCGACTTAAAGCCAGGAGCCAGTGTACCAGAAAACTCATCGTTGTAAATGGAGTAAACAACCTTGGAGTTTGAAAAAATAGGATCCTCCTTGAATGCTTTCTTTACATACAGCGGAGCAGCAGCAGTAAACCAGCCATGGCAGTGAACAATGTCTGGCACCCATCTCAACTTTCGCACAGTTTCGAGCACTCCACGCGCAAAGAAAATCATACGCTCGTCGTTGTCGGCGAATTGCGATCCATCTTCCTCCGTAAGCGTGTTCTTCCGATGAAAATAGTCATCATTGTCAATAAAATAGACCTGCATTCGGGCCGATTGAATTGAAGCCACCTTAATGATAAGGGGATGGTCGGAATCGCTGATAATTAGGTTCATACCAGACAGCCGAATTACTTCATGCAGCTGATTACGCCTCTCATTAATGCTTCCAAACCGGGGCATGAACGTGCGTATCTCCTTGCCTTTATCCTGTATCCCCTGAGGAAGATAACGGCCAATTACCGAAATTTCACTTTCAGGTAGATAAGGTGTTATCTCCTGAGAAATGAAAAGAACCCTCGCGTTTTTCATTCTGGTGATGCTTATCTTATTGGGTCTATGCGTGCAAAGTTTGTGCAAAGTTACAAAAAAAAATTGCGATTGATTCCCTATTCCCATTTTGCCTTCAAATAGGAGAGCTGTCGTTCCGTGAAAAAACTCAGTGAACACCTATCGTATTGAAAGGAATAGCTAACTTTGTCCCCTTGGATTAAAACCTGTAAAACATAATTATCCGTCTGGTGTTAAATATTTTGCAGGTATAAATAAGCCGTAATGGAACTTTTTGAAAGAGTTGTAGATCTAAGATCGCGGTTGGACAACATTGCAACCAACGGAAAAACTGTTGGGTTTGTTCCAACAATGGGAGCCCTTCACGCTGGACATGTTTCGCTGGTGAAGCGCTGTGGTGAAGAAAACGATTTTTGCGTTGTAAGCATCTTTGTAAATCCAACCCAATTCAACGACCCAAAGGATTTAAGAAACTACCCCAGAAATCTTGAAAAGGATTTGGCCTTACTTAAGAACACCTCCTGCCAGTTAATTTTTGCTCCAGCAGAAGCGGAGATTTATCCGGAGCCAGACAATAGAGTTTTTCCCATTGGTTCACTCGAGGAGGTAATGGAGGGAAAGCACAGACCGGGTCACTTTCAGGGTGTGGCTAAAGTGGTGAGCAAACTTTTTGATATCGTTAAGCCTAATAGAGCCTACTTTGGGGAAAAGGATTATCAGCAAATTGCAGTTATTCGTAGGATGCTCGAAATTACTGGCCAACCTGTAGAGATCATCTCCTGCCCTATTCTTCGCGAACAGGATGGTTTGGCATTGAGCTCGCGCAATATGCTTCTTACTCCCGAGCACCGCCATCAAGCACCCCTCATTGCAAAGACCCTTCTGGCGGCCCGAAACAAAGCCACTGAGATGAGCGTAAAAGATCTTACGCAATGGGTTGTCGACCAAATAAATGCCAATCCGTTACTTAAGGTTGAGTATTTTGAGGTGGCCAATGCAAAAACGCTAGTTCCCATTAACGACTGGCAAAAAGGCGAACCCGCTGTAGGCTGCATTGCTGTTCAGGCAGGCAACGTTCGCTTAATCGACAATGTTAAATTTGACTCAAAATAATCCGAAATGCAAATTGATGTTCTAAAGTCAAAACTCCACATGGTTTCCATTACCGAAGCTAATCTGCACTATATCGGTAGTATTACCATTGATGAAGACTTGATGGATGCAGCCAACCTAATTGAAAACGAAAAGGTTCAGGTGGTCAACGTTAACAACGGTGAGCGTCTCGAGACGTATGTGATTAAAGGAGAAAGAGGTTCTGGCAAAATTTGCCTAAATGGCCCTGCTGCCAGAAAATGCATAGTTGGCGATGTGGTCGTTATCATCTCCTATGCAACCATGGATTTTGAAGAAGCCAAGCGGTTTAAGCCAACGGTTATTTTTCCCGACACCCAGACTAACACGCTAATATAGGCTTGCTTTGAAAAAACTTATTGATGTAATAAAATACCTTTTCTTTCTTTCCATAGGTGTACTGCTTCTATATTACGCCTTTAAAGGTATTCCAGTTAAAAATCTCTGGAACGGATTAAAACATGCCAACTACGGATGGGTGGCTGTTACCATTATTCTTGGCATTGTGGCTTACATTGCTCGAGCTTATAGGTGGAATTTACTAATTGAAACATTGGGATACAAACCTCACCTGCTTCATACAACTAGTGCTGTGCTTGTGGGATATCTGGCAAATATTGCATTCCCTCGTCTGGGAGAGGTGAGCCGCTGTGCCATGCTGCGTAAAAGTGACGGAATTCCGTTCGAAGCGCTTGTTGGTACCGTTATTGTTGAGAGAGCATTTGACATCATAACGCTTATCCTGCTGCTGGTCATTGTCACCATTACACAAATAAGCCTCTTTGGATCCTTTTTCAACCAGCATCTACTAATTCCCATTGGAAACAAGATTGATAGTGGTTTAAGCAACACCCCCATGCTATGGGTAGCAATACTGATAGTGATTTTTGCCTCCTTTTTGCTGCTCTACCTCTTGCGGAAAAAGATTGCTGCCACAACTCCGTTTCTCAAGGTGAAAAAAATTGCAAAAGGTGTAATCCTTGGGTTGAAGTCAGGATATCAGATGAAGCGCCGAAAAGAATTCTTTTTGGCGACGGCTGTTCTATGGGGCTGCTACTGGCTGATGTCATGGCTAATTGTTTTTGCCATTCCTTCCACCGCATCGCTCGGACCAATGGATGGGCTATTTTTGCTCGTGGCCGGGAGCATCGGCATGACTGCCCCTGTTCAAGGAGGATTTGGCACATTCCACTTCATTATTACAATGGCGCTGGCGCTCTATGGAATACCTCGCGAAGACGGGCTAATTGTTGCCACATTGTCCCATGAATCTCAAACAATATTTGCTATTCTGCTTGGAACAATTGGCTTCTACATAATTATGTTTTCCTCAAAAAAAGGCAAAGCAACATTAACCGATTAACCACCACATGGAACATCTTGACTATATCAAAAATAAGATTCTGACGCCCCACGCGCTGTTGTCCAAACGCGCATACTGGAGTTTTAAAAATCAATCGGTCGTATTCACCAATGGTTGCTTCGACATTATTCATCGAGGCCATGTTGAATACCTCGCAAAAGCAGCTAGCCTTGGAACGGTAATGGTTATTGGAGTAAATACCGACCATTCTGTGAGAAAAATCAAGGGAAAAGACCGTCCTGTTCAGGACCAAGACACTAGGGCACTTGTTCTTGCTGCCATGGAGTTTGTTTCTGCCGTTATCCTTTTCGACGAAGACACCCCCTACGAACTTATTAAGTCCGTTCAACCGGACATTTTAGTAAAGGGTGCCGACTATAAGCCGGAGGATATTGTTGGTTACGATATTGTTACTGGCCGTGGAGGAAAAGTTGTCACCATCCCCTTTGTAGAAGGATTCTCAACAACCTCCATCATCCAAAAACTCAGCAAATAACTCTTTCCGAATTCTCTCTTTTTGCCTACCTTGGGGTGTTAATAATTGGCAAAAATGGCAAAGAGTAAAACGGTATTCATGTGCCAGAATTGTGGGGCAGAGTCGGCCAAATGGGTTGGTCGATGCCCCTCGTGTGGAGAGTGGAATACCTACGTGGAGGAGCCTGTCCTAAAAAGCGACAACAGAACCTCTTTTACCACCCTTGTTACCCCGGCGAAACCCATTGCCGTTGACGAAATAGAACCTCAAACGCACAAGCGAATACAGCTCGGCTCCAATGAGCTAAACCGAATACTTGGTGGAGGGATTGTTCCTGGTTCCGTTATTCTGCTTGGCGGAGAGCCCGGCATAGGAAAATCAACCCTTACCCTTCAAATTGCGCTGGACACCCACCTCAAGGTACTTTATGTGTCCGGTGAAGAGAGCGTAGAACAGATAAAGCTACGTGCCGACCGGCTCAAAGGGAAAAACCCCAATTGCTATATCCTCAGTGAAACGTTGCTCGAGAATATTCTCAAGCATGCCGATAGCATGAAGCCCGACCTGCTGGTGGTGGACTCCATTCAAACCCTCTATACCGATAGGGTGGAATCATCACCCGGGAGTGTTTCGCAGATAAGGGAAACAGCCGCAAACTTGCTCAAGTTTGCCAAAGAAACGGCCACCCCGATTTTTATTATTGGTCACATAACCAAGGATGGTAGCCTTGCTGGACCCAAGGTGCTAGAACATATAGTGGACGTAGTTCTCCAATTTGAGGGCGATAATAACTTTGTTTACCGAATCATTCGTGCCCACAAAAATCGGTTTGGTTCCACCTCTGAACTGGGTATTTTTGAGATGCAAAACAGCGGACTCCGTGAGGTTGATAATCCTTCAGAGATTCTCATTTCTCATCGTTCAGAGTCGCTCAGTGGCGTTGCTATTGCAGCCACCATTGATGGGATTCGCCCCTTCCTCATCGAAACGCAAGCCTTGGTAAGCACGGCAGCTTATGGCACCCCTCAACGTTCTACCACCGGCTTCGATATTCGTCGGCTTAACATGCTTTTGGCCGTTTTGGAAAAGAGGGTAGGGTTTAAGCTGGCATCCAAGGACGTATTTCTGAACATTGCAGGGGGGCTAAAAGTCACCGATCCGGCCATCGACCTAGCCGTAATTGCCGCCATTCTCTCCTCCAACCTCGATGTTGCACTCCCCGACGATTGCTGCTTTGCCGGAGAGGTTGGCCTCTCGGGTGAAATTAGGCCTGTTACCAGACTCGATCAGCGCATAAATGAGGCAGCAAAACTAGGCTTCAAGCGTATTTTTGTTTCAGGAAATCTTAAAAACATAGCAGCAAACACTACCATAAAAGTTGTCACGGTAGGTCGTGTGGAACACTTGGTTAAGCATCTTTTCTCGGGCAGTCACAACGATTAACACCAACTCACAAATGTTCACGGCATATTGTTATAACACGAAACATTACACCAGTAGCTAATAAACTCATCCATGAAAATTGCAGTTGTAGGATTTGGTGCCGCCACCATCGGCTTTCTAGAAAAAATCAAAGATACCGCTCACGAAATTCATGTTTTTGAAAAGAGCAAGGACATATACTCGTCCAGCATATCGGGCATCAGAGCCGACGGCAAGCTTTTTGTGTCGTCGGAGATGGGTGGCGACATCGAAATTGACCTCGATCTGCAAAAGGTATTGGTAGATTACTATCTCAACCATACCGATAATAAGCAGGTAGAAACGGGGTCATCCTTTCGGAACAAGGAGTTCTACAAACGGTTTTACGAGCACGGTTTTCAACCCATAAGTTCCGACTTTTACCACATAGGAACCGACCAGCTCAAGGAGGTTCTCTACAATATTTTTGAGAACTTCAAAAAATATAAAAACATCCACTTCCATTTCGACCACCCCATTGACGATGTTACCATGACTGGCGACAAAAGCCAAGTTAATCAGATTGGGGAATTCGACCTCGCGGTTGTTGCTGTAGGCAGAAGCGGACATAAGCTTATTAACCGGCTAATTGCCAAATACCCCGACCTAGTGCTAGATAATACCAAGGTAGATTTGGGCATCCGGTATGAACTTCCCAACCACATTGTGGCGGAGATAAACAGGGAGATGTATGAATTTAAGGTTCGATACAAGAGCAAAACGGGTTACATGGTTAGAACGTTTTGCAACAATCCCTCAGGATATGTGGTTACCGAGAACTATGGTGATTTCACAACGGTAAACGGGCATGCAAAAATGAGGGAGAAAAGCGATAATACCAACTTTGCCATTCTCACAACCCTCGTGCTAACCGAACCATTTAACGACCCCATTGGCTACGGATCGTACATTGCCAAGCTCTCCAACCTACTCGCCGGAGAAAATAGGGTTATTCTTCAAACCTACAGCCACTTCAAGGATTCCAAGCGTACGAAAAATCTCTACCGCGTAAAGCCAACCCTCTCGGAGCAAAATTTCATTTTGGGCGACATCAACCTTGCTTTTCCTAGGAGAATCATGGAAAGTATCATCGACTTTATTGAACGTCTGGAACTGGTTATTCCAGGAATCGCCAATAATGATAACCTCGTATACGCTCCTGAAATAAAATTCTACTCCAATAAGCTCAACAACCAACTTTATCCCCAGCTTAAGGTTATTGGAGATTGCTCTGGAGCCACCCGTTCCATTATTTACGCAACCGCCCATGGTTACATGCTGGGTGAAGAAATACTGAAAAGAGGCCAATAAAAAAGAGGCTGCTCGTAAACGAGACAGCCTCTTACCGTTTTTTCTCAAGCGAGCTACATGTTCACTGCAACAACCTCTTTTATTTCGGGTATGTCGCGACGAATTGCCTGCTCAACTCCATTTCGGAGGGTCATTAAGCTGTAAGGGCAGCTGCCACAAGCACCGTGAAGCTGAACTTTTACAACCATGTCCTCAGTAACCTCAACCAAGCTAATATCTCCCCCATCATTCTGAAGATAAGGCCTAACTACGTTAATGGAATTCTGAACCCGCTCTGTAATCTCCTTCATATCTACCATTTTCTGAATTGTTATCGAGTTTTGATTTCAACGCGTTTCGTTGGCTCAAGGTTTTTATTTCGAAGCTCTATTTGATCAAGAAACTTTTCTGCCAGTAAGTGGAATGCTTCTCCAGAAATGGTTTCCTGAGTGGCTATAGGTGAACCAGAGTCTCCTCCTTCACGAATACCCTGCACAAGAGGAATCTGGCCCAAAAGGGGTAGCTTCATGCGCTCTGCAAGGTGACGGCAACCATCCTTGCCAAAGATGTAATATTTATTGTTGGGAAGCTCTTCTGGCGTAAACCAAGCCATGTTTTCCACTAAACCAAGAATAGGAACGTTGATACCCTTTGTGGTAAACATGCTTATTCCCTTAACGGCGTCAGCAAGGGCAACCTCTTGCGGGGTGCTTACAATGATGGCCCCCGTTACAGCGGCCTCCTGAACAATGGTGAGATGAATATCGCCTGTTCCCGGAGGAAGGTCTAGCATTAGAAAATCGAGTTCGCCCCAGTTTCCTTGATTTAGCAGCTGACGCAATGCGCTAGTTGCCATGGGACCGCGCCACACGAGCGCCTCATCGGGATTAACGAAAAAACCAACCGACAAAACTTTCACGCCATAGGCTTCAACCGGATCAATAAGCTCCGTTCCATCCACCTCCGTTACGCCCGGACGAACACCTTCTATGTTAAACATTTTGGGCATCGAGGGACCGTAAACATCTGCGTCGAGCAAGCCAACCTTGTACCCCATTCTAGCCAATGAAACAGCAAGGTTGGAGGCTACTGTTGACTTACCAACACCACCTTTACCCGATGCAACTGCCACAATATTTTTTACGGCATGAATACCAGAAGCTACTTTTTTCTCGGCATCCTTGGGTTTGGCCTGCGGTGCCTTTACCAGTTCAAGAATACTTACGGCAAGTGACTCACCAAATTCTTGCTTTAGGAGGGTCTCACATTGCTTCTTGATACCACTGGCAAAAGGATCTTTTACCTTCTTAAAAACGAGGCTGAACGATACCTTGTTCCCATCTAAATTAAGGCTTTCAACCAAGCCCAGCGAAACAATGTCGGTTCCATATTCTGGATGAGTTACCTTTCCCAGAATCCCCAACACGCTATTTTTTTCAAGTTTCATTTGTACGCGATTTACGGTAGTAACCGATTTATTGGCAATATGTTTGTTTTACTATTCAAATCATAAGCTCCTTACTCGGATCCCAGAAGAGCTTTTCGAATTCAACCACCTTGCTGTTTAAAACTTCAACTCCTTCTGCTTCGAGTAATTGCTCCATGGTATCCTCGCCCGGGAAATGCTGACGGCCCGAAAGGAGCCCAACACGGTTTACCACTCGGTGGGCCGGCAGAAATTCGTCCAAATGATGGCAACCATTCAGGGCCCAACCAACCATGCGCGACGACTTGGCGCTACCCAAATACCGGGCAATGGCACCATAGGTGGTAACCCGACCTACGGGGATTAAACGGGTAACCTCGTAGACCCGATCAAAGAAATTGCTCCTCGAATTGTCGGGGTTCCTCAATAGGTTTTTGACCATCAATCTTGAACTGTAAATATGTTATGCTCATCCCCTTCTCCAGAAATTGGGATTCATAAAAAGTACGGATGCCCAAAATAGGATCGTCGTTAACTGTTTTATACAGATCTTCTGTTGCAACAACAATTTCTAAACCATTCTCTTCGGCCAACGCCTTTGTGTATCGGTGAAGGTTCAGATTATCGGTTTTAAGGTGCACAACACCGCCAGGTTTTAGGAATGCTCTGTAACTGTTAAGAAAACCGCTGGAGGTTAACCTCTTTTTTATTCGAGCTGTTTTCAGCTGTGGGTCGGGAAAGGTTATCCAGATTTCTGAAACCTCATTGGGATCAAAGAATGAGTTTATAAACTCTATTCGGGTTCTTAAGAAGGCGGCATTAGCTATTCCCTCTTCCGCAACAGTTTTGGCTCCACGCCATAGCCGTGCACCTTTTATATCTATTCCCAGAAAGTTCTTATCCTTAAAATTGCGAGATAGCCCAACGGTATACTCTCCCTTGCCACACCCCAATTCCAGCACAAGTGGATTGCCATTCTCGAATACCTCCTTGTGCCACTTCCCTTTACCAACATAATCTTTTCGAAACACCTCTTCGAATTCCGGCTGAAACAAATTCTTGAATCCGAGGTTCTCCTCGAATCGCATAAGCTTATTCTTTCCCACGTTGACCTTGCCTGTTTTTTAGTTTACCTTTTCTACGCGCACTCCAAATTTAGCAATCCCCTCAAGCGATTTCTCTCGCATACCCTGAACCACTGAAATAGTATAGGTGCCAGGAAAGGGAAACTTTATCATCCTACGGTAAGGATAGCGTAGGTCGTAGTAATTCGAGAACCCCTTTCCATACCATTTACCTTGATTGTCGGCCATGGGCACTTCTAGGGTGTCCTTAACAACAGCCCCCTTGGGAGAGGTAGTAGTAACAAACAGAAACAGGTTGGCGTATTGGTAGCTGCTGGAGTTACGGACTGTAAAAAGAATGTTCTGCACGGAGACCGTATCACTCACTGGTAGCTTAAATACGAGGCTATCGGTAGCTTGCCACTTCTCGTGAGGAATATCACTAATTTTTTCATAAACCATGTTTCCATCGCATGCCACCAAAACCATTGCGGCTAATGCAATTAGCCACAGACTACTGGCTTTTTTGATTACGGTCATTTGGTATTCTTTTTTTTGGACGTTTGCGTTTATGCTTATTGTGCTGGTTGCGTGATTCATCAAACCGGGTAATGCTATCCTGCCCAATAACGTTATGGAAATCGGGCTCAACATCTGGTAGTTTAGCAGCAGTTGATGCCTCCTCAACAATAGGCTCACAAAGCATGCTAACCTTAACTCCCTTTTTATTTTGACTCACGATCTCCTTTACCCGATCTACCGGTACTGGAGTAATGTTTACTATTGTATTTGGATCGAAGCTATACCACATAATGCGCTTAAAAATATCCGTTTTAACGTGGTATGCTGTTCCATCCATTGTTTCGAGTGGAATGGTTGTCTTTGGAAAGTCTTTCTGCGCATCGATGTAGCAATCGAGCTCATAGTTGAGACAGCACTTCAACTTTCCACATTGCCCAGCCAACTTCTGTGGATTCAACGATATCTCTTGGTATCTGGCTGAATTGGTAGTAACAGATACGAAGTTGGTAACCCAGCCCGAACAGCAAAGCTCACGACCGCAGGAACCTATACCCCCAATTCTTCCGGCCTCCTGACGAGCACCAATCTGGCGCATCTCGATACGAACTTTAAACTCCTCGGCCAAAACTTTAATTAGCTCCCGGAAATCAACTCGTTCATCAGCAATGTAGTAGAAAATGGCCTTTGTCTTATCACCCTGAAACTCCACATCTCCAATTTTCATGTTCAGCTTAAGCTTGCTAGCAATTTGCCTAGACTTAATCATGGTGGTGTGTTCAATGCTAATGGCCTCCTCCCACTTCTGAATATCAACCGATTTTGCCTTCCGGTAGACCTTCTTCATATCGTTGCTGGACAAGTCGATGCCGAATTTGGCTGCCTGAAATCGAACCAGCTCACCGGTAAGTGAGACGATGCCGATATCGTGTCCTGGAGAAGCCTCAACAGCAACAATATCTCCCTTGGAAAGATTTAACTTATTGGCATTCCGGTAAAATCCCTTGCGAGTATTCTTGAACCGTACCTCTACCACATCAAACTCGATTCCCGAAGCGGGTAGATCGTTCAACCAATCGTAGGTGGCCAACTTATGACACCCCTCGTTCTGGGTGCTTACAAGTTCCCCCTGCTCGTTTTCAGAAAAGCCACAACCTCTGCAGCAGTCCGACTTATATGGTTTTGTCATTATAAATCCTCTATATTTAAAACGTTATCAGGTATTTACAGAACCGAACAAGTATTATAGCCCCAGTTCCTGCACCAATTTAATGGTCCACAATACCCTACTTCTTTTTATTCAAACAGCAAAATTAACTATTTTTTAGAGTTTATAAGCTTTACCATCTTAAGAACCAAATCGGTAAAAATAACTTTTGGATTACCATTTTGGCTAATCTGAAGAAAGGCAAGATTCATCTCCCGGTAAATAACTTGGGCCACGCCTGCTGTAATAAAAGGGGAGAAATTGGTGACAAATAGCTCCTCGTTTTTCCCGGGAAAGGCGATGTCGGTAAGTCCCATATTCGTCATAAGGCTATCACGCGTGAGCTTCTGGGCATACTCAAGAAAACTTTTCTGTCGCTCCCGCCCAATGGTAGCCATCTCCTCGGCCCACTCCATCAACTGTAAAACATCTTTCTTATATGCCAACCGCATAAGCTGTTGAAATGCCTCAAACCAGCCGGCGCTTTGGCTTCCCTCCACAGCCAGCTGCTGGGCAACGGCAAAGTTACCATTTGCAATTCGTGCTATAGATTGAGCCAAAAAAGGCTCAACGGCCAGCCGCTCCTCCAGCGCTGTAGCAAGGCTCTGGCGATCTATCAGGGGAACCTTTACGAGTTGAGTTCTCGAAAGTATTGTTTTTATGATCCTCTCTGAGTTTTCTGAAACTAGCATAAAGAGCGTTTTTTCAGGTGGTTCCTCAATCAACTTGAGCAGCTTATTTGCCGACACCTCGTTCATACGCTCCGGCAACCACATTATCACCACCTTGTACTCCGACTCAAATGATTTGAGGCTAAGCTTACGCAGTATGTCCGATGCTTCGTTTTTGCTAATACTTCCCTGCTTATTCTCCATCCCTATGTACTCGTACCATCGGCTCTCGCTAAAATAGGGTGACTGAAGAAATAGCTCGCGCCATTTTGCTATAAAATGATCGCTACTCACATCCTTATCGGAATCCTTTGTGGTATTTACAGGAAAAATAAAATGTAGGTCGGGATGTATTAGCTTTTGATACTTCTTGCAGGAGTGACACTCACCACAAGAATCACCATCCTTAGGATCTTCACAACAAACCAGCTGAGCATAGGCCACGGCCAAGGCAAGATTTCCAGAACCCTCCGGTCCTAAAAACAGCTGCGCGTGTGGAATTCTACCCTCCTTTACAGTTTGTATTAACTGCTGCTTAACCTGCTCCTGCCCAACTATATCGCGAAAGAACATTACTCTGCCATTTTGTGTTTTTTACTTTAGCTATTAGGTGCTCAAAGTTAGCAAAAATAGTCGGTGCATTACGGAAACGATTCCGTAGAAATTTTGAGAACTCCGATAGCTGTTATCGTAAAAACGCTACATTTTTGTGTAACTTTACCGTTCAAATATGATGGTATCTTATTTCGTGGTAATAAACAAATTACGCTATGGTAACAATTGACAGCTACAATTTTGCAGGCAAAAAGGCAATCGTTCGGGTAGACTTTAATGTACCCCTCAACAAGCAAACACTGGAGGTAACTGACGATACACGCATTCGCGGTGCCCTACCCACCATAAATAAAATAATTAAGGATGGTGGTTCTGCCATTCTCATGTCGCACCTTGGTCGTCCTTCCGGTGTGGAGGCAAAGTATTCCCTTAAGCCAGTAGTTGCAGTCCTATCCAAGCTGCTCGGGGGCAAGGAGGTTAAGTTTGCCGACGACTGTGTGGGAGAATCGGCTAAAAAAATGGCGGCCGAACTTAAACCTGGTGAAGTCCTTTTGCTAGAAAATCTCCGCTACTACGAAGAGGAAGAGGGTAAACCACGCCTCCCGGAAACGGCTACCGACGAAGAGAAAAAGGCTGCAAAGGTGGTTGTAAAGGAAAAACAAAAAGAGTTTACCAAGCAGCTGGCCAGCTATGCCAATTGCTATGTGAACGACGCCTTTGGAACGGCCCATCGTGCTCACGCTTCTACCGCGCTCATTGCTCAGTATTTTCCCGGCAATAGCATGTTTGGCTACCTCATTGAAAGCGAGCTGAAGGCCATGGATAAGGTGCTGAAGGAGTCGGAAAAACCCTTTACTGCCATTATGGGTGGTGCCAAGGTTTCTGATAAAATCTTGATCATAGAGAATCTACTCGACCGTGCGGACAACCTGATTATTGGTGGTGGTATGACCTACACCTTTATTAAGGCACAAGGAGGTAAAATTGGAAAGTCTCTTTGCGAGGAAGACAAGCTTGACCTAGCGCTGGAGCTGCTGAAAAAAGCAAAGGAAAAGGGTGTAAAGGTTTATCTTCCCGTTGACGCCATTAACGCCGATGCCTTTGATGCCAACGCCAACACTCAAACCACCAAAATTGACGAAACACCGGATGGCTGGATGGGACTTGACATTGCCGACGAAACCATTAAAATATTCAGCGATGTAATCGAGAACTCCAAGACCATTCTCTGGAATGGCCCCATGGGTGTATTCGAAATGGATAAGTTTGCCAAGGGAACCTCATCTATCGCCCAGGCTATTGCCCGCGCAACATCCAAGGGAGCATTTAGCTTAATTGGTGGCGGTGACTCTGTGGCCGCAATTAACAAAAACAAGCTGGCCGACAAAGTTAGCTACGTTTCCACCGGAGGTGGTGCCATGCTTGAATATATGGAAGGCAAAGAGCTTCCCGGCATAAAAACCATTAGGGGTTAACAATACTCTCTCTTCATAAAAAGCAGGTTCAAGGCTTCTTGAACCTGCTTTTTTTTATGGCGCAGAGTCACAACCTCATCATTACACAAATTCTTAACTTTGCACAAACTTCGGCTGACACAAGCCATGGTTTAACCTTCAAACGAGAACCTCCGATGACAGACGAACAGCTTATTCACAGCATTTTTAGCCTTAAAAAAAATAACCTTGCCGAATTTGACCAACTCTCACTCAACGTTTTTCGATTTCAGGCACAGCACGTTGGGGTATATCGGGAATACGTGAATCATCTTGGGATAGAGCCACATAAAGTTAAAAGGGTTGAAGAAATCCCATTTTTACCTGTTGAATTCTTCAAGACGAAAACGATAATTGCACAAAACAAAAAACCGGAGGTGGTATTTTCCAGCAGCGGTACTACTGGAATGATTCGTAGCCGTCACCATGTTGCCAGCGCAGCACTTTATCAACAAAGTTTTCTTTCTGCTTTTAAGCAATTCTACGGAAATCCAAATGAATACTGTATCCTTGCATTGCTTCCATCTTACCTAGAGAGAGACGGTTCGTCACTGATTTACATGGTAGATGAGCTCATTAAGCAAACCGGACATCCTGACTCTGGTTTTTACCTTCATAACCTTGATGAGCTGGCTCTCAAACTACAGCGGATTGATGATTCTGGCCAAAAAACGCTCCTCATAGGAGTCTCCTTTGCCCTGCTTGACCTAGTGGAAAAGCACCAGTTGCACCTCAACCACACCATTGTAATGGAAACAGGCGGTATGAAGGGAACTCGACGTGAACTTCCACGAGAAGAGCTCCACCAACTGCTCTGCCAAGGACTTGGCGTAGGGTCAATACATTCGGAGTATGGAATGACTGAACTCCTATCGCAAGGCTACTCCTTTGGAGAAGGCCTTTTTGCAACCCCGGCTTGGATGAAGGTAATCATTAGGGATACAAACGACCCATTTTCTTTCATTCCTACAGGACATACTGGGGGAATAAACATAATCGATCTCGCAAATCTTTACTCATGCTCATTTCTTGAGCTCAAGGACCTGGGGAAAATCCACCCAAACGGAGAGTTTGAAGTCCTTGGTCGCTTCGACACCAGCGATATTCGAGGCTGCAATCTTCTGATTACGGAATAATAGTGCCTAGTTACCTTTCCTCCGTTGCTCAGTCTTGCAACTTTTTATGAGCACATAGCTGCTTTTTGTGCGAGAATTTGGTGAAAAATTGATGAATCTTCTTAATTTCACCTAAAATTAATCCTAATCGCAATGGAAAGTTTTGGATTGTGGTGGCAAGGGCTGGAAATAATCTCCAAAATATACTGGCTGATAACCATACCTTTTTCCCTCCTCTTTGTTATTGAGCTGGTGATGTCTTTTCTGGGAGCCAGCTCCGACTCCGGTGGTTTTGATGCCACAGGCAACGTTGATCCCTCAACCGATTTTGACGATGGAATATCCTTCCAACTCGTTACCTTTAAAAATCTAGTTGCCTTTTTTACGGTTTTTGGATGGGCCGGGCTCACCTGTATCGACAGTAAGCTGGGAATGGCCTCCACCATCATTATCTCCGCTGTAAGTGGATTTTTGATGATGGTCATTATGGCCAGCATATACTACTTCATGGGCAAGCTTGCTGAGACGGGAAATCTTGAGATTAACCGGGCGATCGGGCAAAAAGCAAGCGTTTATCTCTTTATTCCTCCTATGCGACAGGGTTCAGGCAAAATTCAAATTAAGCTTCAGGGCCTGCGAACCCTCGACGCCATGACCGATGACGATACCACCATCCCAACAGGATCGCTAGTAGAAGTGGTCGGCATCCTTACAAATGAAATTTTACTTGTCAAAAAAATATAATAAATGTTATGGGTGAATATCTAGTTATCACAGTAATAGCGGGGGTATTATTCGTATTCCTGCTTCTTGTTTCGCTGTTCAAGCGTTACAAAAAATGTCCTTCCGACAGAATATTAGTTGTTTACGGAAAAGTTGGCCGTAGCAAATCAGACGAGGCTCGCTCGGCCAAGTGTATCCATGGAGGAGCATCCTTTATTTGGCCTGTAATTCAGGACTATGCTTTCCTGAACCTTACGCCTCTCTCCATCGAAATTAATCTGACCAACGCATTGAGTCAGCAGAATATTCGCGTGGACGTTCCCTCCCGTTTCACCGTTGGTATCTCCACCGAGCCGGGCATAATGGATAATGCGGCAGAGCGTCTCCTTGGTCAAAGCCAAGAGGATATTAGCAACCTAGCAAAGGATATCATTTTTGGTCAGCTGAGGTTGGTTGTTGCCACCATGGAAATCGAGGAAATCAACAACAACCGAGATAAGTTCCTTGCAGCGGTATCGTCCAATGTGGAAGCAGAGCTGAAAAAAATAGGTCTGAAGCTCATCAACGTAAACGTAACCGACATCAACGATGAGTCGGGCTACATTGATGCACTGGGTAAGGAGGCTGCTGCAAAAGCCATTAACGATGCCAAGAAGAGCGTTGCCGAAAAGAATCGTGACGGTTCAATTGGTGAGGCTAACGCCATGCGCGACCAGCGTGTTCAGGTTTCCAGCGCCGACGCCACTGCAGTAGAAGGAGAAAACCTTGCCAAAATTACCATTGCCAACTCCAACGCCACCCGTCGTGAAAACGAGGCTGAAGCTGAACGCAAGGCCACCGCGGCTGAAAAGGTAGCAAAGGCAAAAGCTCTTGAGGAGGCCTATGCGGCTGAAAAGTTGGCAGAATCTTCTCGCGCCAACCGTGAGCAAGCCACCCAAAATGCTGACATCATCATTCCCGCTCAAATCAACAAGGAGAAGATAGAGATTGATGCAGAGGCATTGGCCGAGCAAATTCGTCGTCAAGCCCGTGGGGAAGCCGACGCAATCTTTATGAAGATGGAAGCACAGGCAAAAGGTATGCTAGAAATTCTAAGCAAGCAGGCCGATGGTTTTGAGCGGTTGAGTAAAGCTGCCGGAAACTCCAAGGATGCGGTAATGATGATGATTGCCGATAAGCTACCCGAGCTGGTTAAAACACAGGTTGAGGCTGTTAAAAACCTTAAGATTGACAAGGTAACAGTTTGGGATAACCTATCAGCCGGAAAAGATGGAAAATCACCTGCAACGGCAAACTTTCTTTCTGGAATGTTGGGCGCTATTCCTCCATTTGAGGAGCTGTTCAAAATGGCAGGAATGGAACTACCTAACTACCTAAAGGGAAAAACCATTGAAGAGGGAAAGTCGGAGGTAGTTGCAGAGGAGCCAAAGCCAAAAGAACCCAATAAGTAGAGAAACTTATCTACTTACCAGAATAAAATCAGGCTACCTATCCTTTAATACTCTTGTTTTCATGGCTGTGAAAATCAAAAGAAATTGGATATGGTAGCCTAATTTATTTCTACTCGTTGAGTAGGAAAACGGTTAATTCCCGTAGTAGCTGGATAGCCTGCGTTTAAAAACGCGTTCGTTCGCTTCGTTAATCGCCTTTACAAACGCTTCTATTCGAGCCTTCCGTCCATTCATCTCCTCCTGATCGATGGAGTCGGCATCTCTAAACACGATTTGCTCAACCTTGTAGCCATCTGCATTTAGGGTCATTGCCACAGCAGCATTCAAATCATCGAAAATAATTACCGAAGGTAGACTGTTGGCCGAGTATTGGTATATTGCGGTAAGCACCTTAGCCTTGATATATTTAATTTGATCCTCTCCAAGGTATTTAGCTCCCAGCAGAAGGCGAATCAGATCAATTTTCGCTACACTTTTTTTGTCGCCAGCAGCCTTTAACTTTTCGTACTCCTTCTGGTCGGTGGACAAGAATAACTCACGAAAATCAGCCGGCAGTAGCATAATATCACGGTGTTCATTTTTCTTTTGCTGCGTTTTAAACTCCTTCTGTGCAAGTTTTTGGTTGGAAGGAATATAGTCGGTCCACTTACGCGTTCGCCGGAATGATTCTGTCATCGGCCTTGGTCTCCACGACGTAATTGGCCGCTTCATAATTGGGTCAGCTAGGTTTAAATGTCCCGACTCCAAACCATACATCATACAGTTTATAAAGTGAATGTACCCACCACCAAGGCTGGTATGCAATGCCGACCACAGTGTCTGGTTGTTCCCTTTTTGAAGTGAATCGGTGCCGTTTTGGTCCACCAAGAGCTTCTTGTCCTTAAGCGCCTTCACAAAGTCAGCATCTAGAGAAACAGGGTAGTAGGTGGCTTCACTATCAGAGATGGCGTCGGTAAGCGATCCGCTGTGCTGCAATGCCTTAACGTCAACCACCTGACTGGTGTCGTTGGAGAGCTTTACGTGAAGCTTGTAATCATATGTCCAGCGCATCTCCTTTACCGTTTGTGCAAACGTGGGCAAATAAAGGCAGGCAAAAACGAAGATAACGGTCAGCTTTTTCATATTCAGCGGGTTGTTTGTTTTCAACATTTACCAAATTTAGACAAGTAGTACGGCAATAGCAAAGGGATTTTTCAAAACACAAAAAAAAAGAGGTGCAATCATTGCCCCCCCCCCTATAAAATAAGCTAACGGTATTACTCTACAGGATATCCAACGGTTTGAGCAAATATTACATTTTTTTCCGCTGGAAGTTTTAATAACAACTTTAACGCCTCTCGGTCAACCATTCCTCTCACCACGGTTGCCAAGCCAGCTGAAGCACAGTAGAGGTAAATGTTTTCGGAAATGAAGCCAGTATCCGTTCCCGAATAAAAAAACTTCATCTCTTCTGGCCGATTGGTCATCTTAGAATAGTCGGCCACAAATATTAGGTTAACCGGAGCACTGCCAACAAATTCCTGCTGCCCAGTTTTTGAACGAATATCCTCTGCTAAAATAGGCGTCAATTGATTCTCAGCTGCATTATAGAGGTATACCCCACTTTTTAATGAGACATAAACCTCTACCTCCTGCCAGTTATTGGCACTTGGAGCAGTACGCTTCCCCGATTCCGGACGAGAAATTCCTGCCCCAGCCCAAAGGAGGTTGGAAAGCTCTTGCATTGAGAGCTCCCTGGCTGCAAAGGTTCGCGTTGTTTTACGCTCCCTCAGCGCATCCATCAACGGTTTTCCCCCAGAAGTTTGTGGTGGCGGTAGTTTCAGTGTATCCATATTTTGCGAAAAGCCTAAAATTGCCAATGTTTGTAAGACGGTTACGATTACCAATATCTTTGTTTTCATGGCTCCCAAAAATTAGATCCCCAAGCGCTTACGCAAAGCCAAGGGGAGAGCATCCTTGTGAACCATTATGGCAATGGTATAGCGCTTAAGATATGGTTGGCTCATGTATAGCAAGCCACCATAGCTGTTTGAGTTCTTATTCCACGAATTCTTTATTATGTAGAATCGTGTCCCATTCTGATCGACAACGCTTCCTACGAGATGCATGAGGTGGTCGTCGGTAAGCGTATAGTTGTCAAAATCGGCCTGCCGCTCCTCCTCCGAAGTAATCTTTTCCGGAACAGGATTCTCCCCTCCATACAGAATTTTATGCTTCTCGGCTGGTGTCATTGCTGTCCACTTAGCCATTTCAAGACCCGCAACCTCTTTGGTACTGTCGTCCGGATACACTGCAATACCCTTTGAATACTCAAAACCTGGATTTCCAACATCACCATCCCAACAAACCGTGTACCCCTTGTTTATGGCATTCTCCACAACACCTACAAGGTCGTCAAGAGGCACGTTATAGTAGAGATTGTTACTCCAGTTATCTGGAATCTCCAACAGCACTTTAGTATTAAATGGATAGCATGGAAACGAGGTCAGTTCAACATAGTCGTCAGGATTAAACCCCAGCTGTTTTGTAAACTCTACTGGAGTAACCGCCTTCTTGTTGTAGTTGAACGTTGTAATTGGTGTTCCGAGGTAAGCATCAAGAATGCCTGTAAAACCACTCCTCCATGCTGTGGAAAGTTTTTTGTTTGGATTCTTTATCACAGCACCCATGTAGGCATTCAAAACCGAATAGAGCTCGGCATGCACGTGATTAACTTCGCCATAGTTAAGGCCAGGGTATACGGAGTCGGGCACCATCCCTTTTTCTCTAATAATATTCATTACATCGTGTGCCTGTCCTCCCTCAGAAAAATTCGAAGTCCCGTGTCTACGAACATAGGATATGGCTTTGTGCAAGTATGCCTCTCGAACAAAAAACATCTCCGAAAGATTCAAGTCAGGTTTACCCATCCGGAGAAGTTCTGATTCCACGTAGGATACGGTAGCAAAGCTCCAGCATGTACCAGATCTGTACTGGTCTTTAACGGAGGTAAATGGTAACTTCTTTATGCTGGTGAAATGGTAACCACCAACTGAGATTGTGTCTTGGGCGCTGATCTGGGCAAACGACCCAAGAAATAAGAATAGAAGGAATAGCCTCGTTCGAATCATACCTTGTGGTGTTAATTGGTTATGGATTAGAATAGTGTTAGTCCAGTAAGTTTAACCACTATTTGCTGAAATTTGATTGGAAATTAAAATTCACTATATTGCCCCCCAAATTAATAATTCTGATGCGTAGAGCAAGAATTTTTTTGGCTATTACGGCCTATGTGCTGCTAATCCGAAAAATATTAACACATTCTTTCGTTGCGGTGTTTGGCTCAAAGCCCAGCAGCAGAGAGAGTATGCACGCCTACACATCGTTCAAGAGGCATACTCCTCTTCCAAGCAACATCAACAATCGTTTTTTCGCCCCGAGCAAGGATATTTGCAACCTTGGTCTTTCCAACGGGTACACTGACCGCTTTCTTCTCATTTGATTTTTCTTCTCTGATCAACCTAATGCGTTACTCATTCAGGGAAACACTATTTCTGTTCCCTAAAAATGAGTAGAAATAAGGTTGTGCGGTTCATGCTGTCAGCGTTTTAATCCACATTTTGGTTCTATCTGTCAAGAAAATCAGGGACATACATGCCCTCAGAATACTTTAAAGCAACTACTTAATCTATAAACATATGAAGAAGTGTTTACTTTCGGTAGCAACCTTGCTACTCTCCTCCCCAATTTTCGCAGGGGGTATCTTAACCAACTCCAACCAAAGTGCAGCCTACATGCGTATGCTGGCACGCGACGCATCTACCTCCATTGATGCCGTATACTATAATCCAGCAGGATTAACCAAACTTAATGATGGATTCCATTTTTCGCTAAACAACCAAACTCTTTTTTCCAAACGTACAATTGATAATGGATTCCCAACACTAAATGAACACAAGTATACAGGTGATGTTACCGTTCCCTTTTTTCCTGGCATCTACGCGGCCTATAAAATGGATCGGTGGGTATTCTCATTTGGGTTTAATCCTAACTCTGGTGGTGGAACTGCCAACTATGGAAAAGGGTTGCCAAGTTTTGAAATTCCAATATCTGCCATTCCTGGGGGACTATCGGCAAAAGGTATTCCGACCACTGCCTACTCCTTGGATTTATCTTTCGATGGTAGTTCGGTTTTTTGGGGATCCCAAGTCGGAGCATCCTACAAATTTAACGACATGATTAGTGCATATGCAGGTATTAGAATGATTAATGCAATCAACACCTACAAAGGGGATATGAAAAATATCAGCATTAATCCGATTTACCCCGGCATTAACCCGTCAGGAAATTTTATGCTAGCTACAAATTTCTTTACCCAGCTGGCAACGCTTGCGACAGGTGCAGCCACAAGTGTTCAACCTCTAATTGATGGCGGAGGTGGCTCCCTCACCCTTGATCAAGCTCAATCGGCTGGTTACCTCACACAAGCACAGGTTGACCAACTATCTGGTGGTTTAGGTGCCGCCTACAACCCCGCAATGACTGTTTCACAGGTTCAATCAGCCTACCAAGCGAATGCCACAGCATCATCGCAAAATGCAGCAGCAACCAGCGATCAGCATGTTGATGTTAGACAAACCGGCACCGGCTTCACCCCAATTATTGGTATCAACATCTCTCCTAGCGACAAACTCAACATTGGTATAAAGTATGAGTTTAAGACAAAACTTGAACTCACTAACCATACAAAATCGGATGTTGTAACCAACATGTTTCCAGAAGGTGCAAAATATAGAAGCGACCTTCCGGCACTCCTTACCATTGGCGTTGACTATAAGGTATTACCCGACTTGAAACTATCCGCTGGTTTGCACCACTACTTTGATAAGAATGCCGACTGGGACGGAAAGGAAAACTTTATTGACAAGAATCTTTATGAGCTAGCCTTCGGCATGGAATACAACGTTACTGAACGATTCCTTCTTAGTGCCGGATACCTCTATGTTCAAACAGGTGTTGGCCAGGGTTACCAAACCGATATTAACTATAGCCTTTCATCGAACAGCGTAGCCTTTGGTGGCGCATTTAAGGCCAACGAACACCTTACAATTAATCTTGGTATGCTTTACACCCAATATATCCAAGGAGAAAGAACTATCGATTATCCACAATATGGTATAAACGGTATTAAGGAGACCTACAACAGAAATAATTTAGGGTTTGGAATTGGTTTCGATTTCAGCTTTTAACCCTATCCTATAGTAGACAAAAAAGAAGAGGAGGGTTTTATACCCTCCTCTTTATTGTTTATGCCGAAATTTCTTAATGCAACTTCCTCACTTCGATGTATGAAAAAGGGAAATTAGCCATCTCCGAGAGTTCTTCCCCTGCTTCACGCAACTCCTCATCCTCTTCGTCGAAATACCAGTTAATTACCACGGGAAATTTATTCTTATGTATTTCGTTGATAATGGAAACCATATCAAACATGAACTTCGCCGACGATGAGTTGAAATAAACGAGCCTAAAGTTAAAGGCAATTGGCCGCGATATGCTTGGTTTTCTTTCCATCAAATCTTTTACAAACTGCTCCAGCCAATTCAAAAGGGGCATATAAAAATCACGAACATTCTCTGGTCGGGAGTAACCTGAAACCTCAAATTTCAATGCCTCTGGGTCAAAAAGCACTTCCGGTGAAACATTTGTTCCTTTGGCCTTAAACACTTCCATTGAACTTGTTGTATTTGTCAGTTAGTTGGGGTCTGCAAACATAATGGCCTAAATTTAGGAAAAAAAACTGTCTGTTGTGGCATCATCTCCCTTTTTAAAATTATAACACACAAAATACTACCTACAATAATACAGCTACAACACAACCATTTGCGCCTCTACCAAGTGTAGAACATTTGCTTACATTTGTGTTAAATAACACCAGAATGCTGCTCACTGTTAATAATCTCACCATTTCGTTTCAAAATCAGCTCAATCCTGTGGTTGAGAATCTATCCTTCAACTTAAACCAAGGGGAGTGCCTAGGCATTGTGGGAGAATCGGGATCGGGAAAATCGTTAACCGCCCTTTCAATACTTGGCCTACTGCCACCAGCAGCACGCCCTTGTGGAAATATTCTCTTCTCAAGCCAGAATCAGGAACTCGACCTGCTTAAGCTATCTCAGGAGCAACAACGAGCCATTCGAGGCAAAGAGATAGGTATCATTTTTCAGGAGCCGATGACAGCACTCAACCCATCCATGAGGTGTGGGAGTCAGGTGGACGAAATTATGCAGGAGCATCTTGGCTATAAGAAGGGTGTGGCCAGAGAGCACACGCTAAAACTATTCCAGGAAGTGCAAATTGACAACCCTCAAAAAGTATATAGAAGCTATCCACACCAGCTAAGCGGTGGCCAACGTCAAAGGGTAATGATTGCCATGGCCATAGCCTGCTCACCCTCGCTGCTTATTGCCGACGAACCAACAACCGCTCTCGACGTCACTATCCAAAAAGCGATTCTTAACCTCATTAAACAGCTTCAAAAAAGCAGGAACATTGCTGTGATGTTTATCTCTCATGATCTTGGAGTTATTTCAGAGGTTGCCAACAGGGTTGTTATAATGCGTAGGGGCAGATTGGTGGAGGAAGGAGATGCAAAACACCTTCTTAACAAACCCAAGAGTGAATACACCCAAGGTCTCGTTGCCTGTAGGCCAACCCTAAACACAAAATCAGCAAGGCTGCCAGTTCTTTCAGAGGAAGGTACTTTGATTTTACCAAAGGAGGAGAATGCCACCTACCGAAAAGGAACGGATGGTCAGTTGCCCATTATCACCATAGAAAACCTTTCCGTAACCTACCTCGTTAAGCAACCTCTCTTTGCCAACAACACCTTTTACAATGCGCTAAGCAACATCACACTTAACATTTATAAAGGAGAAACACTCGGCCTAGTTGGAGAATCTGGATCAGGAAAAACAACGATCGGACGAGCAATTACCATGTTGGTAAAGGCAAGGCAGGGAACAATTACCTTTCATGGGAAAAACGTGATGTTGCTCAAGGGCAAAGACTACAACAATTTTCGTAAAAATGTTCAGCTTGTATTTCAGGATCCTTTCTCTTCTTTAAACCCAAAGCACACCGTTCAAGAAATACTCGCCGAGCCTGTAAGATTATACAATAAAGGGAGTAAGGATGTAAATAAGAAAGTTCTTCAACTACTTGAGGACGTAAATCTGCCGAGCTCCAGCGCAAAAAAATATCCTCACGAGTTTTCTGGAGGACAGCGTCAAAGAATCTCCCTTGCCAGAGCGTTAGCCCTAGAGCCGGAACTTATTATTTGCGATGAGTCGGTGAGTGCACTGGATGTTTCAGTCCAAGCAGGAATTCTCAACCTTTTGAACCAGCTAAAGGAGGAGAAAGGGCTAACCTATCTCTTCATCTCGCACGATCTCTCTGTGGTTAAATACATGAGCGATAGAATTGCAGTGCTGCAACACGGAAAACTACAAGAGATTGGTGAGGGCGCTGAAGTTTACAGCCACCCTCAAAGTCCCTACACACAAATGCTTATAGCGTCGATTCCCGGGGGGAATCAAAACTTGTAAGAAAAACCTCTTAAAAGAAGTCATTATCCTGTTTGGCGGTGTTGTCAACCGAATCGATCGGGCAGTCAATGTCGACCGTAAGCCCTGCAGGCTTAGTAAAAATGGCTGACCCGTCAATCCCTAAGCTGGGATCGGCGTATAGCTTCTGCAGGAAAATACCCCAAATGGGTAGCGCCATGCTAGCACCCTGCCCAAGAGTAATTCCCTCAAAATGTATTGCCCGGTCTTCTCCGCCAACCCATACACCACCAACAAGGTTGGGTGTAATCCCCATAAACCATCCGTCTGACTGGTTTTGTGTGGTGCCTGTTTTTCCGGCCAGCTGCCCAGGAATCTGATAGCGATAGCGCAACCGTCTTCCCGTACCATGGTCAACAACACCCTGCAACAAATTAATCATAAGGTATGCTGTTTTCTCACTTATAGCCTCATACTTGTTCGTTTTAAACGTTGCTAGCACATTGCCATTTTTATCTTCAATACGGGTAACGTAGATTGGATCGATGTGAATTCCACGATTTGCATAAGTTGAGTAGGCACCTACCATTTCGTAGAGAGAAAAATCGGAAGTGCCAAGGAAAATAGAGACCACCGGGTCGATATAACTCTTTATACCAAGTTTATGGCTAATATCTACAACACTCTGAGGATTGAACTGCTTCATTAACCATGCAGAGATATTATTAACGGAGTTTGCAAGTCCCCACTTAAGGGTAACCATCTTACCGTCATAATCGGACTCTCCCGAATTCTTTGGTGTCCATGTTGAATCACCAACCATAAATGTTTGAGGCACGTTGGGCACCTTGAAACAAGGTGAATACCCTTCCTGCATTGCCAGAGTATACAAAAACGGTTTAATGGTTGATCCTACCTGTCTCTTGCTCTGCATTACAAGGTCATACTTAAAGTATCTGAAATTGGGACCACCAACGTATACCTTAACATAACCTGTATGAGGATCCATTGCCATGAATCCCGCGCGCAGATAACGCTTGTATAACTTAATACTATCAAGCGGTGTAAGAACTGTATCCCTATCACCCTTCCAAGTAAAAACCGTCATGCTGACTTTGGTGTTGAAATTTCGCTTGATCTGCGCATCGCTAAATCCATCTTGCTTTAGATTCCAATACCTCGCTGATTGGCGAACAGCCTGATTTAATATCGCTTCAACCTGCTCCTTTGGCACATCCTTGGCATATACTGGATAGCCCTTGCTTTTTTGCTCTGCATCAAATGCCGGCTGCAGGTTCTCCGATAGATGTTCTGTTAGCGCATCCTCACCATACTTCTGCATTTTACTATTTATGGTAGAGTATATCTTTAAGCCATCACGGTAAAGGTTATAAGGAGACCCATCCGGTTTCAGGTTTTTGTTACACCAGCCGTAAATGGGATTAGTTGCCCACTCAATAGAGTCAGTTTTAAAAGAGTCATAGGAGTAGTAATTTTCACGCTGAGGCTTACTGGCACTTAAAATTAATCGTAAGGTTTCTCGAAAGTAGGTGGCAAGTCCTTCGTTGTGATCCTGAACTTGGTAATGCAGCTGCAATGGTATTTTCTCCACAGAATCGGCCACCGCCTTAGTAATATACCCATAGCGTGCCATCTTTTCAATTACAAGGTTACGCCGAGCAATTGATCTGTCTGGATTTCGAACTGGACTGTAGCGAGTAGGGGCATTAACCAAGCCAGCCAGCAAAGCCGCCTGCTCAATGGTTAAGCTATCGGGGGTAGTATTAAAGTAGGTTTTAGCCGCCGACTTGATTCCGTATGCCGTTCCGCCAAATGGAACAGTATTCAAATACATGGCCAATATTTCGTCCTTAGTATAGTTCCGCTCCAGCTTTACTGCAGTAACCCACTCCTTGAATTTTGCTAGAGCAAGGTTGACTTTTCTATAAATACCCCATCGGTAGTAGGTTGTGTCGCGCGGAAAAAGATTCTTAGCCAGCTGCTGTGTAAGGGTAGATCCTCCACCGGCCTCCCTATCTCCCATAACAATGGTTTTTATAAGCACACGCCCCAATCCTCTGAAATCTATTCCAGAGTGCTGTCTAAACCGCACATCTTCAATGGAAATTAGGGCGTTTTCAATGTTTGGTGAAAGTTCATCGTAGCTGGTATAGGATCGGTTCTCAATGTAGTACTTTCCTAAAAGGACATTGTCCTCTGAATATACCTCTGAAGCAAGGTTGCTTTTAGGATTTTCAAGGTCCTCAAAAGAAGGCATTGGACCGAACACTTCCAGCGAAATAAGTGTGAAAAGAGTGGCCACGGTCACCACAGGAAGGAGTAAAATGCCCCAAAACCAAAGCAGAAATTTTTTCCTAAATTTATTCGAAGTATCCATCAGGTGGGTGTTTTCATAATGCTGCGTAAAAATAGAAAATAAATATTGCAATCTAAATTTTGAAGTTAGTGATGTAATTGATTTACTTTGTGCTGTTCAAAAAGTTTGGGGAATGCAGGAAAATTTGGTTATTGTGGAGTCGCCTGCCAAGGCAAAAACGATTGAAAAATTTTTAGGGAAAGATTTTTTGGTGAAGTCATCGTTTGGCCACATCCGCGATTTGACGAAGAATAAGCTGAGCATAGATATCGAAAACGACTTCCAGCCATCATACACCATTGATGCTGCAAAGAAGAAGGTGGTGTCGGAACTAAAAGCATTGGCAGATAAGGCAAAAATGGTATGGTTGGCTTCCGATGAAGACCGAGAGGGAGAAGCTATTGCGTGGCATTTAAAAGAAGTATTGGAGCTGGACCCCAAGAAAACCAAAAGAATTGTATTTCATGAAATTACAAAGGAGGCCATCGTAAACGCTATCAAAAACCCGCGCGACCTTGACCTTAACTTGGTAAACGCTCAACAGGCCCGGAGAATACTGGACCGCTTGGTTGGTTATGAAGTATCACCCATACTCTGGAAAAAAGTGAAACCAGCCCTTTCCGCCGGCAGAGTACAGTCGGTTGCGGTGAGACTCATTGTTGAACGGGAGAGAGAAGTGCTGGCATTCAATCCAGAATCGAACTTTAGAATACAGGGACTTTTTGCTGCAAAAAATGGCGAACTCAAAGCAGAGCTGAACAAGCGCTTTCCTACAGCCAATGAAACGGAAAGTTTTCTTAAACACTGCATCACTGCATCGTTTTCAGTTACCGACATTGCAAAAAAACCAGCAAAAAAATCACCAGCACCACCCTTCACCACATCAACACTGCAGCAGGAAGCAAGCCGTAAACTTGGGTTTTCAGTTGCTCAAACCATGACGGTTGCCCAGAAACTTTATGAGGCAGGTTTAATTACTTATATGAGAACCGACTCCGTAAATTTATCTGAGACAGCACTCAGCAGCGCAAAAAAGGCTATTGAGTCCATGTTTGGCGAACGCTACTACCAGCTTAGGAAGTATAAAACGAAGTCGAAGGGAGCGCAGGAAGCACACGAAGCTATTAGACCTGCCTACATGGAACGGCCATCGGTGGAGGGATCCTCTGCCGAAAGACGACTTTATGACCTTATTTGGAAGCGAACTCTGGCAAGCCAAATGGCCGATGCTTCGCTAGAAAAGACTACCATTACTATTGGTATTTCCAATGCTAAAGAACGCTTTGAGGCAACTGGAGAAGTATTACTCTTCGACGGTTTTTTAAAGGTATATATTGAAGGAACCGATGATGAAAATGAGGATGACACAACCTCCCTCCTCCCTAAAGTTACCGCCTCAGAACCGCTCGCGGCCAAGGAGATTTCTGCCACAGAGCGTTTTACACTAAAACCGCCAAGGTACTCCGAGGCCAGTCTTGTTAAAAAGTTGGAAGAGCTTGGTATTGGTCGTCCTTCCACATACGCACCTACCATATCTACTATTATCACAAGAGGCTACGTTCAGAAAGAAGATCGTCCCGGGTTTGAACGTAGCTACATCCTTTTTAAACTCTCTGCGGGGAAAATAACTAAAGAAGAGATGGTAGAAACCTACGGTGCCGAGAAGAGTAAGCTTTTCCCAAGCGATATAGGCATTCTCGTAACCGATTTTCTAACCAAGTATTTTACCGCCATTCTTAGCTACGATTTCACCGCCAACGTGGAGAAAGACTTTGACGAGATTGCACTTGGCAAAGTGCAGTGGAGCAAAATGCTTAAAAATTTTTATACCTCTTTCCACAAAACAGTTGAAGAAACCACCAAAACCTCGCAGCCCAGTAAGGGAGAGAAAAAACTTGGTGTTGATCCAAAAACGGGAAAGCCCGTATTTGTTAGGATAGGTAGGTTTGGCCCCATTGCTCAGCTGGGAGAAGGAGAGAATACTAGCGGCGAAAAGCCACAGTATGCAAGCCTTCAAAAAGGACAACTTATTGAATCCATTACCCTGGAAGAAGCACTTCAACTATTTGATCTACCACGTTCCATTGGCAAACTTGATGGTGATGAAATATCAACCGCCATCGGCCGATTTGGCCCATACGTGAAGCATAAATCCAAATTCTACTCACTCAAAGGAACGGATTACAGCCCGTACACCATAAATTTTGATGAAGCGGTTAAACTTATCGCAGAAAAGCAAATAGAGGAAAAGAATAAAATTATTCAGGAGTTTGACGACAAGCCAGGGCTCCGTGTTTTAAATGGTCGATTTGGCCCCTACATTTCATTTGAAAAGCAAAACTTCAAAATACCAAAGGGTAACGACCCAAAAACGTTAACCTTAGACGAATGCATGGCAATAATAGAGGAGGCAGCCAAATCATCAAACGGCACCAAATCTGCGAAGACACCCAAGGCATCAAAGGAAACAAAGGGATCCAAGACAACTAAAGCAAAAAAAGTATCCAACACGAAAGCCAAGGCTAAAAAGTAAGAATGGAACTGGAGGATTTATTTGAACCCGTAAATAATACCATTCTGGCAGAGGCATTGCTCCAACTTCCAGCAACGCTAGCTAGGTCCATCTTGCCTATTATTCCGGAGGTAACAACCCCTAAAGATGCTGATGTTTTATTGCTTGGCGTACACCAATCGTCCAATGAATCGTTTGGCTCACCAGACGATATCAGGAAAGAGCTCTACTCACTTTTTGCCCCAACAGGAATGCCCAGAATTGCCGATTTAGGGAACATTCCTAAAGGTTTGAATGCTGCCGAAATCGACAACCGTTTGTATAAACTTGCGGAATATTGCATCAAAGAAAAGAAGAACCTAGTACTGTTTTCACCCAATAGAGATAACGCCCTTCCGGTATACAACGCGTTACAAAATGGTCAGAAAAATATCGGGGTTACTATGGTCGACTCTACCATTCCTATAAATGCTATTTCTGGAGAACAAGGTCGAGCCGGACTCTTTTCACACATAGTTGAAAACCCTTCACAAGAGCCAGATTTTCTAAATGTAATCGGTATTCAGAATTATCTGACCAACCCCATTGATATCGATCTGTCGAATAGAATGTTTATCGAAATTCTCCGTCTCGGTCAACTCCGAACCGACATTAAATCTACAGAACCTCTACTTCGGGATAGCAACCTTGTGAGCATTGACCTAAACGCTATTCGCCATGCAGATAACCCTGCCGGAAAGTCTTCGGGACCAAATGGGCTGTATGCAGAAGAGGCATGTGCAATTGCCCGGTACTCTGGTTATGCCGACAAGGTAACCTTCTTTGGTATATTTGGCAACTTTGAAAATCGCAGCTATACAATTTCTACCAGCTTGGTGGCACAGCTCATTTGGCATTTCCTTGATGGATTATCGAACCGAAAAGGCGAATACCCTGTGCTCAAAAATGCTATGCTTCAGAAATTCATTGTGAAGGTTGAAAAAAATGGAGAGGATCTGGTCTTCTACAAAAGTAAGCATACCGACCGTTGGTGGATGGAAATACCACAAACTCAAAAAAAATCCCAGAAAAAGCTGGTGGCTTGCAGCTACGATGAATACCTGGACGCCACCAAACATGACATTCCATTTCGATGGCTGTTTCATTTAAAGAAAAACAGCTAATTTTTCGCCGTTAGTGGAACATTCTACCCGCTTTTAAGTAAAACCTCTCTAGGTTAATCATCTCTGTTCAGCAATTCGTTTTGAAAATTTGTTGGAGTAATTAATTTTTACTTATTTTACCTTTCAGATGTAAATGTATTGGGGCGTTTGTATGAGAAAGTTTTACCTGCTACCTATCATAATTCTTATTACAGCGTTGGAAGTAAAAGCCCAACAAACTCCTCAATTCAGTCAAAACATGTTTAATCAAATGGCTATTAACCCAGGGTTCGCCGGTAGTTCGGAGATGATATGCGCCACGGCAATAAACCGGCAGCAATGGGTAGGCTTTGCAGGAGCACCGGCCACAACGGTAGTAAACATAAACTCCCCGTTCAGGCTATTTGGCCAATCACACGGCGCTGGAATTACCGTCTACAACGATAAGTACGCATTCAACAACGACATTGATATTAACTTAAACTACGCTTACCGGTTGTCGCTGGCAAATGGAAAGCTTGGCATAGGCGCAGCGGCTGGTTTTATTAACCCATCGCTTGACCCAAAATGGAAGGATCCAGAAGGTGGCTCTGGTAGTGGCGATCCAAACATTCCTCAACAGAAGGAGAGCGTAATGAGTTTTGACCTTGCATTTGGCCTCTACTACCAAACCGACAAAATGTATTTTGGCATATCGGCACAACATTTAAATCAACCAGCAATAACCAAGGCCGACAACCCATCTGTCTTAAAAAGAACATACTACCTCAGCAGCGGATACAACCTTTCGCTGCCCAATCCATCATTTGAAATCATTCCAAGCATTTTTTTGGTAACCGATGGGGTAAGTTCTTCGTTAACGGTAAATACAAATGTTCTCTACAATAAAAGAATCTGGGGTGGCGTTTCCTATAGGTTAAATGATGCTATCACGGCGATGTTTGGAGTCGAACTTTTCAGTGGAGTAAGATTAGGCTATGCTTATGATTATTCTCTGTCGACTTTAAGTGGATATAATGATGGCACCCATGAATTTATGGTGAGCTATTGCTTTACCTTGAAAAAAGAAAAGCCACCACAGAGGTACAAGAGTATTAGATTTTTGTAATTTGCACAATACTATTTTAGGATATTTTGTCTTTTTGCTCATAACATTCCGACTATGAAAAGAATACTGGTTCTGAGTCTTCTAGCAGCAATATTAACAAGCTGTGGCCCTAATATGAGTGGTGAGCTTACTGGTGTACCAGGCCGTTCAAGCTATGCCGAAGCTCCACCATATGGTATGGTCTTTATTCCCCAAGGCTCATACAATATGGGGGCTAGTGATCAAGATGTGTCATGGTCCGTTACGGCACCTTCCAAAACAGTATCCGTTGACGCGTTCTGGATGGACCAAACAGAAATTACTAACAACGAATATCGTCAATTCGTTTACTACGTACGCGACTCCATTGAACGTCGTTTGTTGGCAGAACAGATTGATGATTTTGCAATTACCGAAGACGAGTTTGGAAACGAGATAGATCCTCCAGTACTAAACTGGGATACTCCTATTGATCCAAAGGATGAAGAGCAGGCATCTATTCTTGACTCCATGTACTATACCAATCAGGAGCGTTTCTACCGTCGGAAAGAAATCGATACCCGCAAACTTCAGTATGAGTATTTTTGGATTGACCTCCAACAGGCTGCAAATCCTAGAAATCGTTACAATTACGACGAAAAGCGCTACTCGGGTGACGTTGTAAATATCATGGGAGAAAAGGTGCCGATTACAGACCGATCCTCCTTTATTATTCGTGACGTGGTAAATGTTTACCCCGATACCCTCTGCTGGATCAGCGATTTCACCTATTCGTATAATGAACCTTACACTACCACCTACTTCTACCACCCAAGTTTTGACAACTATCCTGTTGTGGGTGTAACATGGAAACAGGCAACTGCATTCTGTATTTGGCGTACGCAATATCTCAATGATTACCTTTTCAAACGGGGTGAACCCTTCGTTAACGACTATCGCCTGCCAACTGAAAGTGAATGGGAGTATGCTGCACGAGGTGGTCTCGACCTAAATAAGTATCCTTGGGGTGGTCCTTATACACGTAACCAAACTGGATGCTTTTTAGCGAACTTTAAGCCTCTTAGAGGGAACTATGTTGACGATGGAGGATTAACTACAGTTCCTGTAATGAGTTACGATCCTAACGACTACGGCTTGTATGATATGGCCGGAAACGTGGCCGAGTGGACATCAAATGCATTTGATGAATCAGCTTACATGTTCACTCACGACATGAATCCTGACTATAAGTATAATGCAAAGCCAAACGATCCACCAGCACTCAAAAGGAAGGTTGTTCGCGGTGGTTCATGGAAGGATATAGGATATTTCTTACAAAACGGAACAAGAACTTATGAATATCAAGATACGGCTAAGCCGTACATTGGCTTCCGTTGCGTGAGAAGTTATATGCCTGGAGGAAATTAGTAACCTGATAAAAAATTTCCACAATGGGATTCAATATTACCGAATTTGTTCAAGGCGACAGCTGGAGAAAGTTCATGACCAAACTGTATGGTTGGGGAGCTTCCGTTGTAATTATTGGTGCACTGTTTAAACTTAATCACTGGACAGGTGCAACAACCGCTTTGGTTCTGGGAATGAGCACTGAGGCTATCATCTTTTTCTTCTCGGCATTTGAACCGCCACACGAGGAAGTTGATTGGACCTTGGTATACCCTGAACTCACCGGAATAACCGATGAGGAGGAATTGAAAAAATACAGATCCGCCAGAAACGGACTCGACAGTGAAACCATTCAGGAAATTATTGCGGGGGTAATTAGCGCAACTGGAGGTGCAGCCGTTGCTGCACCCGCTGCTGTAGCAAGCCAACCCCAACAAACAATTCAACCTAGCAGTGGAGGTTCAACTTCATCTGGAGCGTTGATTTTTACCGAAAAGTTCAACCAAATGCTTGAAAAAGCGGAAATTGGATCTGAACTCTTTGATAAAGTTGGTAAAGGTCTAAACAAGCTTAGCCAAACTTCCGAAAAACTTGCTGACATATCGAATGCTGCTAGCGCCTCAAATGAGCTTGCGGACAATATGAAAAAGGCCTCCGGAACGGTTGCCAGCTTCTCTGAAAAATATGAAAACTCGTCCAACGTGCTAAACGAGTCAATTAATCTTGCTTCGGAAACCTATCAGAAGGCTGCAGGTTCTGTGGCAGAGGCAGGAGATAAGTTCAGCGAAGGAATAACCCAAACAGCAGGCAGCTTAAAGAATCAAATAGACATCACCGGAAAACAAGTTAATGAGATTATTACCGGTGCTGCAAAACAAGTTGCCGATGATATGTCAGGTTCCGCATCAACGCTTGCCAATAGCTACGGTGAACTTACGGCCCAAATAAAGGACGACCATGCCACTGTTTCAAATATCAACCAATCATACGTTCAACAGCTCTCCGTGCTTAACAAGCACCTAGAATCATTGAATCAGGTTCATGAACAACAAATTAACCAATCCGACAAGTACCTAAAGGAATCTGGTGAACTTTATAGTGGAGTAGAAAAAATGGTTTCCGACCTCCAAAAGTCCATTCAGGAAGTTCAAAAGTTGCGTCAGGGGGTTACCAATCTTAACCAAAACATTGATTCACTTAATGCTATTTATGGCAACATGCTTTCAGCAATGAATGTGATGTCAAACAACTAGTTCAATAAATAGCCAAAAGATTATAAACTAGGTATGGCCCACGGAAAAGAGACACCAAGGCAGAAAATGATAGGTATGATGTACCTAGTACTTACTGCTATGCTTGCGCTAAACGTATCGGCAGAAGTATTGGATGCTTTCGTGCTTGTTGACCAAGGTTTAATTCAAACCAATCATAGTTTTTCCTCGAAGAATGCCGATGCCTACAATGAATTCGATAAAGCATTTGCCCTTAATGCCGAAAAGGTAAAACCATGGAAGGATAAGGCAGATGAAATTCGAAGGAAGACGCAAGAACTAAACTACTATATTGAGGAACTCAAAGCACAAATAGTATATGCTGCCGATGGTAAAAATGCGGCTGCAGTTATTGTAAAAAATGGTAAAATTGTAGAGGTAGACGGCGACAAATTGCTAGGTAAATCAGATACCGATGCAGGTAGCCGGGTAATGCTTGGTAGCGATAAAAATGGTGCAGCATATACCTTAAAGAAGAAACTTGCCGATTATAGGGAGTATCTAATTAACTTTATTTCCGATAAGCAAAAGTTTGAACCATTAGTTACATCCCTTAATACTCTGCTTAAGACAACCGATCCACCACAAAAGGAGGATGGAACAATAAGAACATGGGAAACGGGGAAATTTGAAAGTATTCCAGTTGCTGCAGATTTGCCCATTCTTACAAAGATGCAGCTCGATGTACTAAACTGTGAAGCCGAAATAATAAACTACCTTCTTCAGCAAATTGATGCAGGTTCCTTGAGGTTTAACAAAGTGGAGGCTATTGTGCTTGCCAACTCCGACTACGTGCTTCAGGGAAATGAGTATCAAGCAAAGGTATTCCTTGCGGCTTCGGACTCTACGCAGGATCCTAAGATATACATAGGTTCCGTTGACTCAACAGTAACGGCATCGGGAGCAAAAGATTACAACATCAAGGGAAGTTCCACAGAGTTACCAGTTAGCAAAGGAGTTGGTATATACAAAGTTCGTATCCCAAAATCGGGTATAGTGAACTGGGGAGGACTTATACAGTTGGTTTCACCTGATGGAAGGTTGATTAAAAAGCCGTTTAAGGCAACATTCCAAGTGGCCGTTCCATCCATTGTTGTATCTCCGAGCAAGATGAATGTACTATACCGCGGTGTAGATAACCCCGTTGACATCTCCGTTGCAGGAGTGCCCATGGACAAAATACAACCGTACATTGACAACGGATCCATTAAAAGAGCAGGTAATGCCTATATTGTACAGCCGGGTCCAGGAAAAACGGCCAGCATTTCAGTATTTGCCACCATTGACAACACTAAGAAAAATCTTGGTAATGTTCAGTTCCGTATTAAAAATGTTCCCGACCCCGTGCCACGTGTAATTGGCATAACTACCAAAACGGTTGATAAGGTTTACCTTACAGCAGCTGATGGTATTGCGGCTGAAATGCCACCTGATTTCGACTTTGACCTTACCTTTACAATAAAGAGTTATACCGTATCGGCTATTATTGATGGGTATGAACAAAGTGATAATGTTACAGGCTGGCGGTTTTCTGATAAGGCAAAAACAATTATCAGCAGAATTAGACCCAACCAGAGGATTACCATCGAAAACATCAAGGCCGTTGGCCCAGATGGGTCGGTTAGAGACCTCAACGACATAAATATAAAAGTTAAATAACCACCACCATGAGAAGGAGTCTCCGTATATTATTTGGCACTATTACATTGGCATCCTTAGCTGCCTCCTCCTATGCGCAGCCAATTGCAAAGGAAAGCCTTGTTCGCGATGGCATCTACGTAAAAGAAACCATCAAAGAACGTGAGCCGATACCATACCCATCGCTAAGAGAAGCGGATGTTATGTGGAGCAAGCGTGTTTGGAGAGTGCTCGATCTGAGGGAAAAAATGAATCTACCTCTATATTTCCCAACTGTAGAGATGCAGGACAGAAAGAGTTTAATTCAAACCCTTTACGACGCAATTAAGAAAGGTGAAGTGGTTGCTTACGATCCCGATGTTGACGATGAGTTCACCACGGCAATGTCTTTCAACGAGTGTGAGACGAAACTTGGCGGCGGAATGGTTCAGGTAGGGAAAAATGACGATGGCTCACCCAAGATGCAGTATGCGGAACCTAAGTGGGGTGACATTAAGGAATTCCTCATTAAAGAAGAGTGGTTCTTCGATAAGAAATACTCTCGTATGGAGGTTCGCATTATTGGCATCTGCCCCATTAGAATCTACTACAAAACCTTGAATACTGGTGACGAAAACGCCGACGAAGAGAATACCGGAAACCTTACTAAGGTAAAAACTTTCTGGGTTTACTTTCCCGAAGCAAGAAAAGTGCTTGCCAATACAAGCGTTTTCAACGAACACAACGACGCTCAGCGCTATTCCTTCGACGATCTATTCTTCTTCAGACGGTTTGAATCCTACATTGTTCAGGAAGGAAACGTTTACAATAACCGTATGATAAACACCTATATGCTGGGAGGTGTTCCAAATATGGAAGAGTCAGAAAGAATTAGAAATGATATTTTTGATACGGAACACGACTTGTGGGAGTTTTAACACATAAAGTCAATAAAAAGCCATCTCAAAATGAGATGGCTTTTTTATTTTAGCAGCACCGCCACCAAAAGTTCAGGAAAACAAGGGTTAGGTAAATTGTTCCCCTTTTTCAATTAAAATATCGCTTACAAAAGTCTTTATCTCCTGCTCATCATCCATCCTGCAAACGAGTAGAATTCCATCAGACTCCACAACAATACAGTCACTCAGCCCTTGCAGAACAACCAACTTCTCGTCAGGAACACGCACCAGACAATTTTTTAGACCATAGGTCATCACATTTTTTCCAGAAATTGAGTTCCCCGTCTTATCCCTCTTTGAATTCAGATACAACGCCCCCCATGTTCCTAGGTCGGACCAGCCAAACTCTGCCATAATAACAAACACGTTGTCTGACTTTTCCATTATTCCATAGTCGATAGATACGCTTCGGCACTCTGAGTAAATTTCCCGAATAAACTCCTCTTCTCCTGGAGAGTTGTATAGCCCAATACCATTTGAAAACAAGCTATTTACCTCTGGTAACAAATCACGAAAACTATCAAGAATAGTTGTTAGCGACCAAATAAATATTCCTGAATTCCAGAAAAATTCTCCGCTTTTCAGAAAGACCTTAGCCATCTCGAGGTTAGGTTTTTCTGTAAAGGTTTTAACCTTTCTAATCCCCTCCTCTGGGGCAGAAGCTCCACTGTTTATTTGAATATAGCCATAGCCAGTCTCAGGTCTTGTAGGCTTCACTCCAATGGTAACCAAAGATTTGCTCTTGCTGGCAAACGCCAATCCCTGAAGAATGGTCTTATGAAACTGCGCCTCGTTAAGAATAAGGTGATCTGATGGCGCAACTACCACTACTGCATTGGAATTCCGCTCAAGAATTTTATAGTTTGCATAGGCAATACAAGGAGCCGTATTTCTCCGTAGTGGCTCAAGTAACACCTGAGCTTCATCAATTTCAGGAAGTTGCTCAAGCACTAGATTCTTATACGCGTTGCTGGTAACTACCATGATATTCTCTACAGGGATAATGGACGCGAACCTGTCAAATGTCTGCTGGATAAAGGTCCTTCCCGTTCCAAGAATGTCAAGAAACTGTTTTGGCTTTGCATTTCTGCTGAGCGGCCAAAAGCGGCTTCCCACGCCACCGGCCATAATTACACAGTAATGGTTTTTATTCATGCTTTAGTTTTTTACAAATTTATGAAAAGAACTACACCTGCCACTCAAAATGGTTAATGAAAGGATTTTTCTACCTTTGTTAAAAAAAAGGATGGAGCTGTTTTATGCTATTGGTGATTACCTTTTGCTGATGAAGAGGGTGTTTTCAAAACCCGAGAAAAAATCAATGTACTATCGGCAAGTTGTAAGGGAAATAGAATCGCTGGGGCTAAATTCCATTGGAATTGTTGCCATCATATCAGCATTTATGGGAGCAGTAATTACCCTTCAGACCGCCTACAATACCGAAAGCCCATTTCTACCGAATTACATAATTGGGGTTGCAGCTAGAGACTCCATTCTTCTGGAGTTCTCGTCCACCATTGTTGGGCTGATTCTTGCAGGAAAGGTTGGCTCCAATATTGCCTCTGAAATTGGCTCAATGCGCGTTTCCGAACAGATTGATGCCCTTGAAATTATGGGTGTTAACTCAGCGAGCTTTCTTATACTACCAAAGATTGTTGCCACTGTTTTATTCAATCCATTTTTAACCATCCTCAGCGTGTTTGTTGGTATTGCCGGTGGATGGTCGGTTGGTGTATTCACTGGGGTAATTACTACTGAGAGCTACATTAATGGAATTCAATACGGTTTTGTTCCATACTATATCACCTACGCATTGATTAAAACGGTGGTTTTTGCCTTTCTTATCACAACCATATCCTCCTACTATGGCTTCACCGTTAAAGGAGGTTCTGTTGAGGTTGGCCGCTCTAGCACAAAAGCAGTTGTTGTTGCAAGCGTAGCCATTCTGCTCTTTAACCTATTACTTACCCAACTGCTCCTTAAGTAACCATGATAAAGGCCATTAATTTATCCAAATCGTTTGACGGAAGACTGGTGCTTGAAAATATCTCGGCCACCTTTCATCAGGGAAAAATCAACCAAATAATTGGACAAAGCGGCTCTGGAAAAACCGTTCTCTTAAAATCTCTCGTTGGGCTATACCCTATAGATGAGGGTGAAATATACTACAACGATACCTTGTTTACGTCTATTGACCGAAAGGAGCGGCAGGAGATGAGAAAAAAGATTGGGATGCTTTTTCAGGGCGGTGCCCTATTTGACAGCTCAACGGTACTCGAAAATGTAAGATTCCCACTCGACATGTTCACCGAAATGAGCGAGGCAGAAAAACTTGAACGAGCAAATTTCTGTCTGCAGCGTGTAAATATCTCCAACTCAAATCACCTCTACCCCTCTGAAATTAGTGGAGGAATGCAAAAACGGGTAGCCATCGCTAGGGCCATCGCCTTAAATCCCAAATATCTTTTTTGCGACGAGCCCAACTCAGGACTGGATCCACGAACTGCAACCGTAATCGACAACCTCATTAAGGAGATAACTGAAGAATACCAAATAACCACCATTATCAACACACACGACATGAACTCCGTAATGGAGATTGGTGATAAGATTCTCTTTATTTATGAAGGTCACAAGTGGTGGGAAGGATCAAAGGAGGAGATACTGCACACCGACAATGAAGAGCTAAACCAATTTGTTTTCTCCTCCTCGTTAACGCGGGCTGTAAAAGGTAAATTTTAACCGTGGAGCATTAACCGCTCGAGCATTGGCCTATCCAGAATTTCAATCGTTATTCCCTCTATCCGAATAATTCCATCCTTTCTAAACTCCGAAAGGCTGCGAATAACATTTTCCACCCGCATGTCAATGAGGTCACCAATTTCTTTCCTCGATATTGGGAGGCAAAAAGTATCGGCCTTATATACATCGTCGGCAAACATTAGAATGATATAAGCAATACGACCCCGAAGTTGACGCGTATTTAACTCCAGTCTTGTATTGAGGAGCTTGTTAGACACAATACTCATCTTCTCCAGAAGAGTTCTAGCGAAGGTGCCACTCTGCAAAACCAGCTGCTCAACTGCCTCTAAATTTACCATGCACAGCTCAGTATCCTCAATGGCTGTGATGGTATACTGGTATTTGGTAGAAGAAAACAGGCTTAGGAGTCCTATAAAGTCAAGTGGTGATGCAATACCAATAATCTGCTCGTGGCCCTCAGTGTTTCGTCGCGAAAGCTTAGCCAAACCATCTCTCAGGTAGATGAAATGACGAACTATATCCCCCTGCTTGGCTATTACCTCACCTTTCCCAGCAACAAAGATCTCCTTCCCATTCTCCACCACCATCAGCTCCTCAGCCGATAAGCTGTTGAACAACGTTGACCGAAGGCTACAATTCCGACAATTCTCGCTATTGCATGAAACTCTCATGTGGCTAAGATATAAGATATATGATTATTATCAGCACTGATATCTATCATACTAGATATATGACTTCGTGTATGCCGAAGGCATATCTTTGTTTAAGAACTAACAGTGAAAATTATGAAAAAAATTGTTATTCTCGGTGCCGGAACTGGTGGATCTATTATGGCCAATAGGCTTCACAAAGAACTTCAGCGTGATGAATGGGAAATAACCATAGTAGACAAAGATCCAAATCACTACTACCAACCTGGGTTCCTATTTATTCCATTTGGCATATACAAGAAGCAGGATGTCGTAAAACCGAAGTCAGATTTTCTTCCTGCGGGCGTAAAATTTTTATTGGGCAACATAGAAAAGGTAGCCCCTGATACCAACCAAGTTTTCATAGAGGGGGGGAAAGTTTTATCCTACGATTACCTCATTATTTCTACCGGTACACACATTAAACCATACGAAACAGAGGGACTTGTTGACAAACTCTGGCGTAAAAATATATTTGACTTTTACAGTCTCGATGGAGCGATTGCCCTACACGAGTTTTTCAAGAATTGGGAAGGGGGAAATTTGGTAATGAGCATTGCAGAGCTTCCCTACAAGTGTCCCGTTGCCCCTCTTGAATTTGTCTTCCTTGCAGACGAATATTTCACCCAACGCGGTATCCGCGACAAGGTGAACATTTACTACTCCACTCCGCTATCTGGTGCATTTACCAAGCCCAAGGCAACAAAGATGCTCGGAGAGCTATTGCAGGAAAAAAACATCAATGTTGTTACCGACTTTTACATTGAGCGAATTGACAATGACCAGCAAAAAATAGTAGCCTACGACGGAAGAGAGCAACCATTCGATGTGCTTGCCATCGTGCCAGTGAACATGGGTGACGACTATGTAGCACGCAGCGGCATGGGCGACGACATGAACTACATACCTACCAACAAGCACACCCTGCAATCGGAAAAGTATAAAAATGTTTTTGTTCTGGGTGATGGTTCAAATATTCCCACCTCAAAAGCTGGTTCGGTAGTGCACTTTGCTTCCGAAATTCTGATGGAGAACCTCCTTTCTGTTATAGAAGGTAATGAGCCAAAGGCAACATTCGATGGCCACGCCAACTGCTTCATCGAAACTGGTTATGGCATGGGGTCGCTCATTGACTTTAACTACGAAACAGAACCACTACCGGGAACATTTCCATTCCCCGGAATTGGACCACTTGGGTTGCTCAGAAATACAAAATTTAACCACTACGGAAAGGTAATGTTCCGCTGGGTATACTGGCATCTACTTCTCAAGGGAAAGGAACTCCCCATTGAAGCACAAATGTCTATGGCAGGAAAAGAACGGTAATCAAAACCTAAAACCATGTCGGAAAATAGCATACAACAGCAAATTGACGAGATCAACCGAAAGATGGATTTGGTTCTTGACCACCTTAACCAGCAGCGACTCAAATCAGATATGGTGGAAGACCTTGTGGCTGACCTATCCATTGTTGGAACCGATGCATACAAAACAGCGGTTGCAGAGCTGGAGAATCAAAATATCAGCATAAATGCTGACGATGTAAAGCACCTTCTTTTTAAGCTCATAAAGAATGTAAACAGCTTTACTGAGCTTATGGAGTATATGGAAAGCGGCCTTGATCTGCTAAAAGATCTTGGGCCGGTGGCAAAAGATGCAACCATAGAGCTTATTCACTATCTCCATCGGCTTGAAATGGAGGGTTACTTCGATTATATCCGAGAACTCTCGTTGCTTATTGCTAGCATCAAGAACTCTTTCACAGCAGAAGATGTAAGAAGCTTATCTGCAAATATGGAGATCATTGGCTCCATATTCAGGAACCTCACCGATCCTAGAGTGCTAAAATCGGCGGAGAAGATTACCCATCTGCTCAGCACCATGGAAATAGACGACAAAGTTGATGATAAATCACTTTTCAAGCTTATGCGCGAACTCTCCAAACCAGAGGTTAGAAAAACCCTCTCCTTTGCAGTTCGGGTAGCTGGGGAAGTTGGCAAAAAAAATAACTAATCTAAAAATCAGAGAAATGGCAGAGAAAAATTATGCAGGAGTAACCGTAAGCGTTACTGACGATGGATACATGAGCAACAGCTCACAGTGGAGTAAAGAAATTGCAGTAGAAATTGCAAAGGAAGATGAGATTGTCCTTACCGATAGGCACTTTGCGGTAATAGACTTCTTAAGAGATAAGGCAGCAAAAGGGGAGTCGCTTACCATTAGAGCCATTGGAAAGTCTGGCGTTGTAGACACCAAGGGCTTTTATGAACTATTTCCCGGAGCCCCGCTGAAAAAAGCAATGCGAATTGCAGGTCTTCCGAAGCCAACCAGCTGCGTTTAATACTAACCTAAAAACAATTACCATGGCAAACGAAGATTATCCCATCAAAAAAGTGATGATTATTTGCGCCAAAGCAAGTATTGAGGATGTTTATGCAGCGCTGGTAATGGCAAATGGTGCGGTAATGGAAGGTATTGAGGCTAAAGTGTTCTTTACATTCTTTGGCCTCGACGCTATTACCAAGAAGCAAATGAAAAAACTTCATACCGCAACTGTTGGCAATCCTGGTATGCGAATGCCAGGCGGCTTGCCTTTCCCAACGCTACTTGGAATGATTCCCGGTGTAGAAGCAGGCGTTTCCGCCATGATGAAAAGTCAGATGGAGAAGCTGGACATTCCAACAGTAGAGGAGTTTCTGGAACTCATCACTGCTGGCGGTGGTGAAATTTACGCCTGTAAGCTAGCGGTGGACATGTTTGGCCTTAAAAAAGAGGACCTGAGCGAACATGTTATTGACATTATTACCATCGGTCAGTTCTACGAACTATCGGCAGGACAAGGAACACAGATTATCTTTACATAATAAGGCTCCCAATAACAAATAAAGCCGGGATAACAACCCGGTTTTATTTTATACTAACGCCAGAAACTACTACTCCTTAACCTCTTCAAAGTCGACATACTCACCCAAATTCTGGTATTTCCCACTACCTTCCTTTGAGGAACTACCTTCCTTTATCCATACATCACCTTCCTTGTGCTGCGGTTCATTAAAACCAGCACTAGCATTACCTCGTTTAAAAAGCTTCCTTACCTTATACCGAAGGAATATGAGGGATATAAATCCCAACACAAAGATGAAGAGAAAGAAAAAAATTAATACTTGGAATAAAAATAACATACTACAACTTATTCTTTAAATCTAAAAAACTTAACCTCGCCTGCTGAAGTAACCGAAGCTACCCCAAAAGTAGCCACCTTTCCTTCAGGCTTCACATATGTAGCAAAGATGCTACTCTCAAGAGGAAAACCGGATAAAATCGTCCCTTGGGAATTCACCAAGTATGACTTTTCCTGATTCGTGTGCACCAAAATATAGCTTCGACCTTTTGTTCCGCTCACCAGCACAGGTTGGCTATCAATATCCCCATCAAGCTTAACGTCGAACACTTTGTTTCCCTTCAAATCGAAAACATTGAGCCTATTCCCATCTGCCAGTATAACACTGCTTTGCTTGTTTCCGTTCAAATCTGCAAGTAGAAAATAGTAACCCTTAGTGCAATGGCTCGACAGCACAGGATGAAATGTTCCATCGCTATTAAGCTGAATGATTTCACCCGAACTACTTGGCAGAATAAATCCACCACCATTATCAGCAGCAAAGCACATAGCATTTTCCGAAGGAATAATTGACTTGTCCGCTACAATTCTCCCACGTCCACGTCGGTCGAGAAAGTAAAACTTCAATCCATCATGAATTGTAATATAGTCCTTACCCTTTACGCGGAAATAGCCAATTGGAGAGGAGACTACGCCCCCTGTTGTGGTAAACTTCCATCCCTTAACCTCTTTCCCATTTTTATCGTAGAGCAGGACCCTCCCATCGGCAACAGGTACAAAAATTCTGTTCTCCCCGTTGTTGTCATAGTCGAACAATGAAGCTGCAGCGGTAGCCGGGGAAGGTAGCAATATTGGAAAGCCATCAACAACCTCTCCATTTTTGTCGATAAGGTATACGCTACGCTTTGTGGTAAAAAAGAGCTGATACTTATGATTCCTAAAATAGTCCACGCACTGAATATCGCCAACCACCTGCTCATCAATCCGCTTTTTCCACAACAAGGAACCATCGCTTTTCAGCAGGTAGAGCTGATTTTGCTTGTCGACAAAAGCTAACTGCTGTTGCTTTGCTTTATAGTCATAAAAGAGATAAGGCTTGCTGCCAAGTATCGTATCCGCTTTATAGGACCACTCAGAAGCAACAGAACCGGCTGTAGAAGAAGCAGCTGCTGGTGTGGTAATAAAAAAGTTGGTGAAAAGTTTACCTTTAAGTGAGCGGAACTGAATACCAAAGCCACCGATACCATAAAGTAGCTCTTGGTTTTTAGTAAGCTCCTGCTGAATTGGACTCTTATCAATAACCGAAAGCAAACTGTTGCCAGTAAATGGATTGAAGAAGAAGAATATATTCCCCATGGAGGCAACATAAGGTAACGCAGACTGGTAAGAACCCGTAGCCTTAAGCTTGTCGACACCTGCCATCGCATTCAAAAAAGATTCGATCCCCTGCAGGTCGGGTGCTGTAATAAAGTAATTTTCGTAAAAAGCCGCTACATTTTCCCCAAATGGAAAAACCAGCCCACCAAACATGGCCTGTGAAAAATCGGTGGAAGGAAGGTTGTAAACTGGAACCTTCTCCTTTCCTATCATCAACTCTTTTGCCAGCGGTTGCTTCCCTGTCTGCTTTTTAAGCAACAGTATATTTTCTTTTGCTAAAAGCTTAGCCGTCTCCGGATCGTTAAGGCCATAAAGATTAAACCAGCTGCCACCCCCGTCTAGATTTTCGTCACGGTAGTAAAGAGAAACTATGCTGGTTAACTTTCCTACCCTAAAGAAACGATCTATACTAAAGTTGCCACCCTGCTCCCACTCCTTAAGTCGAACATTGTGAGAGTAAAGTTTATTCTCCTTATCGAGATAACTGTCATAGTCCGAAATAAACCCATTAATATCACTTATCCCATAGCTAATAAAGCAGGCAACAGAAGCAGGAAGAACATCAGCAACTTTTACAGGAAGGGGTGATTGCCGAAGGAATATACGGAAAAGTCGATTGGTAGAATCACTCGATAACGTAAAACCATTAGCAATAAAGGCGTTGCTGTGCATAAAGCCATCCACAGCCATCCAGTCAGAGAGTTTATTCAGCAGTTGGGCCTTGTGAGCATAGGTGTTACCAAGTAACGGCTGTAGTGTCGAAGTGATTTTTCTACCGTTGATTAACATGTTTACGCTTGCATTATCACCCAATGTTTTCCAGAGCATCCTAAAACCATCAGACTTAAGCAACGACTCTCCGCTTGAAAGCTGCCGAATTGCTGCCTCAACAATTAATCTACTGGATGAAATAATGGCAATACGGTTGACAACAGCAAAGTATACATCAAGGGTAAATTCTTTCCCTGGCAGAAGGTGAACAATACTGCTGCCTTGGTAATCACCAGACACTGTCTTAATTCCTTTGCTACCAAAATAGGAGGAGAGATCACCAAGCTGGCCGCTGTGAACTTCCGGTGGGATTTGCAGAAAGAAGGCAACTCGGTTACCTCCATTCCCCATTGGATGAATGGACACAAACAGAGGACTCGAGGTATAGAGATTTTGAAGAACATTGTTGCCAGAAAACAAGCTCGACAGGGTTTTCTCCTGTTGAACAAATGAGCCAAACCAGGCTGTAGAGGTCAATATCTTCTGAAATTCAGATCCTTCATCGTTGACCGCGAACAGCTCCTGAGTAGAAGAAAAACGCATCACTACCGACGCATCCAACGGAATGGCCGCAATCGGTTCAGAAGAATTTTCCTTGTTGTAAAAAATGGTAAAGACGTAACCTACACCAACAATTAAAAGCAATAAGGCAATGGATACAGCAACAATATTTTTTCGCAACATACCTTCAACTCAATATTCCATACAAAGTTAGCTATTCAACAACCAATCCAAAAGTATTTTCGTCGTATTAAAACTATTTAACCGCCGAGTGGCCAGAAATGCAGCATGAACTGGCCTTTGGCATCGTTGAGCCACCAATGCTCCTCACGTCAAATTGCAAAAATGGTTGAATAACAAGATGCCCCCTTCCTATAGCGGCTCTGATACAGCACTACGAGAATACATGAACAGAAGCATTGATGAAAACGTTTAGTTCACCATAACAATAAAACAAGGCAGCAAATGAGCTATGAAGTTCCAAAACGCAAAATAACGATACCTGGCTTAAGAAACCTTTTCAAACTTTACAGCTACCTTAAACCATACAAGTATGAGTATCTGCTTGGGCTACTCTTTTTAGTAGGCTCAAGCTTGACCAGCCTCGCGTTCCCAAAGTTGCTCGGGGAGCTGGTTGATTATGGCAATAGGGGGATTTTATCACAAGCAATAAATAGAATTGCCCTACTCCTAGTGGTGATACTTATTGCTCAGTCCGTTTTCTCCTACTTCAGGATTTTCCTCTTTGTAAGGGTAACGGAGAAAACTCTGGCTGACCTTCGTAGGAGTACATACAACCACCTCATTCGCCTACCCATGTCCTTCTTTCAATCGCATAGAGTAGGAGAACTTAACAGCCGAATTTCTGCCGACATTACCTTGCTTCAAGATGCACTTACCACCACCATGGCAGAGTTTCTACGGCAAGTAATTATTATAGTGGGTGGTATATCGCTATTGGTATATACATCCTTTAAGCTAACGCTTTTTATGCTCGTCACCTTTCCTGTCGTTATGATTCTAGTAGGAATATTTGGACGATACATTCGCAGCCTATCTAAGCAGGCCCAAAACCAGATTGCATCCTCAAACACAATTGTAGAGGAGACATTACAAGGCATTCAGAGCGTAAAATCCTTTACCAACGAGCGATACGAAATGAATCGATACCGAAGCATTACGCAAGAGATAGCCTCCACTGGTATAAAAAACGGGAAGCTTCGAGGTGCCTTCTCCTCCTTTATTATTCTGGGATTATTTGGATCAATGGTGGCGGTTATTTGGAAAGGAGCAGCACTTGTAGCTGCAGGGGAAATGGCCACAGGAGAACTCTTTTCGTTTGTTATTTACTCCGGCTTTATTGGAGGAACCATAGGCGGTATGGCTGACGTACTCTCCCGTGTTCAAAAGTTCATTGGTGCCACGGAGGAACTTCTCGAGATTTACGATGTATCCACAGAATCGCTGGATGCCGAATCAACCGAGCAGAAGTATCCACCACTCCAAGGAAGCATTCAGCTGCAGAATCTATCGTTTCACTACCCCTCCAGAGAGGATATGGCAGTATTGAAAAACATTACCGTATCGATTATGCCCAACAGCGTAGTTGCCCTTGTTGGACCCAGTGGTGCAGGTAAATCAACACTTGCCTCTCTGCTACTTCGGTTGTATGAGCCAACATCGGGTAAGCTCCTTTTCGATGGAGTGGATAGCCGAGATATACCACTTACCTCATTAAGAGGCGAAGTGGCCCTGGTACCTCAAGACATCTTCCTCTTTGGAGGAACCATAAGGGAGAATATTGCCTACGGTAAACCAAGTGCAAAAGAGGAGATGATTGTTGATGCAGCAAAAAAGGCCAATGCGTGGGAATTTATTAGTGGCTTCCCCGATGGGTTGGATACCCTAGTGGGTGAACGAGGAACCCAACTCTCCGGTGGTCAACGACAGCGTATTGCTATTGCGAGGGCAGTACTAAAGAACCCCAGAATACTGATTCTTGACGAGGCAACCTCCTCCCTCGACTCGGAATCGGAACGCCTAGTTCAGGAAGCATTAGAAAATCTGATGAGGGGTAGAACCTCCATTGTAATTGCACACCGATTCTCCACCATTCGGCAGGCCGACAAGATACTTGTCCTTAACCAAGGGGAGATAGTAGAGGAGGGAACCCATGATCAGCTAATGGCTCTCTGTAACGGTTTATACCGTAACCTTAGCGAACTACAGTTTGCCACCCAATAGAACTATTTCAACATCCCTTTGTCACAATGATTGTATTTAGTTGCATTTCAGCTATGTATTGCCATAACTTTGCCTAAACACGCTAGCAATAAAAAATAGTAGGTTATGTGGAAGTATCTTGTAACATCAACAACGTTGCTCATGCTTATGACCACAGGTAAACTGCATGCGCAAGACTACCCCCAGAACTCCAGAAGCACCTTCTTTGAAATTGGATTAGGCGCGGCAATCCCAACGGGAGACTTTGCAAAAACAAGCGGCACAAATGCAGGCTTTGCAAAAAGCGGTGCGCGGGTTAACATCGTGAATTTTGGAACACAGTTTAACCGCCATTGGGGCATTGGCGCCACGTGGTTCGCTGATGCTTTACCCGTTGACGTAACCGCACAAAACACGCCAGTGTGGGCCTACACTGGCTTACTCGTTGGTCCAACAGCAACCCTCCCAGTAGGCAAATTTCTCAGGTTCGACTTAAAGGCAATGATTGGCCCATCGTCCACCGCTTTCCCTGTATTTGAATACGCTGGAATAACAACAGAATCGAAAAGTGCAGGGAGCACGTGCTTCTCGGTTGGAGCAAGAGTCCGGTTTAACCCAACAAGCAGGCTGGGCCTCCACCTAAATGCCGACTACGTTAGCCTTAGACCTGAATTCAACGGACAAACAATGAAAATATCATCGTTTGACATATCGGTTGGCATCGCATACTGCTTTGGTAGGATTAAACAGATGGCCATTAGCGAATAGCGGCTAGTTTTCAAAACTGAATCGCATCTCAAACTGGTTTACAAAAGGAGCAAATCCAATTTTTTCTAGCATGGCGGCAAACTCAAGTTTGTCCTCAACGTTTATTAGCCTCAACTCTTCTGCTTGGGTTGATTCAGCAAGCATCTTAAATAGAATTTTGCCAAATCCTTTGCCTCTAAATTCTCTTTTGATGGCAAACTGTGGAATATCGCCGGCCGTGGAATGAATTACACCGTATCCAACGACCTCATTTTTGTGAAGCATTTCGAAGCAACGATAGCTGGGGTCATTTAAAATTGAGGGGATTGCATTCTGCCATGTGGGAATATAATCCCACCAAGTGGTGTAGTTCACAAGTTGACTCCCGTTCACCTCATTCAACCGAAAGTTCTTACCATCCAAGTTTAACTCGGCCATCACCTTTGTTTGTGCTTTATAGCAGAGCAGATGACGAGAAATGTGAAAACCATACTTTTCGTAAAGTTTTTGGGCCGGAATATTGTCTTCTAAAACCTCAAGTACATAGTGTTGAATTCCCCGCTCACGGAGCATCATTATCATTTGCTGAAGCAGCCTGCTTCCTAGTCCTTGGTTGCGATAGGAGGGTAAAAAGCCTGTGCCCCCATCGTAGCAATACCGCTGACCATCGATTATTCGGTAGCCATTAAGTATAAATCCAACAAGCCCCTTTTCATAGAGCCCCACAGAATAATCCTTGTTGATATCACGGCACCGAATAAAATCCTGAAATTTCTCCTTCGTCATGGCTATGTTCACTGCATAGTCGCTAAACGCCTCCACAAAGGCCGAATGAATTGTGTCTACCGATTCGTTATTGAGCAACTTTGTCTCCATACCTGGGCAATTAAGTTTCCCTGTTTTGAATAGAGAATGGAGTCAAAGGTTTAAGCCTTAACACAAAAGAAGTAATACCCTAAACTTCCACACGTGGAAAAACATTGCTGCATTACTAAAATATTTTAGGGAAAAAGAGCACAACTTTATTTATTGCTGTAACTTTTTTACGTCGAAATTCATCATATCAATTAGTGATGCAAATGCATCATACCCGAATACCTAATCGTTCATTAGTCATACAGTAAAAACGAGTTACTCACTACAACACTTACCCATGTTTCAAAATCTACTCAAGCATAGCTTTCGCGCACTTAACCGTCAGAAAGGCTATGTGCTTCTAAATATTCTTGGGCTTTCCATTGGTATTGCCTGCAGCTTGGTAATCATTCTTTTTATTGTGCACGAGCACAGCTTCGACCAGTTCAACCAAAAGAAGGATCGCATATACCGGCTCATCCTAAACGGGAAAATAGGCGGACAGGAGTTAAATGTGGCATATACAGCAGCGCCCATAGGGCCAACCATGCTCAGAGATTTTCCTGAAGTGGAAGACTATACCCGTATTAACGCTTGGGGAGAAACCATTCTTAAAAATGATACCCAAAGCTTTACCGAAACAGCCTTTATTGAAGCCGATTCTTCATTTTTTAACATCTTTTCCATACCCCTTCTTGTTGGAGACCCCAAGGAGGCATTGGCTTCGGACCATAGCTTAGTGCTATCGCAATCCACTGCAAAAAAGATATTTGGGAGCAATAATCCCATGGACAAAATGCTGAAGGTTGGCGACGACTCCGTGCTTTACAGAGTCACCGGAGTTATGGCAGACATTCCAGAGGCATCACACATACGAGCCAATGTTATTGGTTCATTTATGTCGAACCCTAGGTCGAAGGATAATGAGTGGCTTTCGAACAGCTTCGAAACCGACCTCCTGTTAAAGCCCAACACCGATAGGCAACAGGTGGAGGCAAAAATTCCGGCAATGCTACAAAAGTATGTTGGACCTCAAATTCAACAAATTCTAGGTGTAAGCATTGAAGATTTTCTTGCAAAAGGGAATAAGTATAACATGTATCTCCAGCCTCTTTCGGACATACATCTTAACACAAGCATCCAACAGGATATGAAGCAACCGAGCGATCCTAAATACCTGCTCATTTTCGGTAGTATAGCACTCCTCATTATACTCATAGCTGCCATCAACTTCATGAACCTTTCCACTGCACAGGCGTCCAAAAGGGCCAAGGAGGTAGGAATAAAGAAGGTTAGCGGTTCAACCAAAGGAATGCTGATAGGGCAGTTCATTGCGGAGTCGGTTTTACTAACTTTCGGGGCCCTCATACTGGCCATCGTTATTGTAGAGCTTGCCTTCCCCTACTTCAACAACCTCCTAGAAACGGAGCTTCGGTTGAACTACTTTGGCTACATCTACACCATTCCCGCACTAATAACCCTTGCCCTTGCCATTGGGCTCCTTTCTGGTAGCTATCCGGCCTTCTACCTCTCATCGTTTAACCCATACGATGTGCTAAAGGGGAAAATAAGAGCAAGCATGCGCAACGGCCGACTACGAAGTGTTCTGGTGGTACTACAGTTCACCATCTCCATCATGCTGATAGTTGGGACCATAGTAATTTTTAGGCAGATACAGTTTATGCTCAATAAAAATCTAGGGTTCAACAAGGAACAGTTGGTGGTAATTACACGTGCAGAAACTATTGGACCAAGGATCAAAGCATTTAAGGAGTCGATGAAAAGTATTCCCGGAGTAGTATCGGTCAGCGCCTCAACGGCCGTTCCCGGTCATAACAACAATAACAACGGCTATATGATGGAGGGGCGAGCGCAGGAAACCTTTTTGATGCAAACCAATTGGGTAGACTACGACTTTTTGAAAACCTACGATATTAAGCTGGATACGGGACGCTTTTTCAGCCAAGCGTTTCCCACCGATCAAAATGCCTGTGTGGTAAATCAAAGTGTGGTAAAACAGTTTAACCTTGTCAATCCATTGGCAACGCGCTTCATCAACGCTAGAAGCATGGATGACAGCTCAGCCAACAGCCTCATGCCCATAATCGGGGTAGTTAAGGATTTCAACTTTGAATCACTACGTTTTAAGATTACCCCCTACGTGATGCGCTTCAAGAAGGAAGGGAATAACTGGGGTTACATTACGATACGAATTATGCCCAAAGATATTCCCCGCACCATGGAGAGCATAGAGAAGGTTTGGGCCGATTTCACCTCCAACGATCCATTCCAATACTTCTTCTTCGATGACGATTTTGCACGACTCTACAAGGAGGAGAAGCAAAACGCCCAGCTGGCCGTGCTCTTTGCCATTCTTGCCATTTTCATTGCCTCATTGGGTCTTCTTGGATTAACCTCCTTCGCCGTAGAGCAACGCACAAAGGAAATTGGAATTCGAAAAACCATGGGCGCTTCGGTAACAAGCATATTCTTTCTGATTTCGAAGGAGATTATTGCGCTGGTTACCATTGCAACGGTAATAGCTCTACCAATTACCTACTACTTCGCCAATGCGTGGTTGCAGAACTACTACTACCGTATTACCCTCAGCCCGTTCGATTTCCTAGCTGGCTTCCTAGCGGCTTTACTAGTGGCCATTGCAACCATAAGCTACCAAACTATTAAAGCGGCAAAAGCTAATCCTGTAGACTCGCTGATTTACGAATAGAAAACAATAAGCCCTTCATTTTCACTGCCTACACAACAGTAAAATGAAGGGCAAAATATACTGTGCTAAAGCTGAACCGAACTTCTGCGATGCATGAAATACTTAAGTACAACCTGATCAACAAAAAAAGTAAAAAAGGTAGCCAGCACTATCTCGCCAATTGGAACAAGGTTGCGTGTGAAAAAGGAGAGCCATTCGATGCTTTGTAGGGATTTATCCATATTGGCCCAAAAAAGAGTTCCTCCAAGCACGACAAGTACCCCAACCACCACCAATACCTTAAGACCAAAATCGAGCAACAGCTGACGCCATGCGATTTGACGCTCAATGCGGGCAACAACGCGATCGGCAAATGACGCTGGAATGTCAAACTCCGGTGCAGCAGATAGAGCTTGGTCTATAAGCTGGTCAATATTGTCGGGTAACGGTTTGCTGTTCATGGTTATAAAGATAGCTGTTTATCGTTGTTTAGCATACGTTCTTCCACAAAATCGGGAAACTGTTTCACCAGCGCATCGTGTATCAGCTTCCGTCCACGGTTAAGGTAACTCTTTATGGTACCCTCCTGCATGCTGGTAATGTCTCCTATTTCCTGTATCGAGAACTCCTCCAAGTAAAATAGCGTCATAACGGTTCTGTAGTGAACTGGAAGCTGGGCAACTAAGGCATGGACCAACCGCTGAAGATCGCTGCTTTGCAAAAGTTCGGAGGGCGTTTGAGGGGAAGGTAGCACAAGTGAAAAATCTTCCATGCTTTCGGCAAGCTGCAATTTTTCTTTTCCCTTACGGCGAATATGGTCGATGCAGGTGTTGTAAGCAATGGAGCCTATCCACGTCGACAGCTTGGAGTCGCCCCTATATCCATTAATATTCCGAAACACCCGAATAAACACCTCTTGGCACATATCCTCCGCATCCTCCTGCTGACGCACCATGCGTAGCACCATATGCCAAACCAGCCTCTGGTGCTTACTCACCAGAAAACGGAAAGCGTTGGTGTTACCGCATTTTATCTGTGCTATGAGCTCTGCGTCGGTCATTCATCCTATTTGTCGAAACTAACCATGAAAAGGTTGCAGAAAACAGAAAAGTAACTCGAATTAATTTGTGCTGAAAATTATGCAAAGAAACAGAATGGCAGGTGTTCCTCTGACAATTTTTTGTTCCATCGCTATGGTTAAATAGTTTATTATCAATAAAAACAGAGCTATTCTGAAAAAAAACAGCATCTGCTGCAACCTTGCCAAAGTATTTAACGACAAATGAAACAGAACTAACACTAAAAAACAGAATTATGCAAGACGTATTCACAACGGCGGTAGTTTTCTTAGGAATATACTACATCCTAAGAATGTTCACCAACTTCCTCCTTAAGCGTAAGATTATTAAGTCGGGACACTTTGACAAAGCGGACATTCTAAACGAGATAACCGTTCAGCCGCAGGAAAACGAAAATCGCTACCCAACGCTGAAGTGGGGACTGGTTGCCCTAATGGCTGGTATAGGCTTACTTGTTGATGACCAGCTTTATATTACCAACGGGGACTACTCTGGATATGGACAGCACGGCATGGCTCCCTTTGGAATTGAACTGATGTTTATTGCTGCAGGTTTTCTGATCTACTTCTTCATAGCTAACGCAAAGAAAAAGTAGTACATGAAAGTGTTGAACGTTTAATGGTTAGTGACCAAAAAGCCCTTTTTTCAAAGGGCTTTTTGTATTAAGCAAAAGAAGGAGCTGTTCTGGTCGGAACAACTCCTTTGTAAATACCTCGGATATATACTATTACTTCTTATCGCAAGGCTTGTAGATTGCACCTGTAGCAAAATCTACAATCGTGCCAGGTAAAAACAATAGAATATCGGCAATAAGAGCACCTCCTCTAATTTCTCTTTGGGGTTGACCTGGCGCTGGCTTTGTCCGTTGACATTCTGAAACAGTTCCACCAAAAACAGTTGCACAACTAGACAACGTAGCCAGTATTGCTACAATCGTCATCACATTTAAAACTCTCTTTTTCATTAAAACGGATTTTGGGTTAAACATATAATTAACTACTATAGTCTTACAACAGTAGTTTTTGAAATCCAATCATGTAGTCCTTTCTGGAAAAAAAGGAAAGATAAGGCATCAAACAAAACAAGTAAGCGCACGAACGTTCTTCCTATAATTTGAAAAAAAGTAACACGACCAACAATAGTGTTAGAAACAACCTTTGATCGAGTAATAATCTTGCCTAACGTTCTTCCATTTATTAATTCAAATATAAAATAGTAAAGAAAATAAGCAATAATCGAAATCCATTTCACATTATTTCTATCTATAACATCTCTGAATATTCTGAAAAACAATACCATAATTAATAAATAGAAAATGGTATCTAACAAAAAGTTGAGAAAACGAATTGTTTTGCTTGCCATGACATTTTTTACATAAACATAATACAATAATTTAAAGACAAAAAACCATATCGATTTTTTAACAATATTTATTAGCAACATCTTTCATCGAATTCAGTTGCAATTAATACATACTCCTAATTTTGCATATCAATCTATTGCAATTTTTCATCTTTCGGCATGAAAACAATTATTGCTGTTCTTCTTTTTTTGCATCCATTGTGGTGCTGGACGCAACCAACCATAAGCTATCCTGCTACGCCTCAACACCCCGTGCTCGACACCCTGTGGGGTAAGGTGATCACCGATCCATTCCGGTGGCTTGAGAATATTCACAATCCAGAAGTGGAGGAGTGGATTTCGAAGCAGGAAAAACTAACAACGCGTTACGCCAAATGGAAGATTGCACGTGATCCTTCCGTAGCGAAGCTGTCGGAAGTTGGCTACCAACCTCTAGTGCGCCAAGGGCACTACTACTTTCAGCTGAGCTATGCCAACGGTGGAGAAACGCAATCGCTCTACGGACAAACCTCAACCAAACAACAGCCTGTTCTTCTTTTTAACCCCAACCGTAAAGGTGAAAAGATTACCGCCATCAACTCATACTTGCTTTCACCCGATAACCACACCTTAGCCGTGATGCTTTCGGTAAATGGTAGCGACTGGCGAACCATACGGTTTCTGAACATGAGGAGCCAAACCCTCCACTCTGATGAACTCCGTTTTGTTAAATATAGCAACATTGCCTGGTACGGTAATGGCGTTTTCTACATACGGTATGCTGCCAATAGTGCGGAGGCAGCCTTTGAGGGAAATATTGGTGGAAGAGCGCTCTACTACCACAGGTTGGGAACCCAACAGTCAGAAGACCCGCTAATATTTAAGCCAACGTTATCGACCGACTTCTTCAGCTTCGACGTTACACAAGACCAACATTTTCTAGCCATTTACCATACTGTACCAATAAATGGCAAGCTGTTTAATCAGCTGTCGGCCATGAACCTAACTGACTCGCTGAACACAACCATTGTTCCTGTACTCACCGTTGCCGACAGCCGATTAAGCTTCGAGGTAGTAGGAGCAGCAAACGATAGTCTAATTGTGCTCACCAACTTGCTTGCACCCAAAGGGCAAGTGCTCCTCTTTTCTACCAAGGAGGAAAATCACGGACAGGTGCTGATACCAGAGTCCAACGCCATGCTTACGCAGCTAAAATTGCTTGATGGTAAGCTACTTTGCCTCTACAGCGATAGCCTTAGGGAGAAGTTTGTAGTTCATAAGCTCAACGGGGAATTGGTCGGTGAATGGAGCATTCCTTCGGGGTATGCTGTGTATGATATTTCGGGATCCGCCACCGACAGCCTAGCCATATACTCATTCCAGTCATACTATGCCCCACCAACCGTATACCAAGTAAACCTACGCACACTTTCTCGACGGTCGATTGGCAAGACCCTCATTAATTACAACTACCGACAGTTTAACACCATTATCCTCACCTACAAGAGCAAGGACAGCACAGAAATACCGCTCTATGTAACCTACAAGAAAGGGTTACAGCTCAACGGAAACAACCCAGTCCTACTTTACGGCTACGGAGGCTTTGGAATTCCATCCAAACCATTCTACGACCCAGCGAATGTTGCCTTTCTTCTTCGGGGCGGAGTGCTTGCTGTTCCGGCTATTCGTGGTGGTGGTGATTTTCCCGGCTGGCATGAAGCTGGCAGTAGGCTCAACAAGCAGAAGAGCTTTGACGATTTTGCTGCAGCAGCACAATACCTCATCCGAATGGGATTCACCAATCCCAATAGGCTTGCCATAATGGGTGGTTCAAACGGAGGGCTAGTGGTTGGTGCTGCCATTACCCAACATCCCGAACTCTTCAAGGCTGCAGTAGCCGAATCGGGTCTATTCGACATGCTTCGTTACCACCTCTACAATATTGGCTATAGCTACTCCGCCGAGTACGGCTCGGTTGCTGATTCTTCCGATTTTGTTAACCTGCTTTCCTACTCCCCTGTTCAGAATGTAAGAAAAGGGGTGCATTACCCCGCTGTGCTTCTTGTTGCCTCCGATAACGACGACCGGCTCAGCCCTTTTCACTCCTTTAAGTTTCTTGCTGAATTGCAGGCAAAAGGGAACGGCAAAAACCCATACCTCCTATACTACCAGCACAATGCTGGCCATACGGGAAGCGATGTTTTCAATGCCGAAGTAGAGAAGAAGGCATTTGTAATTGGCTGGATTGAAGCTGAGCTAGACATGAATAGATAGCCTGAGGAAATAACCACTACCAGCCATTCATCTAGTCGTCATCGTCCACCTTGTTTAGAGCAACAAAGGCTGCATGCTTTGGCGCAGGACATGGTGAAGTCTCACCCTTTACTGCGGCCCAAATCACCTTGTTGAACTCATTGTCGGGAACACGATCCTCCTTGCTGAAGTCGAAGGTCTCGCTCAACTTTGCCCACTTATTATTCACCTCATTTATATCATTCAGATCCACCGATTCGGGTCTCTGGGTAAACGGGGGATGGGTGGCAACATTGTCGAAACAGCGAAACATTGGAGTAGCGGCAGCATCGTACTGACTCATGGGTGGAAGTCCCAAAATAAGTTCAATGGTTCGCAGCATGGAGGAGGTAGAGTAAGCTGTATGGTCTACAAAGTTCTTTTTAACAAAGCCTCCCGCTACATATGCCGTGGTGCGATGGGCATCCACATGGTCGGGCCCATTTTGAGCATCGTCTTCCACAATGAATATGGCGCACTCATTCCAAATGGGGCTATGGCTAAGATAATCTACAAAAAGACCAACAGCCAAGTCGTTGTCGGCAACATTGGCAAACGGTGTAGGCCTACCCCTACGAAGACCTTCGGTATGGTCGTTAATAAACCGAAGTGTATTCAGGTGAGGAAGTGAACCAGTGGCTAACAAGGAGTCGAAATCGCGCTTCCACTGGTAAAAGCGAGTGGTATCGCGAACTCGCTGATCCCAACTGGTATAGTGAGTGCAGAAATGCCCCGCAATAGCTGGAATGTTCGGCTTGTAGTTATCCGCAAATTCACCGTAGGTACGGTAGGTTACGCCATACCGTTTACAGAAATCCCATATAAACCCATCCTTGTTATTTGCCACGTCGCGATGCCCCTCTGCGTCGTACTCACCACCTCGGCTGCCATAGCTGGTTGGCCATGTTTTCTCAAGATAATCGGTGGCGTAGGCACCATCGCTCCAGTTATGCCCATCGGCACTCACCTCACCATCGGCGTAGAAGTTATCGAGCAGCACGAATTCATTGGCCAAGGCATGCTGGTTTGGAGTAATTTTTTGTCCAAAAAGCACAAGGCTAGTATCGCCATTGCCCTGAGGCATGTCGCCAAGCACCTGGTCGTATGTTCTATTCTCCTTAATTACATAAAACACATACTTTATGGGAGATGCATCTCCAACCCTTGACGGAATTGGGTTACCCTCTAACCCCTCAGCCTTCAACTCGCCATCCTTATGATAGGGCGTATTGGCATACACTGCCTGAGAGTATGTGGCAAGCTGCGCTTTATCGGGAGTGCTAATAATGCTAAGCTTCCCTCGCAACAGCCCGGCAATGTATTGCTCCTTGGCCACGGCGGTACCCGCTTTTTGGTATTCCACCTTCTCCCTTTTACGGGTAGGATTGGGGCCAAGCGGATTGGCAAAGGAGGAAAAGCCCTTCCCGTTGGCAACAAAAATGGTTTGGTCAATGGTTCTAACACAGGTTGGATACCAGCCCGTTGGAATAAATCCCATGCTTCGGCTTGAACCCGGCTTAGAAACATCGAATACAGCCAAGCAGTTATTATCGGCATTAGCTACATAAAGCGTTGTTCCCTTGGGGTCGAGGGCAACGCTGTTGGCCGTTGAACCCGCCGGAGAATCGGGATAGAGTGCGGTGTTCAGCGTTTCTATCACCATGTTTTTTCCCACATCCACTGCCGAAACCGAGTTGTCGTTGGCATTGGCCACAAAGAGAAACCGCCCATTGGGCGTTATGCACATATCGTTGGGATTGCTACCAACCGCAATAGCGCTAGTAAATACCTCCTTGTCGGTGTTGTACACCAATATCCGCTGGCATGCCCAACAGCTAACAAAGAGCTTCTTTGCATCGGGTGAAAGCAGGCAGGTATAGCCCTCCCCTCCAAGTGGCAGCTGCTTTACTATTTGCTTCTTCTTTAGGTCGATTACGTATAGCGAGTTGTCATCCTTCGTTACCACGTAAAGTCGGTTATGGGCATCATCAACGGCAATGCCGGCCACAGAAATCTTCTCCGGCCAAGGTTTACCAATAACAATGGTATCGGCCGGAATCAACCGATTATCGCGAATGGAGAACTTCACCACAAAGTTGTCGTTCCCACCAGAGGCGTATAGCTCTCGGCTGTTGGACGAAAAGGCAAGCCCCAACCAAGATTTTTTTATTAAAATGGTATCGAGCATCAGCCCTTTTTGAGCATCAATCAGCTGTATGGTTTGGTCGCTCTCACCATTGTTGGTAACAGCCAAGAAGCGATGGTTGGGCGATACGGCAATATTTAGCGGAAGATCACCTAGAGGAAGACTCTTCCCTACAGGGGTAAGCTTCCACCCATTGGGAAGTGACACCCTCTTGGCATTTAGCTCCTCAAGCGATTGAGCATTTACCCTTAAGGAAATGGCCGTAAGAGCCACAACAATTGGTATAATCCAAAATAACGAGCGCTTCATATAATAGAATTTTCGGTCCGGTTTTTATAGTTGGGCAAAATACAAAATCCAGAAGTGTTCCTGCAATAAGCAAAGCTATTATTGAGTAAAATTATGGTGTCACCATCCTGCAGAACTCCATATTGTTGTTACAAAACACTGTTCAACTGTTAATAGCTCATTACCAATGTAGCCTAAACAACATGGTTGGTTAAAGGCAAAATCAACGAGCTGAAAGCTAAAACGCTGAAGGCTTTTTTGCATTCATTCCGCTTTTTCTTCCCCTTTAACCCTTTTTTTCTACTTTAGCTTATCAAAACTTTTGGATGATGGCTGATTTTACATTGGAACTAGTTGCTAACAGTGAACAGGTTAAGGAATTTTTACAACTTCCCGTTGCTCTCTACAAAAACGATCCCAACTGGATTCAACCACTCGACAACGAGATCGAGGCGGTTTTCGACCCCAAGAAAAATAAACTAATGCGCAAGGGCGACGTTGCTCGATGGCTTCTGCGCAACACTAAAAACGAGGTGGTTGGCCGCGTGGCAGCCTTTATTAACCCAGAAAATGCAACGCTAAACGAGCAGCCAACGGGTGGGATGGGTTTTTTTGAGTGCATAAACAACCGTGATGCTGCTTTCATGCTATTCAACCAATGTCGCGATTGGCTTAAGGAACGTGGAATGGAGGCAATGGATGGCCCCATTAACTTTGGCGACCGCGACCGCTGGTGGGGCTGCTTGGTTGATGGATTTCTCCCCGCAAACTACGGCATGCCCTACAACTTTCCTTACTACCAAGAGCTATTCGAAGCCTACGGATTTAAAAACTACTTTAACCAATACACCTACGCAAAAAACATTACGCTCGATGGAATGCACCCTGGCCTGCAGGAGAAGGCCGCACGGTTAGCAAAAAATCCAGAATACCACTTTGGGCACATTAAAAAAAGCCAGCTTAAAAAAGTTGCGCAAGACTTCCGAACCATTTACAACAAGGCCTGGGCAAAGCATGGCGGGGTATCGGAGATGAGCGCTGCGCACGCCACTGCATTAATGAACCAGCTTAAGCCCATTATTGATCCAAAGCTTATTTACTTTGCCTTTCACAACAGCGAACCCATTGGCTTTTTTGTAATGATTCCCGAAATCAATGAGGTAATTCGCTACCTCCATGGCAAAATGAACCTATGGGCCAAAGTAAAGTTTTTCTACCTACTCAAAATTCGAAGGAAGTGTAAAACATCCCTCGGTCAAATATTCGGGGTTATTCCAGAGTATCAAGGTAAGGGCATTGAAGGGGGTATGATTATGGCCTTCGCCGATGTGGCCTTACAAAAAGGGTTTCAATACAACTTTTTAGAGCTGAACTGGATTGGCGATTTTAATCCGGTAATGATGCGCATGCAGGAACAAATCGGAGCCAAAATCCGTAAGACACACGTCACTTACCGCTACCTGTTTGATCCAACCAAAGAGTTTAAGCGAGCAAAGACCATTGGCCGTTCAAAAAGAGCACCAAAAGAGGAATAGATGAAGGCAGGGTATAGGAGAATACTCCTTTTATTGATAGGCGTGGTGTGCCATGCAGCCACCTTTGCCCAAATGGATATTAAAACCAACTTGGTTTTTAGCGATACGGTAAAAACACCATTCAGCAACCAGTGGCAATACCTCTCCACCGACATCTACCTTTTCAACGGACACACCTTCAACAAACTCATTAATGACCTAAACATTGATGGTCAAAAGGATCGGCATGGCTGGTTTAAGCACAAGCCGCCGCAGGAAAAATTGGAATTTTTGCTGCTCACCGCCGAGCTGAAGGATGTGAAGCTTTTCGGTCCCAACGACCTCATATACCCCATCTATAACTTCCAAATCGACAAGGATAGGGATAACAAATACCAAACCTTTGTTAGCGACAATCTGGACTACGTTCGCATTATCGACAACCTACCGCTATACTCGGCAGGCAACTTTATTGACGCCACCATTCGTGCCCGCGCCATTACCAACAATAGCCGCGACGAGGTGCTTAACTTGGTAGCTGGCCAGCTCAAAAACTTGGCCAACCTTACCAACCCCACCACCGCCGTATTTACCCTCGTTGGGGAGTTTGGCTCGTTTCTGGAGGCCTCTACGCGAAAGAAAGAGTACCGGTTTAGCTCCACCATTCGGCTATTTGAGCAAAAAAACTTCGACACCAGGTTGCACTCCATACGCATTTACGCGCTAACGGCTGGCGATAACCTCGCCCCCGTTTTCGATACCGAAGCGTTGCAGAATTTCATGGATACTACCTACAACCCCACCATTTCGCGCAAGCTGCTTTCGACTCTCATCCCTTACCACGACTCACCGCTCATTGTGGTGGTAAACTACAAGTCGCTCTACCGTATGGAGCAAATTTCCGGCGACGAAGTCACAGCACAGGCTATCGACCAGCGAAGGCTTCGCATCGAGAATGAATTTTCCAGAGGGCTTATCAGCAATGAAACCTACCAACTCGAGCGAAACTTTCTCGACTTCCTAAAATCGTTCAACGACCTCAAGCGCGCCATTGAGCTCTACAAGCTAAACGTGAAGGTAGCCGGCTCAACCGGAACAAGCACCAGTCTCATGCAGGTGGTTACATGCTATCGCACCATGCTCAAGATTAATCGCGACAACGATGCCATGAACGTGGAAAACAGCACCTACGCCACCGTATTTAAACCGGAGTATAACCGGGTGCAGGGATATGCCGGGCTTTACCTTGAGGAGGACATCAACCTGAAAAGTGCACGCGAGCTGGTGATTGCCATTAACAACGCTGAGGCTGGACGATATCCTAAAAAATACGAAGATCAGGAGGCCATGCTGAGCAAGCTGCACTTTGCCGACATATTTGCCGGAGATAGCTGGAACACCTCCACCGAGGGCAGGCTCACCAACGAGGCGATATCGCACTTAGAGACGGAGATTTATGCAAAGAAATACATGCTGGAGGTAAAAAAGATTAACTCGCTCAAGGCAACAGATAGCAACAGCAATGCTCCTGACCAGCTACAGCAACTGCTGGGCGGAACATCGTGTAGCCTCTGCCGCGATAGCGCTCTTGCAGCCATCAAGCACTTCCGAACCACCTATGAAGATTTTCTTCGGCAAAAGGAGCTAACCCGTAAGGATAGCATTTCGGGCGTTGCTCTCAACATGTCCTACCTCTTCCTAGAGAAGTATCAAATTATAAAGAATAATCTCGACTCGCTTTACCCAAACGGAACACCCCCTCCACCAAGCATGGCCCTGCTGGAGAATAGGCTACATCTGGCCAAGCGTGATATCGACGATCTATACGACTTTGCCAACAGAACCATTTCCGACAAGCCCTTGGAGATGATTCGGGAGCTAAACAGGAAGATGTTGGAGCTGCTTGCCGATATTCCAAATAACTTCGACTTTATATGCAGTAGGCGTAACGACCTCTGCGTAAAGCAACACCCAAGACCTGTGGAGCCAAAGCTCGACACCACAAGAACAAAACCCGATACCATTAGGATACGCCCAAAACCAGCTCCCTGTGCGCTGGAAAAGGATTACAAAAGTATACAGGACACCATATCCCCGCAGCAACAAAAGAGTGACAACCTGCTGGAAAAAAGTAACGAACAAGGAGAGTAAGCGCTATGCAGTCAATTAAGGAGATATTTAAGCTGGGGTTTGGTCCAAGTAGCAGCCATACCATTGGTCCAGGTCGTGCAGCGGAGATGTTCTTGGCCAAAAATGTAGAAGCCAGCAACTTCCGGGTAACCCTTTTTGGAAGTCTTGCGGCCACGGGGGTTGGTCACCAAACCGACGTTGCCCTACAAAAAAACATGGGGGATCGTCCGCTGGAGGTTGTTTGGAAGCCAGAGGTGAGCCTTCCGCTTCACCCCAACGGAATGCTGTTTGAGGCGTTACAACCCGATGGCACGGTAACCGACAGCTGGGAGGTTTACAGCATTGGCGGTGGCGACCTGAAGGATGCCAGCGGCATTGTAAACGAGCAGCACATCTATCCCCTTTCCAAGATGACCGACATTATGAAGTGGTGCAAAACCGAGGGTAAATCGTTTTGGGAATATGTGGAGCAATACGAAGGTACAGAGATATGGGATCACCTCAAGGAGGTAAAGGATGTGATGTTCGCCTCCATCAAGGCGGGCCTCGAAAACGAAGGCGTGCTCCCCGGTCCCATTAAGCTGCAGCGTAAGGCCAGCTCCAGCTACGCCAAGGCGCTGAGCAGCCACAACCCACAAAAGAGCATTGGACTACTGTTTGCCTACGCCCTTGCGGTATCGGAGGAGAATGCGGCAGGCAACCGCATTGCCATTGCCCCCACGTGCGGCTCGGCTGGCGTGGTTCCATCGGTGCTCTACTACGCCTCCACCACCCACGAGTATGTTTCAGAAACCAAGGTGCTACGGGCATTAGCCACTGCCGGACTGTTTGGGAACGTGGTAAAGACCAACGCCTCCATCTCCGGTGCCGAAGTTGGCTGTCAGGGTGAAATTGGCACCGCCTGCGCCATGGCTGCTGCCGCGCTCACCCAGATGCTGGGGGGCTCCATTCGCCAAATTGAGTATGCCGCCGAAATGGGCTTTGAGCACAACCTAGGCCTCACCTGCGACCCCGTGCTGGGATTTGTGCAAATTCCCTGCATTGAGCGCAACGCCGTTGCCGCTGGAAAGGCATACCAGTGCTCCACCTATGCCATGTTCTCCGACGGTGGCCATAAAATTTCCTACGACCAGGTGGTGGAAACCATGGCCGAAACGGGTCGTGACCTCCAGAGCGCCTACCGCGAAACGGGCTACGGTGGATTGGCCAAGAAGTGGGAGCCGTTTAAGTAAAATGAGTCAATGTGCCAATGGGACAATATGTCAATGAAAAGAATCTTCCTTACTCCGCGGAACTCTGTGGAAAATTAGTGACAAGTGACCGAAAAGTAACAGGTGACCGAGTGACGGGTTACTAAAAAGTCAGAAGACCGAAGAAAATGTGCCAATTGTTCAATATGACAATGAGACTAATGGCAATGAAAATAATCTTTCTTACTCCGTGTAACACGGTGAAAACACGGTGCCACTCTGTGTAACTAGAACCTAGCGCCACGAGGTCAGCGAAGCCAAACTGCACTCAATCCTCCTAATCTCCCAAAAAATGTCAGAGAAAAACTACGACCCACAGATGCACACTGCTGAGCACATTCTAAACCAAACCATGGTTCGGATGTTTGGCACTGCCCGTTCGTTTAGCAACCACCTCGAGCGCAAGAAGAGCAAGTGCGACTACCACTTCACGCGCCCGCTTACGGAGCAGGAGCTGGCAGCGCTGGAGAGCAAGGTTAACGAGGTAATTGCCGAGAATATCTCCATTAGCGAGGAGTTTCTGCCACGAGCAGAGGCCCAGAGCCGCTTCAACCTCTCGCGCCTGCCCGAAGATGCCGGCGACCACATTCGCATCGTAAAGGTGGGCAGCTACGACTCCTGCCCCTGCATTGGGCCGCACGTGGCCAACACCTCCGAAATTGGGCAGCTGCGCATCCTCTCCTCCGATTACGCCGATGGTGTGCTCCGCATCCGGTTTAAGCTGGAGAGACCTGAATAGCTGCTGCTAACTTCTGCTTAAAAATCTAGTGAAAACCTCCATCTCAGCGAGGCACACACATTCCAAGTGCAACGTGGTCGCACAACCTCTTTACCGATGCCGTTCACGTTTTGCTAAACAAGGCCCAACAGGGAGAAAAAAATAAATTTTTGAAGTATTAATCCTTATTAATCCTGCTGCACTGCTCTAAATACGGTACGGCTGGAATTGTTATGTGCAATAAGAAAAAATCAATTACCCATTGAATAATTGTAAAAGATACTAAATTTGTCTACCGAACAATTTAAAACTACACCTTTCATACCAACAATGGGAGAACCATACAACTTTCATCATATATGTTAGTTGCACCCTGTTTTTTTATGTTAAAAAAGTAATGTCTAAATAGAAATTAAATTATGAAAAGAAACATTCTGTTTTTTCTAATTGCAGTTCTACTTTTTTCATGCAAAAAGGATAGTGAACCGGAAACCAAACAAGTTTTAATACAACCATTGGGAGTTGGTTATTATTGGGAGTTTGTTGATTCAACATTCTCCAACGTTGGTGATCTTACAAATGTTGACACATCAAGACTATCTATAACTGGAATAACCAATGTTACCTATAAGGGTGAATCTATTGATTTATACGATTGGAGTTGGAATACTGCTCCAAACTTTATGTGGTTATGCAACTATGATGCAACAGGGTTTTACATGTATGGAGGGAAGACTGATAATGGTATCTATATTTATGAAAAAAGTCTAAACATTAAGTATCCTGTAAAAACTAATGAGATTTGGGAGCATATTAACTACTCACACGGCCAAATAGGCGATAGTTCATTTTTTTATATCTACAATACCGTTTATTACACGTGCTTAGCAGTTAACGAGCCTTTTAAAACTAAACTTGGTTCATTTGATTGTTATAAGTACAACTACAATTACCTTACAAACGGACATCCTGATCAAACATATCTGTATTACGCTCCCAGCATTGGTTATGTTGGTATGATTGAGCAAGTAAATGGAATTACTGTATATAAGAAGACGTTGATTTCATATAACATAACCGATTCTAACTTATCGTCGAATAAGAGGTCCGATTTTATGAATGGAAAAACTAAAAGAAATATAGAAAGAATAGAATATGGACCGTACAGATGATCGCTAGAAGAGTTGTTTCAAAATCAAAAACATCGTTAAATCTCTTAAATCTAGATTTTTAGAACGCCATTGCCCTGAAACCGCAACCAAAATGAATTAATTACAGCAATCTTAAGCTTACCACTATGAAAAAGATTTTACTTACCACCCTTGGCATAATTATCGGGATAGCCAGTTATGCACAAATTATCACCACCGTAGCAGGAGGTGGAGTAGGCGATGGAACATCTGCAATAACAGTTTCAATTAATCCACTTGGAACTGCAGTAGATGCAACCGGAAATTTGTATATAGCAGATCAATCAACCAATAGAATCCGAAAAGTTGACGCTGCTACAGGGCTCATTACCACCGTGGCAGGAAACGGCACCAAAGGCTACTCGGGTGATGGTGGTGCCGCCACATCGGCTCAGTTAAATTATCCATATGGAGTAGCCGTAGATACAGCAGGAAATTTATACATTGTTGATGAAGGAAACAATAGAATCAGAAAAGTTAACGCGACCACCGGAGTTATTACCACCATGGCAGGAAATGGTACGGCCGGCTTCTCGGGTGATGGGGCTGCCGCCACCTTGGCTCGACTAAACAATCCAACCGGAATTGCCGTAGATGCTGCCGGAAATTTGTACATAGCGGATAGCAATAACAACAGAATCCGAAAGGTTACTGCCGCTACTGGAGTGATTACCTCCGTGGCAGGTACTGGCGCTCAAGGCTACTCTGGTGATGGAAGAGTCGCCACATATGCTCAACTGTATAATCCAACTGGAGTAGCCGTAGATAAATACGGAAATATATACATTGCGGATAAATTTAATAACAGAATAAGGAAAGTAATTGCATCAAACGGGATTATTACAACCGTGGCAGGAAGTGGCGGGGTCACCACCTGGAGTGACATCGCCACCTCCTTTCCTCTGTTTTATCCAACCGGAGTAGCCGTAGATGCATCCTTGAATATATATATAACGGATTCAGGACACAAACAAATACAAAAGGTAACGGCCGCAACTGGAATTATTACCACAGTAGCAGGAACTGGCTGGTCTGGCTACTCTGGTGATGGTGGTGCCGCCACATCGGCTCTGCTAAATTCCCCAACTGGAGTTGCCATAGATGCAGTCGGGAATTTGTACATTGTGGATCAGGGAAACAAAAGAATCCGAAAGGTAACCGTTACCACTGGAGTGATTACCACCATGGCAGGAAATGGCGCAATCAGTTATGCAGGGGATGGATACGCCGCCACATCGGCTCAGCTAAATTTTCCATCAGGGGTAGCCGTAGATGCAGCAGGAAATTTGTACATAGCGGATGTAGAAAACAATAGAATCCGAAAGGTTACCGCCGCCACAGGAGTGATTACCACCGTGGTAGGAAAAGGCACGGCCGGCTACTCTGGTGATGGGGACTCCGCTACATCGGCTCTACTGAATAGGCCAATCGAGGTAGCTGTAGATGCAGTCGGCAATTTGTACATTGCGGATGAAGGAAACAACAGAATCAGAAAAGTAAACGCCACCACAGGAGTGATTACCACCGTGGCAGGAAATGGCATTGGTGGCTACTCTGGTGATGGGGGCCCCGCCACATCGGCTCAGTTAAGTTATCCTTATGGAGTAGCCATAGATGCAGCAGGAAATTTGTACATAGCTGATTCTTTTAACAATAGAATCCGAAAGGTTACCGCCGCCACAGGAGTGATTACCACCGTGGCAGGAAACGGCACCGAAAGTTACTCGGGTGATGGGGGTGCCGCCACATCGGCTCAGCTAGATAATCCAACCGGGGTAGCCGTAGATGCTGCAGGAAATTTGTATGTTGCGGACCAATACAACCAGAGAATCAGAAAAGTCTCTGCCACAACAGGAATTATTACCACGTTGGCTCTGGTAACTTTTCCAACAGGGGTAGCCGTAGATACTGCCGGGAATATATTTATAGTGAGCCCTGGAAGCCAAAAAATCCAAAAGATTGACGCTTCTACCAGTGCTATTACTACCGTGGCAGGAAATGGCACGGCTGGCTACTCTGGTGATGGAGGTACCGCCACATCGGCTCAACTTCGAAACCCACAACAGGTTACCGTAGATGCAGCAGGAAATTTGTATATTGCTGATCAATCAAACTACAGAATCCGAAAAGTTTTTATTCCCCTCCCCATTACGGTCACGGCAGATGTCAACCAGAGCAAGGAATACGGTTCTGCGGATCCAACCTTGGCTTACAGCGTTACCCCGACGCTCCAAGGCGGTGACGCCTTTACGGGTGCGCTTGACCGGGAAGCAGGTGAGAGCTTGGGTACCTATGCAATCAACCAGGGTGACCTGAGCGCAGGGGTGAACTACACCATCACCTTTGTATCAGCTGATTTTACCATAACCAAAGCAACTCCCGCTATTACCTGGAACAACCCTGCGAATATTGTTAGCGGAACGCCGCTAAGCAACGTTCAGCTGAATGCAACCGCCGATGTACCGGGCACCTTTGTCTATACTCCTTCGGAAGGTACAATCTTGGAGTTGGGCAATAACCAGAACCTATCAGTTTCATTTACCCCCACTGATGACATAAATTACACCACAGCCAATAAATCGGTACAAATATCAGTAACGGCCACATCTGGTATTAGCGATTTATCTGCAAGCCTGGTTAATGTTTTTCCCAACCCTACCTCCGGCACAATAACCATATCGGGCTTATCGGAACTTTCAAAAGGGAGCGCCATCTACCTGCACATTATGGATGTATCGGGTAAAACAATCCTAACAAAAAGAGTAGATAGCACTACTGGTTCTGAGACTATTGATACGGGTTTCCTTGCACCGGGAGTCTACCTCATTAGCATACAAAACAATATCCAAAGAGTGTCAAAACGCTTTGTAAAGCAATAGATCTCTGCTCATTTCTTTGGTAAAGGAGAGCCTTTAGTAAACTAAAGGCTCTCCTTTGTATTTAAACTTCTTGATCCAAAAGACGAGCACATTACACACAAATAGGGGTAATACCTCAAATAGCTACCCCACAAAAACGCTCCAATGCCAAATTATAATTTGCAAAAAAAGTAGCCCGCTTCAACCTCTCGCGCCTGCCCGAGGATGCCGGCGACCACATTCGCATTGTAAAGGTGGGCAGCTACGACTCCTGCCCCTGCATTGGGCCGCACGTGGCCAACACCTCCGAAATTGGGCAGCTGCGCATCCTCTCCTCCGATTACGCCGATGGTGTGCTCCGCATCCGGTTTAAGCTGGAGAGACCATAGCAGCCATTACATTTTCCGCTGAAAAAGCATGGGGAAAACGACCGCTCGCGTATCATAGCAGTAGTTAATCACCAATTGCTTACCCTATGAAAAAGATTTTTCTGCTAGCCGCGCTGCTCATTGCGGCCTATGTATCGGGACAAAACAGTCCCAAAAGAACATTCCCAACCGATGGCGTTTACATGGGTGAATCCCGCTCCATTTACACTGACGAGAACTACTGGGGTGTGGCCACCATTACCATCACCAACGGGGAAATTGCCCAGCTCGACTTCAAAATTGTGGATAAGAATAGCGGCGAAACCTTCGACGAAAAGTACGAGAAGCACTTTGCCGGCAACGACCGCTACATTCAGCAGTGCCGCAACGACTACAAGGGCGCATTGGCCTACACTAAAAAGTTTAGGGAAAAGCACCGGCTCAGCGAGGTAGATGCCATAACGGGTGCAACGTGGTCGCACAACCTCTTTAGCGATGCCGTTCAAATTGCGCTAAACAAGGCCAAACGAGGAGATAAAAAGTAATTTTTTGAAGTGTTAAATCCGGTTTACAATCCTACGCTGCATTAAATACGATGCGGCTAGGATTGTTTTGTGCAATAAAAAAACCATCACTTATTGAATAAGTGGTAAAAGATGATAAATTTGTATGTTATATGTTTTTTTATTACTTATTGATTAAAACAGTTAATAGAATGCTACTAGAGACATATTTTAATGTAAACTATTTAACGGAATTATATAATGAAAGACTTAGTAACTCAAATGCAAAAGGCATAGATAAGTTGAATTCAATATCTTTTGACAAAAGATTAAAAAATGAAACTGAAATTATTTGTAGAAAAACACTCACAGGAGATTATGTATTTAGTCCTTATATTGAAAATCTAAAATTGAAAGGAAGAAATAAACCACCAAGAATTATATCGATTCCAACCCTAAGAGATAGAATTGTCCTTTTGACTTTAAAAGAAATATTGCATAAAGTATTTCCGGAAAATGTGAGCAGAAAACTACCCAACAGCTATATCCGAGATATAAAAAGATATCTCGCCCATTCAAATGGTAATGGTTACTTTATAAAACTTGATATCAAACAATTTTATGATAATATTAATCGAAAAATGTTGATTGAAAAACTTAAAAAGAAAGAACTAGATCCGCGTGTAATAACTTTAATCGAACAAGCTATTTCCACACCCTCAATTCCTATCAATACGAAGAAGTCTAAATATAATTCATTTAAAACAGAAAAAGGAGTTCCTCAAGGACTCTCTATTTCAAATATTCTTGCCCAGATTTATTTAGGAGAATTTGATAACGTCATAGGTGACAAACAACATTATTATCTTAGATATGTAGATGATATTATTATACTTAATGATGATCCATCTATGTTTTGCTACAACATTATTAAAACATTATTAGAAGATATAGATTTAGTATTAAACGAAGATAAAACTGAAAAAGGCTTTATTACTAAAGGTTTTACGTTTTTGAGTTATAAAATAACAGCGAACAATATCTCAATTGCAGAAGCAAATGTTGAATTATTTGTGAGAAGAATTGCTGGAAAATTTACTTGGTTTAAAAATGGGGTTCATAATAAGAGTAAAAGACCTTCTTGGCTATCAGATAACGAAAGGTTTAAAGAAGTATTTATAGAGGAATTAAATGAAACAATCACTGGAATCATATCAACTAAAAAAAATTATGGATGGCTGTTCTATTTTTCAGAAATGACAGATGAAAGTTTGTTATTTAAGATTGATAAGATAATTGCTAGTTTCTTCCTTCCTTTAGAAATATTTGATTACAAGGCTCCAAAAACATTAAAAAGAATATCAAGAACTTTCAAGGTAATAAAGCACAAAGGAAGAAAAAATTATATTTGTAATTATGACAATTATGAATCAATAAGACAAAAAAGAAAGTATTTAGTTTTTAGAGGAAAAATTGACCCTGAAGGGGAATATTCCGATTCCTCAATCGAATCATTATTTGAAAAGTTTAGGACAAAACAGATAAAAAAAATTGAAAGAGATTTAGGTTATCACTATTTTTAAGAAATTTTGGGGGCTACTTCCAGTTTTGGGACTTGCATAGCAAGTATTTGTAAAATAATCGCAGAAATGCGCGTTGATTTCCGAAAGGAAAAATTATCCATATGTTATACTAAGTAGCCCCCTTTTAGAAATATTATTATGGAAAACGAAATACTAAGATGGTATAAAAAGCTTTGGGAAACCAAAGGAGCAAGATTTATTGCTGCGAAAAGATTCGAGACTCACGACAAATGGTCTACAATTACTATAAGTATTATTTCGGTATACATAATTTCTTTGAATTTAACAGTTCTTCTTCCTAAAAGACCTCAAATACTAAGTAATGAAAATATAACCTTTTCTACAATTTGTCTATCCATATTAGTGATTGTTGTTTCCACAATCTTATCATCAAGAAGTTATAAGGTAGTAGCTAATAAATTTCATGACTGTGGACGAGAAATTACTGAAATTTATGATAAGGTCTGTTTATGGAAGAACAATCCTAAAAGTGTCACCGAAAAAAACTTAGAAGAAATAATTAACGAGTATAATTCTCTGTTAAAAAAATACGATATTAACCACTCTCGTTTAGACTATGAAATATTTATTCGGGATAATATATCTGAATACAAGAATATCCATCATCCGTTTGTATTTAAAGTAAAGGTAAGCGTGAAGCATTTTCTTGATACAGTTTTTAGATATTGGGTATTTATATTAACACCCATTTTCATTTACCTTATTATAATACATGGCGCTTGACATATAATTTAACCTATTGAAGTAAAAAAAGAGGCAGGGTAAATCCTGCCTCTTTTACTACTAAAACAGATGGTCAAATACCACCGAAAAGATAACCAGAAAAAACTCTTTTGAAAAGATTAGTCTTTCTAGCACCTTTAGCAACCTTGGCAATCTCTTGCCTTTTTTACTGTTAAGCATCGCAATATTTTTTTTGCGAATTAAACATTAGTTGAGCCGAAACGCCACTGGTCAATTTTTTTTGAAACTCTCAGTTAAATTTCTTTACTTTGAAGTGCTTACTTATCAGGGAAAGCACACTTAAAATATTGAAAAAACAAAGAAAATTGACTGATACCATGTGTATCGGTCTTTTCTTTTTGGTGGCAGCAGCACATTTGCAACCTTATCCCACCTCTAGAAATCAACTATTTACAAAAATAGCGATACCTCTTACGTTGTACCAAGCAGAGGTGAATTGTTTTATCAACACTATGTTAACATTCAACATAAACGACAGAATATCAAAATATTAACATTACATTATTTGACAAAACATCACTAAATCAATTATTTTCACTTAGAATTTGTTGAGTTCTAATAAGCGATTGGATTCATTTGATCTAAAAATTACCTTAATTTAGACTACATGAATGCGTAAAAACGCAAAATGTGGAATAATATGAAGGAGTGTTATTGTCCTTAACCATATTGTTACTGCCTTTGTTTTACTATTGTGTTTGCTTTGAAGAGAAGAGTGGAGTTTCAGATTTTCAATGTGACTAATTATAAAATCACTTCCCAACACCAAATTCTAATTCGTAAACAAAAGTAACCCTGCTCTCCTCCAGTGCTTTAAAACAGGCAACTTGCAAAGCTGCTTCCTTTGCTTACCTTTACGCAAAATTGAACACCAACGGGGAGGCCTATTCTGTTCCAAAATGCAGAGTGGACAAGAAATTGGTAAACCCCTATACTGTAAAACAATAAGGAGAACTATATGATTAGCTACGATACCTACAACCGGGAGGAGCGGGTAATATCCGCGCATCTTTTCCGTCTGCTGCACGAACGTCTCAAGGAGAAGGCCACAAGCCCATTTGGACAGCTCATGAGCGAGCTTTCCAAGAGCAACCTAACCTTCGCCAACGGCAACGCCTCGCTGGCAAAACTAAAGTTTGAAAATATTGCCATTTTTTGCGAGCCCTCCATTGTAAGAGATGCCTACCAAAGCAAAAGGGCCGAGAAGGCTTCATTCCTGGATAACCTCATAAGCCTAATCATGAAGCAGGAGGGGGTAAACGAGTGCCGCCTCTACTCCCAACTTCCCGAAACACTAAAGAACCCTAAGCTTACGCACCCCAAGCAGATTAAGCAAAAGGCAACCGCTGCCAATATTCCGCTAAGCGAAGGCGAAGTAAAGGTATATGGTGCACTGCAGGGCATGTTTAACGCCAAGCCCAACCTAGTTATTACCGTCGACAACCTGCTGCTGGTGTGCGAATCGAAGTTTACCGAGCTGTTCGACCAAGCTCAGCTTACTAGAGCAAAAAAAATGGCGGAGGTGTGGGCAACCATGCTATACAAGGATTTCGGATTTACGGAGCCACCCGTTTACGCGGTGTTCAAGCTTGGCGCCCAAAAGAGCAACCCCGACATCAGCTGGACTACCATTACCCAAATTGCCAGCAAAACTTACGGCAGTCAAGACAGAACAAGAATTGCCCTCGAGGCTGCGCTTGAGCACCTGACTCCAAAACCTCAAAACAGCGAAAAGAAAGAGTAGGTTGTGAACAAGGGAGAGCTTACGGTTAACCATTAGCAGGATAGATCCTGCTATTTAAAGTTTTCAAGAATTCTTTGCCGATCCTCATTCTCCTTGTCACTTTTATGGTATAGCTCCACAAAAACAATTTTTTGCTCCAACGGGAAGTGTGCATAAACCAATCGCAAGCCTGAGTTTACGCCACGTCCCTTTAGCGCCTTACAGGCAATTTTTTTTACCTTTATAATGCAAGTTTCAATGCCCAAATTATCGATACGGAAACTAAACGGTGGTCTTTCGTTGGGCATAACCTCTAAAACCTGCTTGACCACCGCTAGATCTTCGTCCAGCGTCCTAAACCTTTTCAAAAGACTCTTTAAGTCTTTTTTAAATTCGGTCAGCTCATCAAATGTCATTGCTGTTCCATTTCGTCACCATAGTTACGCACCGAAAATGGGGCTTCCCTATAAAACGCTAATTCATAGTTAATCTCCTCCCCCTCTTTGGTAGCCAGCCAAGGCATATCGTGATGCGAGTAGTTACTTATGGCTGTAGCAGACCAATCGCTCATTTGCTCAATAACTCTATCGATTATCTCCTTTTCACTCGCCTTTAACTCCGTTAAGTTTGCTTTCACCCTTGGCAAATAACGTGTTTGAGGATAGCCATGATAATCCGTTTTAATCCGCTGGAGTTGCCCATTCTCTATCATTTGGTTGATAATCGTATCCAACTTTTGAGGGACTGGGCCATATGGTAACTTTCGGTATTGTGCTCCAGTTAATTGCTCCTCATACAACTCATAGTAATTAAAATCAGAAAAATAGAGCAGCTTATAAAGAACAGTCTCTCCAACATTTGGCTTTCCGGCACAACGTTCAAGAATATATAGAAGCACATTCTTAAACTTTTGAACCTGTAATTTGGGAACTGAAATACGCAATTTCTCTTTGGCTGGTTCTTCAACTACTGCTTCTAAGGTATTAATAGCAGAAAAATCCTTTGCCATAAAATCGTCTAGGGAAAATCCAAGAATCAATGATAATTTTTGGAGTTCAAAAATATCAACGCTCCTATTACCCATCTCTATTTGAGCCAAGGAAGGGCGAGACAATCCAACACTTTTCGCCAAATCTGCTTGAGATAGCCCCTTCATTTTGCGAAGTGTTGCAATTCGCTGGCCTATTTGTTTTTGAGAAAGATTACTACTCATGGCTTCTGTTTGCACAATTAACGCTACAAAAATACGAAATGTTTCATAATGAATCACGTTTGTGTTTTATTTCAGAACGCACATGATGATATATTATTCGACCATTAATGATTGGATGGTCTACGTCACTCCATATACCCTTCATTCTTATCCACACATTGGACAATTGTCCCATCCCACTATTGCTATTAAAAAAAGGTTTGTATATTTATGTTAGTGTTCCATGGAAACACTAATAACCAGCCATACAAATGTTAGAGAAAGGATTTCTTAAGCCAGAGATTTCGGTTAGCAACCTTGGCAAGAAACAGTTTTGGACCGGCATTGCAGTGGGGATTGCAACGGCCTTCGTGCTCAGCTACTTTTTTAATTATGCCAGAGAGGCCTCTCGGTTTATTACCTTTTTCCGAGACCCCTTTATTCTTACAGAAAAAGAATTCCGGATCTACGACCTGTTTTTCGCCACACTTTCAACCAGCCTAGGATTTGGGTTCACCATAACTTATTGGCTTCAGGGACGTAACCCAAGAGTAAAAAAGCGTTACCTCAAAACCTTCACCATTTCCAATGCTTGGCTAGTAACCTTTGTAGCCATCATGCTGGTTTCCCGATTTGGATCACTTCTTCCCATATTAGTGTATGGCACATTTGGTTACAACAATGAGATTGACATTTTACATGGCTACTGGCTTTTACTGGTGCTAATACCCATATACATATTCCTTATTCACTGGAATACCATACGGCTAATTTTCAGAATACGATACTGGATGGCATTTGCTACACTTTTTTACTGCCTTGTAGCGCTTTACCTTTATAAAACAACCACCGCAGACCGAAGCGTATTAAATAAATACTACTACCAACGTAACAAGCAGTATATCGACTTTATTGACAACGAATTTAGCGATGCCCGGGTTCATAAAGTATTCTTTAGCGATACCACCAAACAAATGTTGCTGAAACATTACTCAAGCAAAACAGTAAATACTCTGCTCAATATAAAACAGGCGTTCGGCTCTGGACGAACTATTTCTCTGGACACGCTGATTCTTGAGAAAATATTTATCCACAACATGAACCGACAATTTATATACTACGGGCGGTTTCAAAACAGGGATAAAAATTGGTCCTATGCGCTACCCGAGGACATCTACCACCAGATTCTTAAACATGAAGTAAATAGCGTGGAGACAAAGGAGCTTTTCGAGATGCTCCATTTGCAGGTTTTATTATTTACAACACCCAGATTTGATTGGGACAAATTCGAGCACTACACTCCTTTTGAACAAGAAAGAGAAGCCTTCAGCCGCAATGTTTACCATAATACCGAAACCATCCAAAGCAGGCTTGTTCAGGTGGTGAATAAGCTGAGAGAAGAACCAAAATACAAGGAGTACCGTCACCTCCTTCCTAAAATGGAATACGATAATGCAGAAGGCCACCAACGATTCCAAAAGTTAAATCTTGCTCAATAAATTAATACGATAAACGACCTATGGAGGAAACATCCGAACAATTACTCCTGGCTTTAACTGCCGGTTTAGTAGAAGGGGTAAATGAGCTGGGCGAGAAGTTCCAAGCCGTGCAGCTGTTGCCCGAACTCAAGAAAATTTATCCAACTCAGCTAAGGGTGGAGATTGTTTCTGCACGCATCTACCAAACAGAGGATGACTGCTACTTCGAAATAACCGAAGATTTAAATTTGAAGCCGGATGAGGGCGACCTAGATGAAGATACTCCACTTAAGAACTTCAAAACGGACAGGACTTCGCTGATTTTTGTTGCTGACGAAAATGGCCCCATCTTCCAACCATCAGTTTCAGCATTAAAGAATGCCGCTGTTTTTCTCGTTGAACTTAACGATTACGACAAACTCAACGCCACAGATCTTTTTAGCGAAGAGGGGGCAGATGAAATAATGGAAAGAGTAGAATCTGAAGGTTCTGCCGAAGATGAAAATTTAGAACAGCCTTAATATCTTACCCGATTAACTCGTAAGCAGTAAATGCAATAGAAGCTAAATAAATCTGGCCATTTCTAAAATTCTAAACCAAACTGTCGACAACGAGGCAAAGCATAAAGCCAGTTTGCATTAAGTTGGTAAGCATAAATAGCCGGAAGATGTTACGCTTACCCTCCTTTCGGTACACATCAATGGCGATGGAAACTAAAACCACGACCACAATGGCCAGTATGGCATAGCTCGTGGAGCGATAGTGCAACGGTACTAGGAGCGGAATAAACAGTGTTGATGCCGCAGTTGCCACGACCCAGAGGTAGGCGAGCCGTAAAATTTGCTCCTCGTGCAAAAATGTGGTGATGGAGGCCAGCCCGGCCTGCTCATACTCCTTGCCATACTTCACCAGCAGAATAAGAAAGTGAGGAATTTGCCACAGCACCATAAATAGGGTAACAAATATGGCGATGGGACTCAAAAGACTGGCTCCTGCAGCAGAAAAGCCCATAAGCAAAGGGATAACTCCGGCAATAGTTCCAGCAAAAAGGGCCCATGTGCTCACCCTTTTCAGTGGTGTGTAAACGAGGTTGTACCAAATTAGGTTAAAGAGGCCAAGGGCTGCCACAAACCAACCATCGTGAAAGTATAGAATTGCAAGCCCGGCAACAACATGCAAGGTACCAACAATCAAACCCGTTTGAAGCGAAACCCTACCCGAAGCCATGAGTCGCTTGGCTGTTCTTGGCATGAGGGCATCGGTTTTCCGTTCATAGGCCTGGTTGAATACTGCCGCTCCAGCACCCAATAAAAACACCCCAGCAAGGGTAATAATACAGCTAGCATTTAGCGGTCCATCGGCTAACACATAACCAGTAAAGGTGGTAAACACAAGGCTCGCTATTACTATCACCTTGAGCAGCGAAACGATATTGCGCACACTGCGGGCAATTCGAACTGCCAAACTATTGCTACGAACTTGACTTTCCATGCTTAAAAATAGCTAATTCTAACTAAACGTTACATTTTGCCAACACGCACTTTTCCTGATTGTTACAGCGGCTGTTTTTACAAGACAAATCCATTAATCCCCTACGAAGTGCGCAATTGAATATTACCACCATGAACAGCATTGCGCCCATGAAGTTTAGTTTAATTTAGAAAAAAGTCAAGAAACCGCCTCCACAACACCTAATGGCATGACCCATGTGACTGCAATTAATAAAAAAGGTTGGTGAGGCTGCAAAACAACTCAACACCAACCCTCATGCAATCGAAGGTCAAAAAAAGTTTATATGTTTAAATTGATGGCTAAATCTCGCCCTTGTCGGGTTTATAAATATGGGCAATCATAAGCGCACCACCCATCAATGCCATATCCTTGAATAGCTGCATTATAACCATTGCATGCTGCTCGCTGGTAAAGGACGAGTCAAACAGCTGCGGAATGTGAATGGTAAGAATAAACAGCAGCAGCAGCGCGGCCAAAAGCAAACAGGAAAGAGTAACAAAGCGCTTTACCATTATTGCAATGCTGGCTGCAATGAGGAGAAAACCCGTAAATAGGATGGTGAATCCACCGCCTGGAATAAAAGAGGTCATCATTCCCGCAAAAAAGCTCGTCATTAGGAAGTGGTTCAAGCCAATAATTCCAAATGGAAGGGCGAACAGTATGCGCCCGATAGTGCCAAGGTTGGGTTTAGCTAGTCTCATTTTTGTTATGGTTTAAAGGTTAATAGTTCATACTCTTCATTGATACAACAAATCTTTTGCCAGGGTTCCCTTCGCTTTTGTCAAAACCGAAAGATACTGGCTAATTGTCAAACTGGGGCTAGGTAGCCCTAGTCAAGGTTATGGTCATACCAAATGTATCGTAAATTAGAATAGAGTTCAAGACCCCTACCTACAATTATCTCAAAAGTTCAAATATAGCAAACCAACTAAAAGGCATAAACAGCCACTGAATAAAGGGTTATCCACCAATTGTGGTAATGAATTATTCACCAGAGAGTAGCTCAATTTTCCTTCGCACAATCTCTATACTGCACAAATAATCGATGAACACACAAACTTGCTAGTTTTCAAACGGCCACTCTTTGCTACTTATTTATTGTGTTGTAAATTAGCTTAAACCTTAAAAACAAACAATGAAGAAGCTAATACTTTCAATGGGGTTGATAGCCATGAGCATCACCCTGTTTGGTCAAGGTCAGGCCGAGACCTACATCAACGAAGCGTTGAACCATGTAAAGGCCAAGGACTACAAGGCAGCTCAACTCTCGTTGCAAGACGCAATAAACGAGATAAACAGCTACATAGCCCAGGAGGTTCTTACCCAGCTGCCAATGGAGATTAACGGCTATAAGGCTCAAACCGCTGACGACCAAAGCAACTCTGCAAGTATGGCCTTTATGGGCGGGGGCACCACCATTACCCGTACGTACAACGGCCCAACTGACCGTGACCATGCAGAGATTACCATTGTGGCCAACTCACCACTGGTAGGCACCATGACCGCGCTGATGGGAAACCCCATGATGATGAATAGCGCAAACCAAAAGACCATTCGAATAGGGTCACGCAGGGCAATCCTCAACAAAAAGGCGGACACGGAGTATGACGATAACGGTAACGAAAAACAGGTTACCAACTACGAGCTGCAGGTAATACTAGGTCAAACGTTGGTTACCGTTAAGTGTGAGGGATTTGCCAACGACCAAGCCTTTACCGCCTTCTACCAGAAAATTGACTTCGAAAAGATTGCCAAAACACTAGGCGAATAGCTCTTGCCACTGTGCTATTTTATTTAACCAGCGATATCCACAGCAAATTACCGCTGAGCTAAATCTTAAAAAATCGTATGGAGTTGAGGAGTGACTCGGCATGCTGCTTCAAGCTGTTTGCCGCATTCACCAACTCCATTGCGGTTTGAGAGGAGTCCTGCGATTGTCCATTTACCTGATTAATGGCCAAATGAATCTGCTTCGTTCCTTGGCTCTGCTCGGCGCTGGCGAGGCTTATCTCCTTCACCAGCTGGGTTGTTTTCTCTATTTGAGGAAGGACAAACTTTAGGTTTTCCATTGCCGTAGACGAAACATCCACTCCCTGTTTGGAAAGCCGAGTAATCTCATCGGCTGCCATGCGGCTCCGTTCGGCTAACTTCCGAACCTCCGCTGCAACAACGGCAAAACCACGTCCTGCTTCACCTGCTCTAGCTGCCTCCACCGCTGCGTTGAGAGCCAGAATATTGGTTTGAAAGGCAATGTCGGAAATTACCATCACCTTATCGGAGATGTTGTAGTTATACTGCAGCGCAGAGGTTATGGTAAGGTTACTCTCAACCAACTTTTCGGATGCAGCAATGGCAAGATTCTCGGTCTCCTTTGCGTTCGTTGCATTTTGCGATATAAATGTTGCCATATCCTCCATGCTGCTCGACAACTCCTCAACCGCTGCCGACTGCGACGATGTGCTTTCGGAGAGGTTAGAGGCATAATCGGAAAGGTCTATGCTCATGGAGGTCACGCTTTGGGCATAGCTCTTAATTCCACCAACCACACCGCGTATCTCATCCTGCAAAAGCTTCACCGAGTTGGCAATTTGTCCCACCTCATTGTCAAGGCTAAGCGTCTTATCGCTAATGCTGATGTTAAGATTTCCTTCCGTTATCTCCCTAATTTTCTCATTCAACTCCTTTATGGGTCGCTGAATTATCCGCTTGGCAACTCTATTTACACTAAGCAACCATGCTAAACACGCTGGAACAGCCCAAGCAATATGCATGAACCCCTTATTCCCAATTATAAACGCCACAATGGCAATCCCCATTGAGGCAATAAAAACGGTGAGCGCGGTAGATTGAATTACCGTTTTCCGGTAAAGAAACCACACAACAGCAAATCCAAACGGAAGAAGGATAAAGATCACAAATAGGGAAAACTTAAGCACTGGGTCCATTGCGATATACCATTTAACATTAAAATCGAATCCTACTTAATAAAAGAACGCGGCTGCAATTGCCTGTCACCATATTATAGTTGTGCAACTTGCACCGCAACTTCAAAGATATTGTTATTTACACATGGTGTATATATTTAGTAACTTGTTTTTGGCAGCAATGAGTGTGTACACCTAAAACATGAGCATTCGAAGGGAAGGATTGAAAATTTTCTCCCCAAATGATTCAAAACAAAGCATGCAGAATATATGTTAATACACGGTAAACCAACTAAATATTAAGCTACCCATGCGATACTACAAAACGTTTCTAGGGTTGTTGATTTTAATTAACACCACAATTTCGATGAGTTCAAGAGCAAATACCAATTCCATGATTCCCGGATTGGTTGAAGAGGAAGTCTCCTATGTTGCCAACGGGGATACCATGAAGGGCTTTGTTGCCTATAGTCCTGTATTTGAAGGAAAACGACCAGCCATTTTGGTGGTACCCGAATGGTGGGGAAACAATGACTACTCCCGCATGCGGGCACGTATGCTTGCCCAACTTGGCTACATTGCCATGGCCGTGGATATGTACGGTGATGGAAAAATTGCCACAACCCCACAGGAGGCGCAGCAGCTGGCCGGTGCGCTATATAAAGACCCTCAGCTGGCAAAAGTTCGGATTGAGGCAGCCGTAAAAAAGCTACTCAGCTACCCTGAAGCCGACCCCACAAAGTTGGCCGCCATTGGCTACTGCTTTGGTGGCTCCATGGTGCTCAATGCTGCCAAAGAGGGCATGGACTTTAAGGGTGTAGTAAGCTTCCACGGAGGCTTGTCGGGAGGAGTAATGGCAAAAAAGGGAGCAGTGAAAGCAAAAATCCTTGTGTGCCATGGTGGCGCCGACAAGTTTTCGACCCAAGCCGATATTGATAATTTTAAGAAAAACCTCGATGAGGCAGGTGCCACCTACACATTCAAGGTCTATCCCGGTGCAACACACGCTTTCACAAACCCGGCATCAACCGAGGTCGGCAAGAAGTTTAACATGCCCATTGAATACAACAAGGCGGCCGACGAGCAATCGTGGCAGGATATGAAGGATTTCTTTAAAACCATTTTTTAGCATAAAGAGGGAGGCGAAAGCCTCCTTTTTTTTACAGCTCGTCCCCCTCATTCAGCAGCTCATCCCCTTTTACTTTTAAAAGGAACTAGAGCACCTCATCTTTGCTTCAGTTAAATAGAGCAGGATTGGAACTCAGTTAGAGAATCAGTCCACAACCTTGAAAAGCTGAAGCCATGAAAAGATACTTACTCCTATCCATTGCCCTTTTTACCCAGCTGGCCCTAGCAGCACAGGTTACCCTTAGCGGTAAAATAACCGACAAGGCCGGATATCCGTTAATTGGTGCCAACGTAATTGTTAAGGGTACCTACGATGGCGCCTCCACCGACACCTCCGGAACCTTTAAGTTTAAGACCACGAAGCGTGACTCCATAGTGCTTGAAGCGAGCTACATGGGATACAGGAGCCTCTCCGTGCTGCTAAAGCCAAACCAGCACAACGTAATCCTACAGCTGCAAGAGGCAGGAAAAACGCTCGACGATATCACCATCACCGCCGGTGCATTTCAAGCAAGCGACAAGAAAAAAGGCGTTACCCTAAAGCCCCTCGATATAATGACCACCGCCGGAGCCGTTGGCGACCTCTACGGTGGCGTAAAAACGTTGCCCGGGGTTACGCAGGTGGGCGAAGATGGACGACTGTTTGTTAGAGGAGGCGATGGGTACGAAACCAAAACCTTTATTGATGGGCTTGCCGTAAAGAAACCCTACAACTCCTCCACCCCCGATCTTCCCTCACGCGGACGGTTCACCCCCTGGCTCTTCTCCGGCACCCTTTTTAGCCGTGGCGGCTACTCTGCAGAGTATGGTGGCGCGCTATCGTCGGCGCTAATACTGGAAACGAGTGGTAAAACCAGCTACCAGCAAACTGGCATTTCGTTAATGACCATCGGTTTGGGAGTATCCGATACTCGCCAGTTCAAGAGTGGCTCGGTGAGCGTTAGCCTCGACTACACCAACCTCGACCCATACTTCCGTCTTACAAACCATAAGATGAAATGGGACAAAGCACCCGAGGATTTTGGTGGCACCGTAGTAATCCGCAAAAATGTCTCCTCCAAAGGGCTGCTAAAGGTGCTCACCACCGTCTCCTCCTCCTCGCTGAAGCTGCTCTACCCCGACATGCTCCAGGAGGGTGTTGCCACGCCCATTAAGCTCACCAACCAAGACGCGTACGTTAATGTGGCCTACTCCCACGATTTGGGTGCTGGCTGGATGATAAAGCCCGGCGTTTCCATCTCCTCCGACCTCAACAACATTGAGCCAGGCTCCCAACGGGTGAAGGAGACCTCTCAGGAAATGGACACCAAGCTGGTTGTGAAAAAGAAGATAAACGCCAGCTTCAACATCTTGACTGGATCGGAAATGATTGCCAACAGCTATGTGCAAAACTACCAGAACTTAAGTACTGCCGAAAACTACCACGGAACCTACACCAGCCAGCTGTTTGCCTCCTTTGTTGAAGCGGAATGGATCATGCTTAAAAAGATGGCCGTAAGCCTTGGTGAAAGGGTGGAATACTGGCAACCGGCCCAGAAGTGGAACGCTGCTCCTCGACTGTCGGTTGCATGGCAGCTAAGCACCTCAAGCCAAATATCGGCCTCGGTGGGAAGATTCTACCAGCAGCCAGAGGAGAGCTGCCTACGCTTTAACCACAATTTGAACTACGAGCACGCTACCCACTACATTTTGGGTTACCAAATCATGAAGAATGATAGAACCCTTCGTATAGAGGCTTACCAAAAGGACTATGGCAGCATGGTTCGCTTCGGCACCGATTTTACCGACCCTACGCTCTACAACAACAATGGGCATGGCTATGCGCACGGCATCGACCTATTCTGGCGCGACCAAAAGAGCGTGAAGAATCTCGACTACTGGATATCCTACTCCATTATCGATTCGCGGCGCCTCTACAAGGATTATCCCGAGGAGGTTACCCCAAACTTTATTGCCAAGCACAACCTTTCGATAAACGCCAAGTACTACATTGCAGCCCTCAGAACACAGGTGGGCGTAACCTATAGCTGGAACTCGGGCAGGCCATACAACGACCCAAACACTACCCAATTTATGGCAGCCAAGGCACCCGACTACTCCGACTTGAGCCTCAGCGTTACCTACCTTACCAACCTATGGAGACGGTTTACAGTAATCTACGCATCGGTTTCCAACCTGCTCAACAGAAGCCAAGTGTATACCTATCGCTACTACGATACGCCCAACAGCCAAGGGATTTACCCACGCATGGCGGTTGGTCCCGACACTAAACAGTTTGCCTTCATAGGCATGTTTATCGACCTCAAAAAACAGTAAACGCTTTCAAAAAACAGATTATAAACCCAATAAACAGTTACAACTATGAAAAACATGATTCTCGCCTCAGTGCTATTCTTGAGCCTTGCGTTCACCGCCAACGGCCAATCGCAGCAGTATGCTGGTGCCATGCAAAATGGCCTAACCATGATCGACAGCGTTAAAAACCAGCAAGATTACCTCGACAACGCCTCCTACTTTGACCGTATCGCCATTAGCGAAAAAACACAATGGTTACCGTTCTACTACTCGGCCTACTGCCGCACCATTGCTGCCTTCATGGAAAAAGATAAGGAGAGGATTGATCCCATTCTCGATCAGGCTCAGGCCTCCCTCGATGAAGCCATGAAAATATCAGAAAACAACAGCGAACTTTACGCCATTCAAGGAATGCTTTACCAAGCACGCATTCAGGTTAGCTTTACCCGTGGCATGAAGTACTCGCAGCTGGCAGGTGAGGCCATTGAGAAGGCCATTGCACTAAACCCTAGCAATCCCAGAGCTCAGTATTTAAAGGGGCAAAATATTTACTACACCCCTGCCATGTTTGGTGGTGGAGCAGAAAAAGCACTACCCTACTACCAGAAAGCTCAGGAGCTATTTAACCAGCAACCTCAAGCAGAGAAAAAAGGCATTGACCCTTCGTGGGGAAAAAAGGCCACAGATAAAATGGTGGCTGCTTGTAGCACAAAAAGTTAGCTAAACCAGAAGCCTCTTCCTATTTGGGGGAGGCTTGGGTTTTAAGAAAAGTAACAGGTGACTAGTGACAGGTGACAAAATAATCGGGAGTCAGAAGTCGGAAGTCGGAAGAAAATGTGCCAATAACTCAATATGACAATGAAATACACCTGTTCCGATCATTGTAGCAAGAACCGAACGAAGTGAACTCAACAGAGCTAGACCAATTCACCTAAAAGCCTACAGTCTAAATCCCTATTTTCTCTTTAACTTCTTTTTTATCTACCTTTAAAACAAAAACAACAATGGCTACCACATACAAAACCATACTGGGCCACCTTCGCGACCTGCTAATTTGCGCTGCAATTGGAGGGTTTATTTCAGCCATATTCATGGACTTCCAAATTCTGAAGAACATTAACAGCTTTATTTACAGCTCTATTTATGGACTTCTTATTGGAGGTGGTGTGTGGAAAGGAAATCACCTCTTAGGCTACATTATCGAAAGGAAATTTAGCTGGAGAGAACAGCCTACCAAAACGTTCATTTGGGATATGGTGGTCTCCGTGCTATTTTCTGTTATATGGATAAACCTTTGCGACTATATCTTCTTTAAATATTTCCTCCACCTTGAAGGAATTCATCTTTTTCGCCAAATGGTCTTCACCGGAGTAATCACTGTGCTGGTGAGCCTCTTTATCACCTCCATATTTTACGGAAAGGCCTTTTTTAAAAACTGGCGCGATGCCCTTACACGCGAGGCTAAGTACAAGGCCGAAAGTGAACGGTTTCAATACCAAATGCTGAAGAATCAGGTTAATCCACACTTCCTCTTCAATAGCTTAAACACGCTTACCTCACTGGTGGAGCAGAGCCCCAAGGAGGCGGTGCAGTTTATTAAAAAGCTGTCGGATGTGTACCGCTACGTGCTAGAGCAGCGCAACAACGAAATGGTTACCATTCAGGAGGAGCTAGAGCTGGTGAATGCTTACATTTTTATGCAGCAGCACCGCTACGGGCAAAACTTTAGCGTGAACATTCGCGTGAAGCATGCCAGCTGGGAGATTCCACCCATGAGCCTACAAATGCTGGTGGAGAACGCCATTAAGCACAATACCATTTCCGAAGAAAAACCGCTCACCATCGACATCGAGGAGCAGGATGGCTACCTCGTTGTGTCCAACACCCTATCGCCCCGTCGGAGCGTGGAGGCAGAGAATGGAATTGGTCTGAGCAACATAAAAACACGCTACGAATTTCTTACCAGCAAACCCATGAGCTATGGTCCAGAGGAGGGCAAGTTTGTGGTTCGTATACCCCTCATTGAACCCCAACCATAAGCAATCGCAATGTTTAATGCTATGGAAAAAGCCATGAAGGTTGTAATTCTTGAAGATGAAGTGCTCGCCTCGCGCAGGCTGGAGAAGATGCTGCGCAAGGAGCTGCCCACCATGGAGCTGATGGCAACGCTACGCAGCGTGGAGTCGGCCATAAAATGGTGCTCCAGCAACGAAAAGCCCGACCTCATTTTTGCCGACATACAGCTGGGCGACGGTCTCAGCTTCGAGATATTTGAAACGTGCCACATCACCACGCCGGTGATTTTCACCACGGCTTTCAACGAGTATGCCATACGAGCCTTTAAGCACAACAGCATCGACTACCTGCTCAAGCCCATCGACGAGGAGGAACTGCACGGGGCCATTGAAAAGATGCTCAAAGGGAAAGCAGATAATCAGCCGGAGCCTAACCTTTCACCCATGGCCATTGCCCAGGCCATGAGAATGATAACCTCCAACTTCAAAACTCGGTTCCTCATAAAGGTGGGCGAGCATCTTCGCCCCATCGACATTGCTGAGGTTACCCACTTTTACAGCGAAGCCAAGGACACCTTTTTGGTAAACCTCAACGGCCGCAGCTACGCGCTCGACTACTCGCTCGACCAGCTGGAGCAGCTGGTTGACCCCGAGAAGTTTTTCCGCATCTCACGCAAGGTGCTGGTGAGCAAAGCAGCCATAACCGACGTGGTGGTATACTCCGGTAGCCGACTCAAGGTAAAGGCCGGCACCCTTGCCGACGACGATGCCGTGGTGAGCCGCGAGCGGGTAAGCGATTTTAAGGTGTGGTTGGAGAGGTAAAGGAAGTTCCCAATTTTTCCTCCATTTTTATAGAACACTATAGCCCACGGTTTCAACCGTGGGTTACAAACGTTCATTTTGAATATGGAGACCGTTTTAACGGTTTAAATTTGAGCGGTAGTGCACCTAATTCCTTATTCTCCTAATAATCTAGACCCCCCCTCCAACCTCCCCCTAAAAGGTGGAGGCCCGCGCTAGGCAAAGCAAGCTGAGAACAAGATTTAAAATCCGCTGCAATAGAGGTTATTACAATGCTTATCTGGTAATATCAGGTGCAAAAAATACCCCCAATGGAACCAACATCCATTGAGGGTTTTGTTTATTCTTATCCCAATTCAGACCTTACTCATACTTTAAGCTCTCTGCTGGATTTGTATTTGCTGCCTTTATCACGGTATAGCCAACCGCAAGCAGTACAATAACACTTGCGATAACGCTTGCACCAACAAATACTACGGGAGAGAGGGTTGTCCTATATGGAAAATTTTCCAACCAGCGCTGCATTAGGTAGTACGCAAGTGGCCAGGAAATAAAACTTGCCAAGACAATTTGTAGACCGTACTCCTTTAAAAATAGCGTCACAATGTTCTTCCTATCGGCACCAAGCACTTTCCTTACACTGATTTCCTTTCTCCTCCTTTCGGTATTAAAAACAGATAAGCCAAGCAACCCTAGATTTGCAATGATAATAGCAAGTATTGTTAGGAAGAGGAAAATATTCCCGAGCATCTTTTCTTTTACATAACTCTTAGCAAGCTCTTCATCTAAAAAGCTGTATTGGAACGGGCTATCCAAAATAATACTATTCCATTCTTTTTCAGTTTGTTCAACAATTTCTTTTGTGTTTCCATCGGTATGCAGGAGCAGGTATGAGGGATCCTGCTTGGTAAGCAAAATAATTGCTGGTTGAATGGGGTCGTGGAGCGATCGGATATTCATGTCGTTGTAAACACCGATAACTGTAGATACAAATTGCCCTCCGGCCGATCGGATGGTTTTTCCGATTGCATCTTTCCATCCAAAGAGCTTTTGAGCAGTTTGATTTATGATGGATGCTTTTACATCGGTTGGAAAATCCTTTGAAAAAAAACGACCGGAATGCATGGTGGCTCCTATGGTCTTAAAATAGTCGTAATCAACATCCTGACGGAACATCAGCACCGTTTGGGTAGAATCAAATCCTTCTGGAACAAAACCTTCACCTTGATCGAGATTCCCCGGATAGTTACTTGTTGCAGTAACGCTAACTATTCCCGGGATGTTTAGCGCCTTCTCCTTTAACAAATCGGCCTTTTCTGCGGCCTCCTTAGTTGGAAGGGGCAGAATCAAGATATTGTCTCTATTAAATCCGAGATCTTTGTGATTCAAATACTGCAATTGGCTGTAAACCGTATAGGTACAAATAATAAGACCTATGGTTATAAACAGCTGAACAAGCGTTAAAACCTTTCGCAAAACAATGGACTTCCTAGCATCTCCCACCTTCCCTTTCAAGGTGGTAATTGGTTTGAATGAGGAGAGAAAGTATGCCGGATAGCTACCGGCTAAAAGGCCAACAACAATAGTTACGGGAAGATAGTAGAAAAATATCTTATTGGCATTGAACAGATTTAAGTCAATATTCCGGTGTAACAGGCTAGGAAGAATGGGGGATAGAAACTGTGCAAGAACGAGTGCAATGATCAGCGAGATGAGAGATAGCACTATTGATTCACCAAGAAATTGCAGCGTAAGCATTCCCTTACGCGCACCACTCACCTTTCTGATGCCAACCTCCTTGGCCCTTCGGGAAAAACGAGCAGTGGAAAGGTTCATGTAGTTTGCCACTGCTATAATTAGTATCAACAACGCAATGGCGCTAAAGATATAAATGGTTTGGAAGTCACCGTTGGGTTCCGCTTCACCCATCAGTGAGGAGTGAAGGTGAATGCTGTCGACTCTTTGAAGGTATGGGACAAATGAAACTCCCATTTTAACAAATACTTTTCCAATACGGTCGTAGAACATTCTTGCAATTTTAGCCTGAACCGTATCTACGTTGCTGCCATCTTTAAGTAGAACATAGGTTAGATACCCAAAACCACCCCATGCATTAAGCTCCCTTTCAGTAAATAACAGCTTTAAGTTGGCCACTATTTGGGGGTGGATGTGGCTATTGGTTGGAAAATCCTTAAATGTTCCGGCTATGGTAATAACCCTGTTCTTTATTTCGATAGTTTGCTGGGTTGGATCCTGATTTCCAAAGAACTTTTTTGCCGTTGCTTCGGAAAGATAGGCATAGTTGGGAGAGCCAAGAATTTTTTCTGGATTATCTCCGCTCACGCTGATATTGAAAACCTTAAAAAAAAGAGAGTCGGTAAGGAAGATACCCTTCTCCAAAAATTTTGAATCCTTAACCTTAACTACGCTATTCTCTGGCATGCTATACAATCGCGTAGCCGCAGCAACCTCCGGAATATCCTCTAATACGGCAGGAGCCTCGGGAAGTGGGGAGGTTGCAGCATTTAATTTTTTCCCATTAAAATCCCCGGCATGAGCTATACGGTAGATGTTCTGGTAGTTTGGATAAAACGTGTCGAAGCTTTTCTCAAATAGAATAAAACTTATTATGACTACAGCAATTCCTAAGCCAAGGGAAAGGCCCAGTATGTTGATAAGGCTAAAAAATCTCTGCTTTTTTAGATTTCTAAAAGCAATGAGAAATATACTTTTAAGCATTTTATCGTGGTTTTGGTTTTGACTAGCTGGTGGCGTGTAATCTAAGGAACAATATTTAATGTTTCAATCAATTGTATTTTAGTGTAAAAACATCAATTCATTAATCTTTTACTAATCATATCTGCAGGACCAATTTCGATAAGTTTTTGGGAATTACCAAATCTAACGTTCAAGAAAATATAAGGATTGTAGTTGCCATTGGTGCAGGATTAACTTCTAAAGCCCAAGGCTGCCGCCATAATGTAAGGCGTTATTAATCCAACTTCAATAAAAAAAGCGTAGCTAACAAGCTACAACTTCAAAACTCGCTTCCCGATAAAGGTGGGCTAACCCATACCCCCTATCTTTAGGTGCTTCTACCTCAATTTAAACGTTGCTAGAACCTAAATGCCCGTAGAAAAGGTGTTGCAATGCCGCTAAACCCCAACACGGGCATCTAAGCCGTTCAGGAGGCTACACGTTCCCATTTTTTTTCTCTTTTCCTTTTTGCTTGCCCAAAAAGGAAACAAAAAAATGCATCCTGCCTGCTCGCCGACCCTTTACGGCCTTGCTCGCTAAAACGGCGGAACTCGCTTCGCGGAACTCACTGCGTTCGGTTCGCTCCGCTCAAACAGCCACCGTTTTTAGCGCTCGCCTCGGCCTAAGGGTCCCCGACTCCGCAGGCTAGGGCGTTGGTGCATATACCACAATTGGGCGTTCAGATTAAACACCAGAGCCCACGGTTTCAACCGTGGGTAATTTGCATATGTTGGAATGGGGAAACCGTTTTAACGGTTTAACTGGCCGCCAAGGTACCGCAAAGCCCTCCGCCTCGTGCAAACTTACCGCCCACATCTGCAAATCTATCGGTACAATTTCGTGACATACTTAGGTTATCGCAGAACATACTTTGGCTTACAATGCAATTTTCATTGTTTGTTGTTTGAAAATATAATATTTATCTATAAATTTGATCTGCTGAAATTAAGCGGCACACTTTTTGATTTACATAATCTTACTTATTGGTTATACTTAATTATGATGCAATAAAGTGACTCGAATCTAAAAAGAAGAAGTTATGAAAACGAAATGGATGCTACTAGTATTAATCGGCTTGGCAGCTGTGTCTTGTGAGAAAAACAGCGATGTAAAGAGCTATCCAGATGGCGAAGGATTTGAGATTTACCTGCCAGACTCAGCATATCGATATAATCCAGATGTTGATTATGGCAATGTGGATTTTGATACAATACTGCTGCAAAAAACACCAGCCATTCGATACAATGATGTAATAAAGTATGATACATTAGATCATGTAATAACTCTTGGTAATTTTAAAGATTATTCACATATCGGTGAGTCTTGGCGCATGTTTGTTGTAACCATGAATAAGCTGCCCATATACTGTGGCTTTTTTTATTCGACTGGTCCAATAGGTAGTTCTCCTGCAGCACCCGTTTATGGGGAATATATTTATATACCAATACATAATAAGCTCTATATAGGTTTTAATTCAGCGTGGTATGCTATTCCTCAAACTGACAAGAGAATGGATAGAAGAATTATTGATCGATTAATGGTGGATGGAAAAATAAAGTAATCGAAGAGAATATTTCAACCATCCAAGACAAGAATAGTACTAACAAGATCTCCTGAGCGTGCAGCCTACGGTTCTGTGCGGCAGCTTCAAACAGCTTTACAATATTGTATAAATCTATATCTCGCTACAAATGAATAAATTACTTGTTATTTTGCTCTTGTGCTACCCAATACACGCCTATACGCAAGGGCTGTCACTTGAATATTCTATAGGCTACGGCACGTATGACTTAAATGATATAAAAAGCCTAGAAAACTCAATGCTTGATAGCTATGGACTGAAAGATGTAGATCGTTTTCCCAATTATCGCACACACTCTGTTGCGTTAGGTTTTGTTAGAGGACGCCACCATTTTGGAGGCAATTATTCGTACCTTACTACGGGGGGGCGTCTTAACAGGGCCGACTACTCAGGTTATTATACCGTGGATATGATAATAAATGGGTATCGTCTAGGCGCATTCTATAGGAATTATATCGATACAAGATTCTCGCGTTTAAGTATCTATCTGCAATTAAGTTCGGGCGTTTTAATTTCCAATCTCAAAATGAACGAACAGGTAAATGTCTATTCGGAATCGGCACAAGAAACCACCACGCTGAAAGGCGTAGGAGGTTATTTTGAACCTACAATTGGTGCTTCATTTCGTTTCACTAACTGGTTACACCTCTCATTGGGAGGAGGTTACGAATCCGACTTCTGGGATACAATGAAATTGTCGGGAAAAAAGACACAAATTAATGCAGATTGGACTGGGTTTCGTCTTTACGGAGGACTTCTTTTTATTTTACCAGCTAAAAAATAATCACTTTATGAACAAATTGAATTTTGCATTATTGTTAACAATAATATTTTTGTTTGTAGCTTGCGAATATGACCCAAGTGGTAGTAATTTCGTAGAATTAACTCCTCCTGAAAATAGTATACCAGTTGAAATCTCATTGAATAACGTTAACCCCTCTGATACAATATATTTGTATCGGAACACCTCAATTTCAATAAAAATAAATACCCCAAAAGATATACTAAAAGCCGATGTTTTATTGGATGGAAAAGAATATGAAAATATATGGAATGATTCGTTACGTTTTTATATCAATCCAGACCAACTAAGCGAAGGAGTACACAAATTGACTGTAAATGCCATCATGGCCTCAGGTACCGGCAGTTTAGCGGAGATGATGGGATTGGAGGGTTATACGGGAGCATTGTCGTGGAATATTCGCGTTATACACAATCCACAAGACCGTTTTGAACTTGGATACCGCATTAACAAAGAAGGATTTTTGGAGATTTTTTGGAAAAATGGCGTTCCTGAAAATATTATCGAAAAATATACCGTGCATTCAGGATCTACTGCAAATCCAGAGATTACAATTAATGATGTAACACAAAAATCATTCGTTGATTATGAGTATGTATGTGGACATGGGGGATACGAAGTTACAACCTATCTGAAAGATGGGTATTCATTTTCACAACAACTTTCCTTTAATACACCTATTCCGACAATTTATTTTGAAGATTTGGGGCTTGACAATCTTCGTGTATATTGGGATAAACCCTTTGCTAACGGACGGTTTAATCTCAACACGGTCGATAATATTGCGATTGCTTCTGAAATTAACGACACAACAATTACTATCCCTCAAATTTTTGGCAAAAATCGTCAATTTTATCTAGAAATCAGACAGCAAAAACCTGAATATGACAACAATAGCTATCCATTCAAGGCTTGGGGTAGTTTTATCCAAGGAGCGACCTTGGACCTGCCAAACTGGCCACAATACGCATATAACATTAAAGATAACATTATATATACTAGTAGATATAGTAGTTTGGTCGCTTTTGATGCAACAACCATGCAAGAAATAAACACAGTGTCGATAATTGGCCATCCCTTTGGATTAGATTATGGGGGGAAAATTGCCTCGGCGCCGCACAATTCAACAGTTGCTGCAATGACAGGTGAAGAGACTTGGATTTTTACCGATAGTCGTTTTATTAATCCAATTAAAATTTCCTCTTTACCGGGCGATATTCATACTCGTTTATCTGCCTTGACAAGCAACGACAGATTCTTTGTAGTACAAGCCGGTTCTAATATCTGTCAAATTTTTAATACCCTAACAGGCGAAAAAATATGTGAATTTCCATTCACATATAAAACAATATACGATATTCCCGATTTTGTTACAGTATCCGAAGACGGACAATATTTCTGTGCGTCGTCGGAAAATGGAATGGAAGTATTTGAGGTTAATGGAACTACGACAAATTTACTACATACCGATACAAGGCGATATACAGGTGCAATGTTTGTACCTTCTCAGCCCGACAAACTTCTTCTTGCAGTCGATTCAAATATTGAAATACGCCAATTACCAAGTTTCAATCTAATCCAAACAGTATCAGCTTATGGTGCTAAACCATGCAATATCGACCCGGTAAGTATGAGTTTACTCTACTATCAAAACGATTCGTTGAAAGTTTGCAAGATTAGTAATTTAAGTGAAACGATATTTAAAATAAGAAGCGATAAAACAAACGGTAGGATGTTTAATAATAAATTGTTGACATTCGGTAATGGTGGAATATATTTTGATATAAATCCCTACCTAAGTCGCTAAATTAATAATGTCCAAACAGAAAACACGCTGTATAAATGTTTTGGCGGCAAGTGGGTTGGGGCAGTTCAGGGCAAAGCAACCCTCACAGTGCTGCCGCTGCTAGGCGTTTAGGAATTAAAGAAAAAAGAACCCTTTATTGATAATCTCTATAAATGTCTTTACTTTAGTGAAAGTAAATCAACATGCATACCAACAGGAGTGCAATAAACAAGCTGGGCAAAATAACTAAGATAACTATTATGAAAAATATTACATTCTTGTTAGGAGCAGGTGCTAGTTATTATGCTTGTCCAATATGGAAAGAGCAAGGAGAAAAGATGGTTGAACTTGCCACGAAATATTTAAACAAACCAAACATTAATTTCAACGAACAACCTAGCAGTTTAAATGAAATTGAAAAGTTGCTTTGGGATATTGGATATTTTGGAGAGAAAGCCCTTAAATACGGAACGATAGATACTTATGCAAAGAAGCTTTATTTGAATACGTCTCCCGAACTATCAAGATTGAAACTTGTTGTAAGTGTATTCTTTACAATATGGCATCTGACAAAGGATGCTGACCTAAAAAAAAGAAACACAGGTTTCTTTGACGAAATAGACAAACGTTTTATTACTCTATTAGCAGCATTAGTTGAACGCCAAGATGGTTCCAGAATAAGGTTGAATCCCAATGTAAGATTTGTAACATGGAATTATGATTTACAATTAGAATTTGCTTATAAATCATTCTTACATGACAATGCATCATGGGATTATGTTTCTCAAAACCTATCATTTAGAATCACGGACCAAAGAAAATCTTTGCAAATTTGCCATTTAAATGGTTATCATGGCTTCTATATAACAGAAGGTGCAGAAATAAATTTTATTGATGTCTCTAAATCAAATGATGTTAATAAAATTCTAGAATCTATCGGTTATGTCTCAGTGGCACAAGAAAGGAGACAATTACAAATCTCAAATCACGTTAATTATGCTTGGGAAGATAATCAATTAGCAAATTACGCAAGGAATGAAGGCAAAAGAATATTTTCGGAAACGGATATTCTAATAATTATTGGTTATTCATTCCCTAATTTTAATAAAGAAATTGACAAAACTCTTTTTGAACAACTTAAAGGAAGAAAAACAACTATTTACTATCAAGACCCTAACGCAAGTGAAACATTTCTCTCTCAATTAGTTAATCCAATGGAAACTGACATCATTTGCGAGAAAACGAAAATGGACACTTTCTATTTACCATACTATTTTTGATTTAAAGGCCAGCATCTCTTTTTATGTTCGGGTAATTAGCGTGTTCCGGTTTTTGGTAACCGTTTCAACGGTTTAAGGTTGAGCACCTACCTAATCCCCTATATTCCTAATCAGCTATTAGCCTCCTCTACCTCAACTTTATCAACCCAAGAATTCCATTGATAAGCGTGAGCGGATGCACGGGGTTTCCTGGGATATAGAGGTCTACGTGGTGCTTGTCCAGAAAGGCTCTGTTCACGGCAGGGCTATCGGCAAAAATACCACCGCTAATGGCGTCGGTGCCGGCCAATATTACCAGCTTGGGCGAAGGGGTGGCAGCAAAGGTAATCTCCAACGCCTCGGCCATGTTTTCCGAAATTGGCCCAGTAATCACAACGCCATCGGCATGGCGTGGGGAGGCCACAAACTCAATACCAAAGCGCCCCATGTCGAACTGCACGTTGCCGGCAGCATTCATCTCCCACTCGCTACTGCCATCGCCACCAGCCGAAACCTGCCGTAGCTTGAGCGAGCCGCTGAAGAGGCGGTAAATCTCCTTACGCACCAGTGCCGGATTCATCATAATGGGCTGGTCGATACCCTCCTTTACAATCAGGTTGGAGCGGTCGTTGGAGGAGAGCTTATAGTCGGTGGTAAATTGCACCTTACTGGGGAAAGCGCGGGCGCACTCGCCACAGAATACGCACCTGCCCATGTCGATGCTAACCGGATTGGCGGCAATGGCCTCGGTGGGACAGAGCGCCACCAGCGCGTCCACATCCACGCTTTCGGTGCTAACTATGGGTCTACCCCGAAATATACCGGGTACCTTGGCCGTGGTAACATCGGGAATAAACTGCTTCCCTTGGTGGTATAGTATTTTCAGATTATCTAGCATGGCGTTCCGCTTTTCTCATAAGGTTACAAATCGTGCCCACTGTAGGAGAGGTTGAAGCTCTTGTTGCAGATGGGGAAATCGGAAATCTCGTTATTGCGCACGGCCAAGGCCAACGCCAACCAGTTGTGGAACGAGGGGTCTTTAATCTTGTAGAGCAGCAGCTCCCCCTTTTCGTCGGTGATGGCGGCATGGCAAATTTCGCCGCGCCACCCCTCGGTGAGCGAAATGGCAAACGAGCTGGGTGCCAACGGCCCCATCTTCCTCTCCGGCTCTGCAGCTGGTATATCACCAATCCATTGGTTAAGGTAGCCAATGGACTGCTTTACCTCCTCGCGCCGGATTTGGGTGCGGGAGTAAACGTCGCCATGGTGCTTGATAATGGGTTCGTGCTCAAGCGTGGTGTAGAGACCGTAGGGGTGCGATTTTCGAATATCCCGAACGAGTGTATTGGCCCGTGCAGCCATGCCCACCGCACCAATGGTGGTAAGCTGCTCTGTGGTTAGTGCGCCGGTGCGCTCCAACCGCGAAAGTGCGCTGGGAAGCGAAAAGAGCTGGTCGTTCATCTCGCAGAAGTCGGGCACAAAGGCGCTAAATACCTCCGTAAGCCGATTAGCTAAGGCCGGAGTGTAGGGAAACTGGTTTTTGCCAACCCGTATCAGCCCTTTCCCAAGCCTATTTCCGCCCCACTCCTGCAGGTAGTTGATAATGGGTGTGCGTAGCCGTCCAAATACCGAGCTGCCGAGCTGGTAGGCAATATCGGTGCAAATACCGCTGAGGTCGCCGGTGTGGATGGCTATTCGCTCCAGCTCCTGCGCCAGCGTTCTCGCGTAAAGTATATCGTTTGATGGTTCAAAGTCGCTTAAGCTCTCCCACAAGTAGGCAAAGGCGGTTGTGTGCCCCACCACGCTATCGCCGGCAATACCCTCGGCGAGGATGGTGCGCTGTAGCAGATTCTTCTTGGTAAGGAAAAGGCTCTCCACTCCCCGGTGCTGGTATCCCAGCTGGATTTCGAGGTGAAGAATCTGTTCTCCATTGCATAGGAAGCGAAAATGTCCGGGCTCAATAATTCCGGCGTGTACCGGTCCTACACCAACCTCATGCAGCTCCTCGCTTTCGATGTTAAAAAAGGGATAGTTGGCCATCACTTGCGATTTGTCGGCACGGTTGTAAGGGTAGCGAACCGGCTTCAGCCAAGGATGGTCAAGGTAGTCCACTCCAAAGTTTTCGTGGATTTCCCGCTCAAACTTTTCAAAGGCATAATTGTGGGTGGTGAAGGAGGAGAGCTTCTGTCTTGGTTCCACCACCGAGGAGGAGACCAGAATGGTATGCTCCACGTCGTCGGCAATGCAGCAGTAGAGCGCAATCCCATCCTTAACGCGAAGCCCAAAGTAGGTAACGCAATGCCGTTCGGGCCTATTTTCGAGCAGCTCCACGTTCTGCGTTAAGAAGGCAGCATACTCCAGCTCCGGAATGGAGCTAACTGGCACGCGCTGCTGGTTATGTAGGGTTAGGTAGCTCATGTTACATGGGTAAAATGGAAACTGCATCCTGAATGAGATGGACAAAGGCAGCCGGTGGATTCAAGCCCAACCAAACGGCGCCAAAGAGCAGAACAAGTTGGCTTAACGACTCCAACGGGCGGATGTGCGGAACGTGGCTATCGTCGAAACCAACGGCAGGGGTAAACAGAATTTTAAGAATATTCTTGCCAAACGCCCAAATAATAATGGTGAGCAGCAGCAGGGCCACCAGCAACATAACAAGGTGCTGCCCCTCGAAGAGTGACCTGAATATGAGAAACTCGCTTACAAACAGCCCCGAGGGTGGCATGGCCGTAGCGCTTATAAATCCAAAAAGAAGAACCACGGCTCCGGTAGGGTTGTACTTGAAGTAGTTCCCAAGGTGGTAAATGTTCTTATCCTGAAACACGCGGTAAACCTGGTTGTATTGGAAAAAGAGGCTGCTTTTTACAAAGGAGTGAAGAATTACGTGCAGTATGGCGGCATAGAAACCAATGCCACCCGCCGCAACTCCCAACATCACAATTCCCATGTGCTCAATGCTGGAATAGGCAAACATGCGCTTGATGTTCATCACTTTCATCATGTAAACGGTGGCCACAAAAATGGAGAGAATGGCGGCCACAAAAATGATGGTGTTGGCCCAGTGGTAGAGCGAGGTGTGGGCCAGAATTGCATAGGTGCGGAATATGGCCACAAAGCCCATGTTCATTAGCACCGACGAAAGAATAGCCGCAGCCGGTCCGGGCGCCTTGTCCTTGGCATCGATGCCGGCGGTATACATGGGAACTAGACCAATCTTGGCAGTGAAGCCGGTAAAAATGAAGAGGAAGGCAAGCCTCAACCAAAAGGGATTTAACTCCTGGCTATGCGCCATTAGGTTGGCAAACGACAAATCTTTGTTCCCTGCCTGATTTAGCGACAAGCTCAAAAACAGGATACCCACAAACACCAGCGAGATGCTGATGGCGCATATAAACACGTACTTCCACGTTCCCTCCAGCGCCAGCTTATTTCGGTGGTGATATATTAGCGCGGAGGCGCTCAAAGTGGTGAGCTCGGCAAAAATCCACACCACAGCAATGTGGTTGGCAAGGTAAGCAGCGCTAATGGAGGTGAGCAACACCACCATCGCCGCAAAGTAGATGCTACGGCTCTGCGGCTTTTCGCCCTGTCGGCTTATGTATAGGTGGCTGTGAATAAGCGCCGGAATACTGATAATGCTGAGGGTAATCAGCAGGAGTATGCCCAACGAATCGAAGGCGAAGTAGTCCAGCTCAGTATGCTTATAGTTGAAGCTGGCAAATATGGTGAAGCCCCACAGCAGAATCTCGTAGGCAATGAGGAGCAAGCTGTTTATACGCTTGTTGCGGTTTACAAAAAGCAAGCCGCCTATGGTATACGCCCCGGTTAAAAATAGTCCCGTCATGTGGCTAACAATTAATAGTCCTTTAAATTACTAAGCTGGTCCACGTTCACATCCTTAAACACGTCTCCAATCTTATTTAAGAAGATGCCCAAAATGAGCACGCTGGCAAAGATGTCGAGCATTACGCCAAGGTTCACCAGCATAGGCATTTCGTTACCCACGGCCAGAGAGAGAACAAATACGCCATTCTCAATGATAAGGTAACCCATAACGTGGGTAATAATCTTCTTGCGCGAAGCAATAATGTAAAGGCCAGCAAACAACGATGAGAGCGCAACAATAAAGAATATTTTGTCCACTTGGGTATCCTTTATGGAGTTGGCCAGCAAAACCGTAACAACCACTATCACCGTAGTGATAATTAGGGAGACAAAGTTGGGCAGGTAGGGTTCCGCCTCGCGGGTAATATGGTTCCGCTTAATTAATCGTGAAAGGAAAATCGGAACGGCAACTGCCTTAAACACTACCGTTTCTAGCAGTATAAGCACAAGGTTAAGCGTGTTTATCTCCTCCAATGCCAGAAAGGTGACCCCGAAAAGGATAAATCCCTGCAGAGCCAGCACGCGGATATAGGTAACCAGCCTGTTGGCAATGGAGAGGTATAGAAGGCTAATGATGAATAGTATCAGCAGGATATTTGTCATCGCTGTTTGTTTTAAATAAACTTCCCAAGAACCAGAAGCACGCCCAAGAATATCAAAAAACTAACGGATGAAAGCGCAAAAATAAACTGCGCGTTATGGTTCATCCTAAAGCGAGCCATGAACGACTCAATTAGCCCAATTACCACGGCAAAGGAGAACTGTGTTCCAACAAAAACAGCCAAGGCCCAAGGCAGCGACATCCCACCAATAAAGAGGTTGGCAATGATGGCTCCAAAAATGGCAAACTTAAGGTAGCCAGCATAGAGAATAAGTCCTAGGTCGAAACCGCTGTTGTCTAGTATCATCACCTCGTGCACCATGGTTAGCTCTAGGTGGGTTTTGGGGTCGTCGATGGGCAGACGGCTGTTTTCAATCATGGCAATCATGGCCAGCACCAGCGCTGCCAAAACAGCCAAAGCATAGGTGATGTCGGAACCTAGGTGCAGTGCCGAGAAAATATCGTAAAAAGAGGTGTTCCCAGTGAGCAATGCCAAGGAGCCAAGGATGATAAAAAAGGCAGGCTCGGCAAATAGGGAGTAGAGCGCCTCGCGGCTAGCCCCCATCCCCTCAAAGCTGCTACCGGTATCCATGGCGGCAATTATGCTGAAGAACTTCCCAAGCCCCAGCAGGTAGGCAAAGAAGATGAAGTCGCCGTTGAAACTGATTACGCCTCGGCTAGAGCCAAATGGAATAAGCAGGGCGGCCATGGCCACGGTGCAAAAATATACCACGGGGGCAAGCCGGAAAACAATGCTGGTGGTTTGGCTGTAAACCGCACCCTTCTTCATTAGCCTAATCACATCCTTTACGGGCTGCATAATTCCCGGCCCCTTTCTTCCGGCCGTTATGCTTTTGGTTCGGATGATTACCCCTGTAAAAAAGAGGCTTGCCAGCGCTATTAAAACAAAGCTCAGCATGTTACAAATTATTTAAAAAGTGCAGCAACATCATAATCTTTTCAATGATAATGGGAATAATAATAACTCCCGAGATAAAGAGAATGCCATAAAGGATATACCGTTGAAGCCTTCCGTTTTGCAAAAACAGGAACCATCCGGTAACAACCTTAATCAGCTTAATGAGCTTATCGATAAAGTAGCGCTCAAGCTTATCGTAGGTGTGCGTTTCGTAGTGCTTCTTGGAGGGGAAAACCTCCGTAATGGCTATCTCCTTCTTGCCAATGTCGAGCATAGGCTTCGCCAACTTCGAGTAACTTCGGGCAAAGGAGTTGGCGGTGTACTGCAGCTTAGCGCTCGAAGTAGGATAGCCACAACCCCAGGTGGAACCAACCTCCACAGGTTTGTTCTTGCTTACCCATCTTCTTAAAACCCAAAGTGCAACTACGAGGAGAGCAAATAGCAATCCTGCCCAACCAATGGTATGTAGCGCATTCGAAATATTTGCCGGGATAGGTTGTGGCGCTGTACCACCTGTTTGGGTAAATAGCGCGATGGGCTGCTGTAGTATGCGCAAAAACTGTGAGGGGAAAAAGCCAATGAGCAGCATTAACAACCCAACAAAATACATGGGAACCAACTGCAGCTGGCCCTGCTCATGCACCTCCTCGATGTTTACATGGCGGGAACTACCCAAAAATACAATGCTGAAAGCCTTGGTAAAGCAGAGGAGCGCCAAGCCGCCAATCAAAACCAAGCTAAGAAGTGAAAATAGCACAATCACCAACGTTCCTATGCTCCCACTTCCAATCCAGCCATACAGTCCGCTGTATATCAAAAACTCGGAAACAAACCCGTTGAACGGCGGAAGTCCGCTGATGGCCAACGCCGCAATTAGAAAGAGGATTGCCGTGCGGGGCATCTTCTTAATTATTCCACCCAACTTCTCAATGGCAACGGTGTGGGTGGCAAGGTAAACGTTTCCGGCTCCGTAGAAAAGTAAGGATTTAAAGAGGGAGTGGTTTAGCACGTGGAGCAGTGCACCGCCAAATCCCAGAATAGCCAACACCTCGTTGTGTATTCCCAACCCAATGGTTCCTATTCCCATCCCAATTCCAATGATGCCAATGTTTTCGATGCTATGGTAGGCCAGCAACCGCTTAAGGTTGTGCTGAATAATGGCCAGCATAACGCCATAAACACCCGATAGTATGGAGGCAAAAAGAATGATAAACCCAATGGTGGTATAGTCGGAGTTGATGAGCAGAAGCATACGCAGCATTCCAAAGATGCCAATTTTGATTACCACACCCGACATAACTGCCGAGATGTGTGCCGGAGCAACGGGGTGTGCGTAGGGAAGCCAAGTATGGAATGGAACGAAACCCGCCTTTATCGCAAACCCAATGAAAAATGCCAAGAACAGAGCAATGCCCGCCATGGCTGACTGGTGGTGTGCAAAATCGGCAATGGCGCTGAAGCTGTAGCTCCCGGTTTTGAAGGCCACATACATAAAGCCCAGCATCAAGAAGATAATGGAGACGTGGGAGTGTATCAGAAAGTTGATGCCCGCCCGCAACGTATCCTTTTTTACATGTTCAAAGGTTATGAGCACAAAGGCCGAGAGCGCCATCAACTCCCAGAAGAGGAGAAAGACCATGGCATTCTGAATGGCACAGAGGCCAACCAACGCAAGATATAGCAAAATGTAGGCTATGGCGTGTAGGGTGATGCTGTTTCGCTGGTCGGCATAGCGCTTCATGTAGCCAAGACCGTAGAAAATTCCAGTGGTCATGGTAAAGTTGATGGTGAGGATAAACCAGGCAGAAAGCGCATCAACCTTTATGGCAACCGGACCAAAGATGTAGGTGCCGGTTAACATCACCTCAAAGCTATTCCCCAGCAGTGCCGGAATGGCAACCATGCTGCTCACAATGGCAATGGCAACCACGGCTGCAGCGGTAACCACTCCCTTGCCCCGAACATTGACGAGGAGAATGACCACAATTGCGGCGATGATTAATACCAACAGTCCATTGATTGCTACCATACACCTACCAGTGAGAACAACAGTGCAACAACAATAAAAACAATTCCATAGATTACGTAGGCTTGCACCCTTCCGTTTTGAACAAAGAGAAACAGGCCAATAAAACGGTTAATCCCCTTAATCAGCGGGTCGATAATTCTAATCTCAAAAAAGTCGTGGTAGTAAGAGTAGTATTTGCGCTGCTGAGGGAACACCTCTTCCACCGTGAGCTCGGTGTAACTCTTCTTCTCAATGATTATGAAGTTAAGCAGCTTGCCTAGCGATTTGGAAAAGGACTTTCCGGTATACTGCAATCTGGGCGAAGGTGCAGTGTATCCACAACCCCACGTTGGCTCAACGGTGGTTTCCACTCCGTTTCGCGAAAACCATAGGCGAATTGCATAAACGGCACCAACAAAACCAATAAAAATTAGCGACCAGAAACTTATCTGCGAAAGCATTGATGCGTAACCAGAAATGTCAGATGTGGTTAGCTCTGCCGTCGAAAAATGCTGCCAGCTAAGAGCACTCCCCGCTATTCTGATAAAGTATCCGGGAAAGATGGCCACCGCCATCATTGCAGCAACGGTTGCGTATTGCGGAAGGAGCATCAATTTTGATACCTCCGTGGGTTCGCTCTTTAGCTCCTGACGAGGTGTACCCAGAAATATGGTTCCAAACGTTTTGGTAAAGGCGAGTATGGAGACACCGCCTATCACGCTCAGCACAGCAGCAGATAGCACCATGAGGGTAGAAATGGCAACGTCGGTTGAATGGAAACCCTCAAACATACCGCTGTAGAGTAGGAACTCAGAGATGAAACCATTGAATGGAGGCAGGCCTCCAATGGCCAAGGCTCCAATGAGAAAGAGGAATGCGGTGTGGGGCATCTTGCGGAGCAATCCACCCAGCTTCTCCATGTTGCGGGTGTGCGTTTGACGGTAAACCGAGCCGGCAGAGTAGAAAAGTAGCGACTTAAAGAGCGAATGGTTGAGCACATGCAGTAGCGCACCACCAAAGCCTAGGTAGTAAAGCACAGGATTGTGCATTCCAAGACCCATAAGGCCAAGGCCTATGCCAATTCCTACCAGACCAATATTTTCGATGGTGCAGTAGGCCAACATCCGCTTGAAGTCGCGATGAACTGCCGCATTTACTATACCAAACAGCCCAGTGAGCAACGATAGGGTAAGCACCACCTCGCCCAAAAGTAAAAAGTCGGAAGTTAAAAAGTAGGCTACGCGGAAAATACCGAAAATGCCCATCTTTACAATCACACCCGACATTACGCCCGATACGTGCGATGGAGCAGCAGGGTGAGCATAGGGAAGCCATGTGTGCAGCCCAATAAAGCCGGCCTTAATTCCAAACCCAATAAAGAATAGCAGAAAGAGCCATATGTTAACATTGGTCTTGAAAAACGCTCCTATCCCCACAAAGTCGAAGGTCCCTGTTTTAAAATAAACCCAAATAAAGGCCACGGTGAGCAGCACCACGCTCAGGTGCATCTGCACCATATAGTTTATGCCTGCCTTAATTACCTTGGCATCGGTATGGTCGAACATGATTAGGAACAGGGAGGAGAGCCCCATTATTTCCCACGACACCAAAAACGCTATACTATGCTGCATTGAGCACACCCAAATCATGGAGGCGTGAAACAGCACAAACATAGCGTAGTGTAGTGCTTGAATGGTTCTTGTTGGATTGTAGGCTTTCAGATAGCCAACGCCATATATTAAACCGGTGATGGAGGTAAAGTTTACCACCAAAATAAACCAAGCTGAAAGGGAATCGACACGAATAGGAATATTGCCTAAAAATTGTCCTCCATACAAGGTGAATTCAACGCCATGCAAAAGGCCCGCAATGGCAATAGCGGTAGTTAGTGCGGCACCAATGGCCAAGCCAACAAGCGCAAATAACGGTTTCAGTCTGGGCGAAACAAACAACAGGGCCACTACCGTTAGTAAAACCGTAATAAGATGTATTTCAAAGAGAAATGATGATAACCACTCCGCGCCAAAGCCCATTCCAGTAATGATTTTTCGTTGGAATTCTACTTTCGTATGAAAGTGCAAAGAAACAACAAATATGAAAATGAAAATTTGAGTGCGGTCAACTTTTTAGTTGATTTAGACCTACGCAATTTACGTCGTTTTGCTCTATTTTTACAAAAAAAAAGAATGACCACATCTAGCCAATTCCCCATCGATAAGTTTACCACCAAGAATATATCCATACTGCACGACCTTCCTCCTTCGGTAAGGAAAAGCATTGAGGCAAAGATGGTTTACAAGCAGTTCAGTAAAGGGCAGGCAATCTTTTTGGAGGGCTCCTACCCGGCTGGAATTTTTTACCTGAAGGAGGGTTTGGTAAAGAAGTATAAAACCGACCACACCGGACGGGAACACATTCACCAAATTTGCACCGACGGCGACTTGCTTGGCTACTCAGCTGTACTGGCGCAGGAAACCTACCCCGATTCGGCCTCTACGCTTGAGGCCAGCAATATTGGCTTCATCCCCAAGGAGAGCTTTATGGAGATTTTAGGCCAATCGGAATCGCTCATGTTCAACCTGCTCTCCAACTTAAGCCATGAGTTTGGCGTGCTGGTGAACAGCGTCAACGTTTTTGCCCACATGTCGGTTCGCGAACGGCTGGCCCTTACGCTCCTTATTCTCACCGAGAAATTCCCAACAAACCCCAATACGCAGCTAACGGAGATTAAGCTCTCCCGCATCGACCTTGCCAACATGGTGGGCACCACCGTAGAAACCCTCGTTCGCCTACTGCAGGAGCTTCGCAAGGAGGGCATTGTGGAGATAAAGGGAAAGGTGATAATCCTGATAAAGATTAAGGAGCTGGTGCAAATGTCGAAGTTTTACTAACCGCTATCGCTATCAATCCATGCCAATTAGAGTCTAAAGAAATTGCAGCTAGCGCACGCAGCTAAAAAAGAATAGGCGCAATTAACTGCGCCTATACAAGTTGGTTCAAGTATCTTTCGTTGTTACTTAACAACAAATGCAAAGAGCGGCTATGACCGTCTTCTCTTCTTTTCTCCACTTTTGCTGCTGGTTTTACTTCCGGACTTCCCCCCCGACTTTGGCTTTGAACCGCCACCAGTGCGAGGTTTCCCAGCTGAAGGGCGAGACCGTCCCACATTGCGCTCACCCTCGGGCTTAACCACCCGCTCCTCACCCTCCTCGTGGAAGATACCATAGTCGAGCTGGCGCTTGGCCATGTTGGCCTGAAGCACCGTAATCTTAATTGGGTCGCCAAGTCGGTAGGCCTTGCCCGTGGTTTTACCCAAAATGGTGTAGCTCTCCTCGTCGAAGTAGTAGTAATCGTCGTCGAGCTCGCGCATGCTCACAAGCCCTTCGCATTTGCTCTCCACAATTTCGGCAAATATTCCAAAGTCGGTAACACCAGTAATTACGGCATCGAAAGCCTTACCCACCTTATCGGTCATAAATTCCACCTGCTTATACTTTATGGATGCACGCTCAGCCTCAGCAGCCCGCTGCTCCATTTCGGACGAGTGCGCACAAAGCGTCTCGTACTCCTCCTTGTTCTTACTTTTACCGTCGGCTAGGTAGTGGGCAAGCAGGCGGTGCACCATCATATCGGGGTAGCGGCGAATGGGCGAAGTGAAATGGGTATAGAACGGAAAAGCTAATCCGTAGTGTCCAACATTATCGGTGGAGTAGCGGGCCTTTGCCATGGAGCGTATGGCCAGCGTCGAGATAAGGTTCGACTCCGGCTTATCCTTTATCTCCTCAAGTAGGTGGTTGATGGACGACGATACATCCGACGGCTTCAGTGACGGCGAAAGCGCGTAGCCAAAACGGGTGATAAACTTCCTAAAATCGTTGAACTTTTCGGGATTTGGCTCCTCGTGAATACGGTAAACAAAGGTTGGTGCACTCTTCTTCTTTCCCACCTTTCCAACAATCTCGGCAACCTTCTTGTTGGCCAACAGCATAAACTCCTCTATGAGCTGGTTGCTCTCCTTGTGTACCTTGAAGTAGACCCGAAGAGGCTTCCCGTGCTCATCAATCTCAAACTTCACCTCATCGCGCTCAAAGGCTATAGCACCATCCTTAAAGCGGCGCTTGCGCAAAAGACGGGCGAGGCGATTCAGCTCAACAATCTCCTCCTTCATGTCGCCATGGCCCGATTCAATAACCTGCTGGGCCTCCTCGTAGGAGAATCGTCGCTGCGATTTAATTATTGTTCTGCCAAACCATTCGGCAACCGTATTGGCATCGCCGTCGAGCTCAAACACCGCCGAAAAGCAGAGCTTCTCCTCATCAGGACGGAGCGAGCAAATTTGGTTGGAAAGTCGCTCCGGTAACATAGGTACCGTTCGGTCCACAAGGTAAACGGAGGTTGCACGCTCTACCGCCTCATTGTCTATTACTGACGCTGGTGTAACGTAGTGGGTCACGTCGGCAATGTGTACACCAACTTCAACGTTACCGTTAGGAAGCCTCCGGAACGAAAGGGCGTCGTCGAAGTCCTTTGCATCGGCAGGGTCGATGGTAAAGGTGGGTATTTGTCTAAAGTCACGGCGCTCCTTATACTCATTGGCAGGTATCTTGTCGGCAATACGCTCAGCAACCCGATCAACCTCCTGTGGAAAATGGTAGGGAAGGTCATACTCGGCAAGGATGGCATGCATCTCCACCTCGTTATTTCCAGGAGCACCCAGCACATCAACTATCTCTCCAATGGGGTTCTTGGCATACTTGGGCCACTCCACAATTCGGGCAATGGCCTTCTCCCCATTCTTTACATCTTTTAGTGAACCGGCGGGGATAAAGATATCGTAGGGCATCTCCTTACTCCCTGTGGTTAGGAAACCAAAGTTTTTGGTGAGCTCAACAATGCCGACAAAGTTTTTCCGTGCACGCTCCACAATTTCCACCACCTCCCCTTCGGGTTTGTTGCCCCGTCGCTTCTTGAAAATGTGCACCCGAACTTTATCGTTGTGCAAGGCATGGTTTAAATTCTGAAACGACACAAAAATATCGCCGCTCTTATCTTCGGGGATAATAAAGGCTGCGCCGCTGGCAATCATGTCTACCTTGCCTAATACGGTATCGCTTCCTCCTTTATAACGGAATAATCCAGGTTCCTCTTCATCTACAAATCCCGCCGAGGCAAGCTCATAGCATATCTCTACCACCATTCGGCGGGTTCCGTCATCCTTAAATCCTAGAACTTTGGCTAGACTTTTATAACCGTATAATCTTCCTGGATTGCTTGAAAATATTTCGAGTATCGATTGGGTCAGATTTTTTTTATTTGTGCCGGTCTGCTTCTCTTTTTGTGATCTCTTTTTTGTCATGATTTGAATGTTTATGTTGAATTTTAAGCCTTACTTTGTTTAAATTGGCTAAAAAGATAGGGACTTGATAACAAAAACCGTGGTTTGGTTTCCAAAGTAAAGGTATCTATTTTTGTGCTAACCATTGTAAAAAAAGTGAAAATAGGCATTCTGGGAACGAGAGGGATACCCAACCGATATGGCGGTTTTGAGGAGTTAGCCGAAAAACTTTCCGAACGGTTGACTCACAAAGGGCATGAAGTATGGGTTTATGCTCCCTCGTTTGCCTCCTTGGGAAATAAACAGCACAACGGTGCAATTGTTGTGCCTATTCGTGTACCTGTTTGGCTTCCCGGTCCTCTACAAACACTTATCTATGACCACCGTTGCCTACAACACGCCCGTCGGCAGCAGCTCAACGTGGTTTTAGAGTGCGGCTATAGCTTTAGCCCCTTTCTCTACCTCTTTCGAAAAAAGTTCCGCAACAAAGTTATAACTAACATGGATGGTATGGAGTGGCAGCGAGCCAAGTGGGGGAAATTGGCTCGTGGATATCTCCGGCTTGCCGAAGCCATTGCCGTAAAGCATTCGGCTGAGCTGGTGGCCGATCACCCAGTGATTCAAGAATACTACCAAAAACGATATGGCATAAACGCCAACCTTATCCCCTATGGTGCCGATTTTGACCAGCCTAGTACACCACAATCCATACACCCGCAAAGCGGTCATGGCTACCTACTGGTTGTTTCCCGTCCCGAACCCGACAATAGCCTCAACGAAATACTCCACGCATTCAAACAACTATCCGCCTGTCCTCTCAAGCTGCTAGTAGTGGGTCAATTTACAAATACCTACGGACGTAAGATGGTGAGGATGTATTCGTCCAATAAAATTCTGTTCTTAGGTGGAGTATACGATAAGCCTCTGCTTACCTCTATGCTCGAAGGTTCGCTGCTTTACATCCACGGGCATAAGGTAGGAGGAACAAATCCAATACTTCTGGAAGCCATGGCAAGTGGGTGCCGTATTGTGGCGCATAACAATGCCTACAACCGAAGCATCCTCGAAAACCGAGCAGCGTACTTCTCATCCGAAGAGGATTTGGTTCATATTTTTAACCATCCCTATGAGTACGCCCGTACGCTAGCCGAAAAGGGTCCTGAAAATATTTTGATAGTAGGAACCCATTATCAGTGGAGCGAAGTGGCCGACAGATACGAAGAACTGTTTAAGCGAGTAGCGGAGAGAACCGAATAATTAAGCCGCTTGCTGCAATTGTAACCTTCATTTAAAAAATAAAATTTAACCGCTGTGAAAAAGACAAACGCCGCCCGCATTCTCGATAAGCTTAACATCGCCTACGAAATGGTGGAGTACAAGGTGGATGAAAACGATTTGAGCGCCACACATGTGGCAGAAACCGTTGGCGTTGATCCACAGGTAGTATTCAAAACGCTGGTGGCCAGAGGAGAGAAAAAAGGTATTGGCGTATTTGTGATTCCGGCCACCGCCGAACTAAACCTAAAGGCTGCGGCCCAAGCCATGGGCGACAAAAAGGTTACCATGATTCAGGTGAAGGAGCTGCTGCCCCTTACCGGATACATCCGAGGTGGATGCTCCCCGTTCGGCATGAAGAAAACATTCCCCACGTACCTACATGAGAGCGCCAACCAGTTTTCAAAAATATATGTAAGCGCCGGTGTAAGAGGCATGCAGCTTTTGCTCAGCCCTCAGGATATGATTCGGGCAACGGACGCAACGGTATGCAGCATTGCAGAATAAAAAGAGGAGGAGCAGCAATGGCCATACCTCCTCTTTATATCTGAATTTCGCTTAATGGTATTCTATAACCCAAAGGCCCTCTTCACCTTCTCTACATAGTCCAGCTTTTCCCAAGTAAAGAACTCTACGTCGCGGAACTCCTCCTTGCCATTTACCACAAACCGAACCGGCTTTACCTTGTAGTCTCGTCCAAAGTGACCATAGGCTGCGGTCTCCTCATAAATTGGATTCTTCAGCTTAAGCCGTTCCACAAGCACTCCCGGGCGAAGGTCGAATAGCAACGCAATCTTTTCCGAAATTTCTCCATCGGTAAGCTTTACGTGTGCCGTTCCGTATGTGTTTACAAAGATGCTAACCGGTTGCGCAACCCCAATGGCGTAGGCAACCTGCACCAGCATTTCGTCGGCAACACCTGCCGCAACCATGTTCTTGGCAATATGGCGGGCAGCATAGGCAGCTGAGCGGTCAACCTTTGACGGGTCTTTTCCCGAAAAGGCACCACCACCATGCGCACCCTTTCCACCGTAGGTATCCACAATAATCTTACGGCCAGTAAGACCCGTATCCCCGTGTGGACCACCAATTACAAACTTGCCGGTGGGGTTTACGTGAAGAATGTACCTATCGTCGAACAGCTGCTGAACGGCAGGCTGCATTTTGGCCTTAACGCGGGGAATAAGAATGCTCCTTACATCGGCCTTAATCTTGGCCTGCATCTTCTCGTCGGAATCGAACTCGTCGTGCTGGGTGGAAATAACAATGGTATGGATACGCGCAGGTTTATTGTTATCGCCATATTCAACCGTCACCTGACTCTTGGAGTCGGGACGAAGGTAGGTCATCTCCTTGCCCTCGCGGCGGATGGCAGCCAACTCCATGAGCAGCACGTGCGACAGCACTACAGAAAGGGGCATATAGTCCTCCGTCTCCTTGCTGGCGTAGCCAAACATCATTCCTTGGTCGCCTGCTCCCTGCTCCTCAACCGAAGCCCTTACCACGCCACGATTGATATCGGCAGACTGCTCGTGTATAGTGGAGATAACACCGCAGGAATTCCCATCAAACATATAGTCGGCCTTGGTGTAGCCAATACGGTTTACCACTGCGCGGGCAATTCCCTGAACGTCAACATAGGCCTCGGCCTTAACCTCGCCCGAAATTACCACAAGTCCAGTGGTGGTGAGGGTTTCACATGCAACTTTCGATTCTGCATCCCTGCGAAGAAACTCGTCAAGAATGGCATCCGATATCTGGTCCGCGATTTTGTCCGGATGTCCTTCCGAAACAGACTCAGAAGTAAATAAATATCCCATTGAGAAAAGATTAATAGGGGTTAACAAAATAGCGCGGAGGGACTTTGATTGGAATACAATGGCAGGAAAACGAGCGTTTTAGCGTTTTTTACCGTGGTTGCAAGCAGCCAAATCCATCCACAAATAGTGAGGCAAAGATAATAACTTTTGGAAAAACAAGTAGTTTTTTTACTTCTGCTTCAAATGGTCGATAGTAAAGCACTTTCCTGTATGCTCCACCATCTCCTTAAGCGGGCGAAACTCTATGTTGAGCCAAGCGTTGGCCTTTTGGGCAGAGTAGCGCGTAAACCTGTTTGCTGTTTTAGCCAGCTCCTTAGTTACCATCGGCTCGGAACCGAATAGCAAACTTCTTAGGTACTCCAACCGCCAGCCAATGCCCAGTAAAAATCGCTTGGCGGCAATGCGTGGAGCTCGTTTCCCTATTGCTCTAGCAATCATCCCTAAAAAATCGCGGTAGAGAACATTTTCACCCACCAGCACAAACTGTTCTCCAGAAATATTTCTATCGGCAACAGCAAGAAGCGCAACAACAACATCGCGTACATCCACAAATCCAGTACCTCCTATGGTGTAAAAAGGTAGGCCACTGCTAACGGCTCTAAAGAACGAAGGGCTTCCATTTCTCCAGTCACCTGGTCCAATAATTACAGCAGGATTTACTATTGCGGCATTTAACCCCTGCTCAATGCCCCGCCACACCTCCATCTCGGAGTAAAACTTGCTGATGGAGTAACCACTCTCCCCCTTGGTTGATTTCCAACGACAATGCTCATCCACTGCGCCACCGTTTGGCGGGGTGCTCAGCGACGCAATGGAGCTCACGTGAATAATGCGCTTACCATGCACCAGTGCGGCATCAACCAAGTTGGCCGTTATTTCGGTATTGAATTGAATTACCTCGTTTTTCCGAAGAGGGTTAAATGAAACCGTAGCGGCGCAGTGGTATGCTAAGTCGCATTGCGCCACCAACTCTTCCACAGAGGTGTAGCAAGCAAGGTCTCCCTCAACCCAAGATACACGGCCAATGAGCTCCTCAACACCTTCACTCTGGTAGAAGCGAAAAATCTGTCTTGCCTTTTCTATGCTGGATTTGCTACGTACAATGGCAGTAACCTCATCTCCTCGCTCCAAAAGCGAAAGTATAAGATGGCTGCCAAGCATGCCCGTTCCTCCGGTTACCAGTGCACGTTGCAAAACAGTTTCCCTTCCTTAAAATGGTTTAAATCCCATGGCCTCACGAACGTCATGAAGCGTTTTTTGTGCGCTCACTCGCGCCTTTTCAGCTCCCTCATTTACCACCTTTTTGAGGTATGCATCGTTTGTCGAAATCTCCTTAATACGCTCTCCGATGGGGGAAATAACCTTAATAATATCCTCAGCCAGCTGTTTTTTGAGATCACCGTAGCGAATAGAACAATCGGCATACTTCTCCTTAAAGTAGCTAAGCGTATCGGGTGTTGACACAACCTCCATGATGGTGAAAATGTTCTGCACTGGCTCACTAATTGGAGAGTTAGGCTGAGTTGGGCCCGAATCGGTTACCGCTTTCATCACCTTTTTGCGAATCACCTCCGGTGCATCGCAAAGGAAAATGCCGTTACCCTCACTCTTACCCATTTTACCAGTGCCATCAAGTCCTGGAATTTTCACCAGCTCCTTCCCGAAGTTGTAGGGAACTGGTTCCGGGAAATAGTCAACATTATATATGGTGTTGAAGCGGCGAGCATACTTACGCGTCATTTCCAAATGCTGTTCCTGATCTTTCCCAACTGGCACCTTCGTTGCCCGATGAATCATGATATCTGCCGCCATAAGAACAGGATAGGTGAGTAGTCCTGCATTTACATTTTCCGGATTTTTGCGAACCTTATCCTTAAACGATGCCGTGCGCTCCAGCTCACCAATGTAGGCGTTCATGTTCATCAGCAGGTAAAGCTCGGGGATTTCGTGGATATCACTTTGGCGGTAAATGGTGGCCACCTCCGGGTCGAGCCCTGCAGCTAAATACTCCGATAGCACCTGCTTTACGTTTCCGTGCAAATTATCGGGATGTGGGTGAGTGGTGAGCATGTGAAAATCGGCAATAAAGAAGAAGCAGTGGTTGTGATGCTGCATCTCAATAAAATTCTTCAACGCTCCAAAGTAATTGCCTAGGTGCAAGTTCCCCGTCGATCGAATACCACTTACAACAGTTTCCATTGTATATGTTTTTCTCTTAATGTTTTTTCAAATAAAGCCAATAGGTCACAAAAGTAGCAAAAGAGAATGAAATGTAATAGGCGGCTAGGAATTTAGCCATCAACCAAGGAGGTGCTACTCCACTAATTAATGCTCTAATCATACGGGGCTATTCCCCCATTGCAACCACAATTATTTCTCTTCTGTCATCGGTTATTTCAATACCGGCCATTGCAAATACTTTTAATAATGTAGAATAATAAAAGCAAGCAGCACGTATCGCACAAATTTTCCCACGAGCATAAATAGGGCAACGGGAAAAGGCTTTGCCCTAGCCAACCCTAACGCTAGTGCAATAAGGTCGCCAACAAATGGTACCCAGCAAAGCAGAGCAAACCACGGTCCTCGCCGGGTAACTCGTTCCCTCCAGCGCTCTGCATCTGCAGGCTTTACCCGAAAGAGGCGTGTAAGGGTTCCCCATTTACCCAGAAAGCCGAGACCGTAAGTGGTAAGGCCACCTAGCCAGTTCCCTGCTGAAGCCACCAGCACGAGAAGTGTGGCATCCCATCCAGCAACAACCAGATAGCCAAACAGGGGCTCACTTCCCATAGGAATAATGGTTGCCGCACCAAAGGAAACAACGAAAAGGCTTAAATAGCTGAGGGTTCCTGTCACTTGTCAAAAAAAAGTGTTCAAATGTCGCTCTTTTTTCCACCTCAACCAAGTCCCCAATGGGAATTCGTAATCAATGTATTAACTTTGCCTGCTAAAACAAAAACGAGATGACTTCGACACGACAAGAAAAAGTAGCCCGTCAGCTGCAGCGCGACTTAGGTGAAATTATTCAGAGGGAAGGGCAGGCGCTATTTTTTGGAAAGATGGTTACCGTTACCAGCGTAAGGGTTAGCCCCGATCTCAGCTTTGCCAAAACCTTCCTTAGCATATTCCCAAGCAAAGACAAGGAGGCTACATTGGAGCTGATCCGTGCCAATACTAAACAGATACGCCTCGAGCTGGGGAAGCGCGTAAAAAATCAGCTGCGCATCGTACCGGAACTTGCCTTCTTCATCGATGACTCCCTCGACTACATCGAGAATATTGAAAATCTTCTGAAATAGAGATGCGCAAATAAGAGGGTAGACGCTATTCTCTTTGCACCACTCACCATTCACCGCTCCCTATGAAACACATAATCAGCTTTATAACTCGATTTATTCCACGCCACATACTTCAGCTGGTTGCGCACAAAGTGCTGCTTGTTGTTGGATTTTTCATGCGCGGCAACAGGTTTGAAGACCCTATCGACGGAAGGACGTACCGTAGGCTGCTTCCCTATGGCAGGGTTAGCAGCCGGGCAAATGCCTTGGCGCCAGGGTCGCTTTCGCTGGAGCGCCACCGGCTACTCTGGCTCTACCTGAAAACAAAAACAAACCTCTTTTCCGAAGAGGTGAAGCTCCTGCACGTGGCGCCCGAATACTGCTTTATCAAGCGGTTTAAAAATCAAAAAAACATTGACTACATCACTGGCGACTTGATTTCGCCTTGGGCCGACGTGAAGATGGACATTCGGAAAATTCCATTCGACAACAACACCTTTGATGCAGTAATCTGCAACCATGTGCTGGAACACGTAGACGAGGATGCCGTTTCCATGCGTGAGTTCTTTCGCGTAATGAAACCGGGAGGTTGGGGAATTTTCCAAGTTCCGGTAGACTATACCCGTGAAACCACGCTGGAAGATCCAACCATTAATACCCCTGCCCTCCGCGAAAAACATTACTGGCAACGCGACCACGTTCGCCTTTACGGACGCGACTATGCCTCCAAGCTGGAAGCAGCTGGCTTTAGAGTAACGCCGGACAACTTTGTTTCGGAACTCGAACCAGCACTGGCCCTTCGCTACGCCCTACCAATGGATGAAATAGTTTATTTTTGCCAAAAGCCATAAGCTGCATGAACTTTCCACTATTCGTTGCCCGAAGGTATCTTTTTGCCAAGAAATCACACAACGCCATAAACATTGTCACCGGAATTTCAGCCATGGGGGTTGGCGTTGGTGCTTTAGCATTGGTGGTGGTAATGTCGGTTTCCAACGGCTTCAACGAAGTGGTAAAGTCGCTATTCAACTCTTTTGACCCCGACCTTAAGGTATTGTTGGTGGAGGGCAAAACGTTCCCGGGTGATGCTCCGGAAATAAAAAAAATACCCTCCATCAAGGGTGTTGCCTATATGGCGGAAGTGCTGGAGGAGAATGCTCTCTTTAAGTATGCCGACCGTCAGCAGGTAGGCGTTATGAAGGGTGTAGGGCTAAACTACAGTGGCATATCCGGCATCGACACCATGATAATTGATGGTCAATTTAAGCTCAAGCACGGTGATATTAACCTTGCGGTGGTTGGTCAAGGTGTTGCCTACAAGCTGGGGCTGAACATTAACTTTGCCGACCCGCTTTATGTTTACATGCCCAAGCGGAATGAGGAGTATTCGCTGAATCCTGAAAAAGCATTTAATAAAGATTACCTATACCCTTCAGGCATATTTTCTATCCCCCCCGACTTCGATGCTAAGTATGTGCTGGTGCCCATAAGTTTTGCGCGGAAAATATTGGACTACACCAACGAGGTTACATCAATTGAAATTAAATTAAAGCCTGACGCTGATTTGGAGTCGGTGCAACAGCGCGTTGAAACGCTACTTGGAAGCCACTATAAGGTGCTTAACCGTTTTCAGCAAAACGAGGTGCTATACCGTATCATGACGTCAGAAAAGGTGGTGGCCTTCCTCATCCTCTCCTTCATTCTGCTGGTGGCCTCATTCAACGTAATAATGTCGCTCTCGTTACTGGTGGTAGAAAAGAAGCACGACGCTGCCGTACTTGCCGGATTGGGGGCTAGTCCAAAAACCATTGAGCGTATATTCCTCCTCGAGGGTTGGTTCATCTCCATGCTTGGAGCATTGGGCGGGATTGTACTTGGTTTGGGTATTTGCGTTGCCCAGCAGCAGTTTAAACTGCTTAAACTTTCGGGCAGCGGATCGTTCGTGATAGATGCCTACCCGGTTAAAATTGAGTGGGTCGATATTTTGGTCGTCTTTGTTACGGTGGTGGTGATTGGATTCCTCGCGGCCAAAATTCCACTATGGTTTAGCCGAAAGAGGCTCTTCTCCAATGAAAACATTCAGGCAGAACTGCACTAAAAAACAAAACTGTAATTAAATGGCGATTAGTCGACAACTAAAACTTATTTTTCGGCTAAAACTAAAGGTGCTGGAATAACGTAGAAGCATGAAATGTCCTAGGAACCAGTATGATTTTTAGGGCTTTTTCATAATTCCCAAGTTTCTTTTGATAAATGATTAAGTGTTTAAAAACGTAGTGTTTACGGCATATTAAGAATAGTTTGAACGGGTAATTACTAGTAAACAGAACGTTTTACTACGTTTTTTCTTAAGCAAGTGTTTACCACAACAAGGTTTTTTATTAACATTGTAATGTAAAGTTATTAACAACCGAAAACAAAGCACCACCATATGAAAAGATTTTCTACCCTTCTCCGGCTTTCGTTTTTACTTTGTTTTTTGCTTGCCTCTACAGCAATCCTTTCGGCTCAAACGCTTTACTGGGTTAATGGCAGCGGCAACTGGAACGATGGCTCCCACTGGTCGCTTTCCAGCGGTGGCAATGGAGGTGCGGGTGTACCTACACTCAGCAACGACGTGGTTTTTAACAAAAAATCGTTCACGGAGAAAGGCGCGGTGGTATCCATTACCGCTCCGGCCTACTGTAATAACCTCACATGGAAGGGAACGGAGAAATTTGCACCATCATTGCAAGGGGGAAAATCATCATCTTTGCTTATTTCTGGTCAGTTTATGATTAAGGATCAGATAGATAATTCCTTTCAGGGAAAGTTAGTTTTCCTTGGCTCAGATAAACAGCAAATTAAAACCGCTATACGTTTTCCTTCCGTAATAATATCTGCAAATGCTGAAAAAAACGTCTTAACAGAACCCAACCTGCGTTCTTCTAAAGTTGAATTACTTCCTGCTACATCAGTAATTGGGAATAGTTTGCCTCAACGAACAAGTGGCCCATTAAGAAGTGGCGTTACCTCTATTAGCCCAGTAGGAACTGACGTTAGTTGCTTTGGATTGAGTGATGGAACAATAACCATTACGGTTACTGGAGGTACTCCAAACTATACCTATCAAATTTTTGACTTGGGTGACATAACGTATAATTTCACTCAAATAATTACAGATCTTACCCCTGCAGTATTTACAAACTTAAGGGCTGCCACATACATTATTAGTGTCAAAGACGGTAGCGGCACTGTACAAACTAGCAATTACACAATCAATCAACCAGCCGCCCTAACACTTGTAGCGAGCAGCACCAACATTACCTGTAACGGTGCCAACGATGGCAAAATAACAGCGACGGCAAGCGGTGGAACTCCCAATTACACCTATACCCTAAAGGACGGTGCAACAGTTCTTAGTAGCCAAACAAGCAGTGGCAGCGTAACGTTTACCGGACTACCTGCCGGTGTTAACTACTCCGTAGATGTAGACGACAGCCATAGTTGTGGACCAGTATCCCAAGGTCCACTAACAATAGTGGATCCTATAGCACTTAGTGGAACAATCGATAGTCAAACTAACATTCTCTGCTTTGGTCAAAGCACTGGTTCAATAACTGCCTCAGCAACCAATGGCACACCTCCTTACCAGTTTAATATCGACGGTGGAGCATACCAAGTTTCCGGCACCTTCAATGGGCTGGCAGCAGGAAGCCATACTGTTGGCGTTCAGGATGCAAGCGGCTGTACATTCTCCATTCCTCCGGTTACCCTTACACAGCCAACTAGTGCTCTAGGAGGATCCATTACAAGCCAAACCAATGTCAGCTGCAATGGTGGGAATGATGGTTCGGTTACTGTGGCAGGTTCAGGGGGAACTTCTCCTTATCAATACAGCCTTAACGGAGGCGCCTATCAGGCATCGGGCACATTTAGCACACTTGCAGCAGGAAGCTATACCGTCACCGTTCGTGATGCTAATGGGTGTACCTTTGATGTCCCGGTTGCTATCACAGAGCCAACCGTTTTAGGCGGAAGTATCACTTCACAGACAAACGTTAGCTGCAATGGCGGTAATAATGGTTCTGTTACTGTGGCTGGCTCAGGGGGAACTTCTCCTTATCAATACAGCCTTAACGGGGGTGCATACCAAGCATCGGGCACTTTCAATTCACTTACTGCTGGAAGTTATACCGTTACAGTAAGAGATGCTAAGGGTTGCACCCACGACGTTCCAGTATCTATCACAGAGCCAACAACTCTAACGGGCAGCATTACATCGCAAACTAATGTAGCCTGCAACGGAGGAAATACTGGTTCGGTTACCGTAGCTGGGGCTGGTGGAACAACACCATACCAATATAGCCTTAATGGAGGAGCATACCAAGCATCGGGCACTTTCAATTCACTTACCGCTGGAAGTTATACCGTTACAGTAATGGATGCCAATGGTTGTACATACAATGTTCCGGTTACAATTACGCAACCTGCAACGCCTGTTTCTGGTTCAATATCCAGCCAAACAAATGTTAGCTGCTTTGGTGGAAACAATGGAGCGGTGACAGTTGCCGGAGCAGGTGGTACCTCGCCATATCAATACACCTTAAATGGTGGTGCATATCAAGCATCAGGCACTTTTAGCACCTTAATAGCAGGTGTCTATACTGTCACCGTGAGAGATGCCAATGGATGTACCAAAGATGTTCCGGTTACAATTACGCAACCTGCAACAGCACTTAGTGGTAGTATTACTTCACAAACCAATGTTCTCTGCTTCGGCACCTCTACAGGAACGGTTACCGTGGCTGGCTCAGGAGGAACTTCTCCTTATCAATATAGTCTTAATGGAGGAGCATATCAGGCAAGTGGAACATTTAGTTCACTAACTGCTGGCAGCTATACCGTAACGGTTAGGGATGCCAATAGCTGTACATATGACGTGCCTGTTACCATTACACAACCGGCGACTGCTGTTGGTGGCTCCATTACCAGCCAAACCAACGTCCTTTGTTTTGGAGATAATACAGGTTCGGTTACCGTTGCTGGTTCAGGAGGTACATCACCTTACCAATATAGCCTCAATGGAGGGGCATACCAAGCAAGTGGAACATTTAATGGTTTAACATCAGGAACCTATACTGTTACGGTAAGAGATGCCAACGCATGTACACACGATGTCCCTGTAACTATTACACAACCAGCAAATGCTCTTACGGGCACCATCTCTTCTCAAACCAACGTTGCCTGTTTCGGTGCCTCTACAGGATCGGTAACCGTAACGGGAGTTAACGGAACCTCACCTTATCAATATAGCTTTCAAGGTGGCGCCTATGCTGCAACAAGCACCTTTAGTAACTTAGCAGCAGGCAGCTATACCATTACCGTTCAGGATGCAAATGGATGTCTTGCAACCATACCCGTCACCATTACTCAACCTGCGGTAGCACTATCTGGCAGTATCTCATCACAGACCAATGTTGCCTGTTTTGGTGGAAATAATGGTGCTGTAACCGTGGCAGGAGCTGGTGGAACTTCACCATACCAGTATAGCCTAAACGGAGGGGCCTACCAAGCAAGTGGAACATTTACAACATTAACTGCTGGCTCCTATACTGTTACAGTAAGAGACGCAAACAGCTGTACTTTTGATGTTCCTGTAACCATAACACAACCAGCTGCTGCACTATCTGGCAGCATCACTTCACAAACAAACGTTAGCTGCAATGGAGGCAATAGTGGTTCGGTTACTGTGGCTGGTTCAGGGGGAACTTCTCCTTATCAATATAGCCTAAACGGAGGTGCATATCAGGCAAGTGGAACATTTAGTTCACTAACTGCAGGAAGCTATACGATTACCGTTCGCGATGCTAATAGCTGCACATTCAACGTACCTGTTACCATTACCGAACCCGCAGCAGCCTTAACAGGAAGCATCACCGCCCAAACCAACCTTACCTGTAATGGAGGAAGCGATGGTGCAGTAACCGTAGCTGCCGCTGGAGGAACGTCACCCTATACCTATAATATTGACGGTGGTGCCTATGGCGCAACAGCCACATTTAGCAATCTTATTGCAGGCAACCATACGGTTGGCATTCAGGATGCAAATGGGTGTACCACAACGGTTCCGGTGACCCTCACCGAACCTCCAGCCATTATTATAACCTCTGAAACGGTAGTTAACGTTACCGGCTGTTTTGGCAATACCAATGGCAGCATTACCATTGTAGCCAGTGGCGGAACAGGTGCTCTATCCTACTCCATCGATGGTGGAACAACATACCAAGCAACAGGAAACTTTACCAATTTGGCCGCAGGCACATACCAGGTAATGGTAAAAGATGCCAGCAACTGCCTAAAGACTGGCAGCTTGCTCACCCTCACCCAGCCTACACAGGTAACCTTTACTTTCACTACGCAGGATCTGACTTGCAACGGCAGTGCAAATGGCGAAATTCATTTCACCGCCTCGGGAGGAACACCACCGTATCAATACTCTATTCTTGGAGGAACCTCCTCTTCATGGAAGGCAAGTCCCGACTTCACAGGTCTTACAGCAGGAACCTACTCACTTAAGGTTAGAGATGCCAATGGATGCACCACACTAGCGTCTGTTGCCAAAATACTTCAACCTGCAGCCATTGCCACCGACGGTGGAACGTGGCAGGACGTAACCACGTGTCATGGTGATAACACCGGATCTATTACTGTAAAGGTCACTGGAGGTGTCCCTCCTTTCAGCTTCTCCATCGACGGAGGAACAACTTGGCAGGCAACTGGAGAATTCCTCAACCTGTATGCGGGTACCTACTCCGTAATTGTTAAAGATGGGAACGGCTGTACCACTACGGTTGGACCAAACACCATCAACGAGCCATCAAGCATTACAATCTCTGCAGAAATTGTTGACGATGTAACCGTTTGCTGGTACAATACCAACGGTTCCATTGTTGTGCTAGCCACTGGAGGTACAGGTGACCTACAGTTCTCCATCGACGGGGGAACAACTTGGCAAACCGACGGCTTCTTCAACAACCTAGGCGTTGGTACCTACCAAGTTGCCGTTAAAGATGATAATGGCTGTATTAAAAATGGCAGCCTGTTGACCGTTGCCGGACCTCCTCCAATTGTAATTGATCCAACCACCACCACTACAAATGTTACCTGCAACGGTGGTAATGATGGTGAAATTAACGTGGTTGCAACAGGAGGTACGGGTGCTTTAACCTATTCGTTAAATGGAGGCCCGAGTCAGGCTACTGGTTTATTCACCGGACTTACTGCTGGAAGTTACACAGTAACTGTAACCGATGGCAATAGCTGTACACTTGATTACCCCGTTACCCTAACGGAACCAACAGCCATCACCTTTACCTCACAAAACTTCACCAATATTACTTGCAACGGTGCCAACGACGGAACTATTACCATTGTGGTAAGCGGTGGCACTGCTCCATACGATTACTCCATCGATGGTGGAGCAACCTATCCCAACACCACTGGTGTATTTACCGGTCTAACAAGCGGCAATTACAATGTGGTGGTTAAGGATGCCAATGGATGTACAGTCAATGGTGATGCCATAACCATTAATGATCCTGCAGCAATTACCATTGACGCCAGCTCTGCGTCCAACTCAGGCTGCTTTGGGTCTAACACAGGCACTATCTCCATACTTGCTTCAGGTGGAACAGCTCCGCTTACCTTTAATCTGAAGGATGGTACAGCCATCATTGTTGCCTCAAACACCTCTGGCACCTTCACTGGCCTTGCTCCCGACACCTATACTGTTGAAGTGGTTGATGCCAATGGTTGTGGACCAGTGGTTGCCGGACCATTCACCATCTCTGAATCCACTGCTATTACAGCAACATCTGTCAAAACAGACATTACTTGCAACGGTGATAACAATGGAACAATAACCATCACCGCTTCGGGTGGAACACCTCCTTACGAATATAGCTTTGATGACGGGGTAACCTTTGGAGCAACCAATATTGCGACCAATTTAGCTGGCGGTGACTACTACCTGTTTGTTAAAGATGCAAACGGATGTATGTTTGCCGATACCGTTAACATATTTGAACCGGATGTCCTCACCATTACGCTCAACCCGACCAACCCAAGCTGTAGCGGAATGGCTATATGGGATGGAAAAATTGTAGCAACCTCCACCGGAGGAACCTACTCTGCCCTCTCACCAAAACTTTTTAAACTCGATGGTGGAGCATGGACTACAACACCAACATTCAACAACGTTTCACCCGGACCTCATACCGTTACCGTTAAGGATGCTAAGAATTGTACTGCTTCGGCTAGCGTAACGCTCGTTGCACCGCCTCCTGTAACAGTTGGCACAGTATCATCTGTTGATCCAACCTGTAGTACTCTAGGATCGATAACCGTTACAGCGCTTGGAGGAACAGGACACTACACCTACGTGCTCAGCCCTGGTGGTGCTACCAATATTACTGGCTTGTTTACTGGCCTTGGCGGAGGAACCTACACAGTATCCATTACCGACAGCCTTGGTTGCGGTCCGGTTACCACAGGAAATATTGTGCTAACATCCCCCACAACGCTCAATATCGATGCAGTTAATATTACGGATGTAACCGGCTGTTACGGAAATACCAACGGTGCATTGGAAGTTATTACGAGTGGAGGAACCGGTACAGTTGTATACTCCATCGACGGTGGAGCAACGTGGAGTAACTCCAATATATTCACGAACCTTGCCGGAGGAACTTATAATATTCAGGTTAACGACGATAATGGTTGTATAACCGGAATCCCTGCAGAAGTAAGGCAACCTGATCAAATTATTCTAACGGTGGATCAACTAGTTCAACCTACGCCATTATCTAGCGATGGTGAAATTCACGTGTCTGCCACAGGAGGAACAGGAACGCTAACCTTCGTGCTCACACCTGGTGGCACATCCAACACTACCGGCGTATTTACTGGGTTACCCGCTGGAACCTACTCCGTTACTGTAACAGATGACAATGGATGTAGTCAGACGGTAAACAACCTTGTACTTAACGATTTTAGCGCTGACATCACCTCCACCGATATTACCTGTAATGGTGTTAGTGATGGAACCATAACCTTGACCATATACGGTAGCTCCAACCCAACCGTAAGCTGGACCAAGGATGGTGTGGATTACAATACCGAAATGAATGCTAAATACGATGGGAATGGATACAAGAATCTTGATCCAGGAACCTATATTGCCACCGTTACTGACGTTTCAACTGGCAGAATTATAGTGCTACCAGCTGTTACCATTAACGATGCTCCGGCAATCATTATAACAAGCGTGGACACACCACCGTATGACATTTGTGCCGGAAAGAACCAAGGTGCCATTACCATTAATGCAAGCGGAGGAACTGGTTCGCTCGACTACTCCATTGACAACGACGCAACCTACCAGTCGTCCAACACCTATACAAATCTTGCCCCCGGCGATTACAATGTATATGTGAAGGATGCCAATGGCTGTAAGGTGGCATACAATGCGAATCCCATTAACTTTGTGGATGGTCCTGAGAAACTTACCGTATCTCTTGATCCTTCTTCAAATACAGATTTGGTATGTCCAACTGACACTATTGGCTCTCTTATGGTTACGGTTGCAGGAGGAACCCCAGACTACACCTACAGTTGGTCAGATGGTAATACAGACCTTAATAGGACCAATTTATCGCAAGGCAATTATATCCTCACCGCTACTGACCAGAATAGCTGTAGCATTACACAATCATTCTTAGTTAACGGGCCTCCTGCATGGAATGTATCTTCTTTTATTGACTCCGCTCTTTGTAAAATTAGAGGCTATGATGTTGGTCAAATTAAAGCGTTAGTTTCAGGAGCAACACCGGGTTATACATACTCTTGGAACGTGATTACGAATGACCCAAACATTCCTCAAATTACAGACACAGACCTCATAATTGACAATCTTCGCTCATACGATAGTAATGGAAAGCAGATAGGTTATGAATTGAATGTGATAGACTCAAAGGCGTGTGCATATAGAGATACATTCTATGTGCCGTATAGAACAAGGCTACACGCAGCAATTCTTACTAATCCGTTTGTCTGTGCAGGCAGACCTATTTCTTTGGTTGCCGATGGTGCTGATATTGATATGTCACAAAATCAATGGTTTGGAATTAGCGCAAAAGGAACACCCATAGACCTTAGTGCATATAATGGACAACCTTTAGCGCAGGCGTTGATTGATACATTAACTACGTTTAATCTTTTGGTTACCGATAATTCAGGAGACTGTCAAGATTTGGCTACCGCAATGGTTACGGTATATCCTCTTGTAAAAGCTGTAATGAACTGGGACGCCAACTTTGAAGGAGATACCTTGGTTGTTTTAGCCAATTCTCCCTATGAAGTTTCCGCTAGTGCAGCCGCACTAATTACTGATAATATAGTGTTCTCTTGGAAGGATCCATCGTTATTTAATCCAGTAAATAGTAGCATAACCAACATTACAGTTCCACAAAACTACTCCTTCTACAAACAGAACAACAAGTGGGGTTATACTCAAATTTATGCCATAGTAGAAGATACGCTAAATCATTGCATGGATAGTGTTGCGGTTCCTGTAAAGGTTTTGAAGTTGATTAATATTCCAAACGCCTTTTCACCCAACGGAGACGGTATTCACGACTATTGGGAAATTTGGGATATTTCCGGTATACCTATTGATGTACTATTCCCAACTATCGAGGTTGATGTATTTAATAGGTGGGGTTCCTTGGTGTACCACTCCAAGGGGTATGAGAAACCATGGAATGGAAAAGCAATTGGCGGAGGTGACCTGCCAGTGGGAACTTACTACTACGTAATCAAGTTCAACAAAGAAGGGTATTCACCCGCAGTTGGCTCAGTAACCATATTGCGGTAGAAAACTTCTGGGGGGTGTGCCGCCCCCCAGAGTTCTACCAAAACAAAACAGTCCTTAAGAAACGAAATAGGTGGGTATGAAAAAGTTTTACTTGATAATACTAACGGTCTTTTGCTCTGGCATGCTGATGGATGCAGTGGGTCAACAAATCCCCCAGTATTCACAGTTTATGTTCAACCCGTATATTATCAATCCAGCAGTAGCAGGAACAAATAATTACTTTCAAATTCGTTCCAACAACCGCTACCAATGGATTGGGATACCGGATGCGCCACAAACCTACAGCCTCAGCGTTTATGGTCCACACGCCAAAAAAGATATGGGGTTTGGAGGAATGATCTATAGCGACATCACCGGTCCAACCAGTAGACTGGGATTCTCCGGCAGCTACGCCTACAATATTAGATTGACGGACGAGATACGTCTTTCTGGAGGTCTAATGATGGGGCTCATACAGTACAAGGTTGACGGAAGTAAAATAAATTTTGGTGATGAGGGTATTGCCAACGACCCAGCGCTCTTTACCTCCACCAAATCAACCCTTGCCCCCGACGCATCCATTGGCTTTTACATGTATTCCTCATACTACTATGTTGGTGTATCTGCCATGCAGCTGCTGGGCAGCAAGCTCAACTTCAACTCCGACGCAGTAGGAATCAATAAGCTAAAGCAACACTTCATTCTGGCTGGTGGTTACAAGTACTACCTAACTCGTGACTATGAACTCGAGCCATCGCTACTGTTAAAGTACATGAATCCCTCTCCTGTGGTTGTGGAACTTAATGCCAAAATTACCTACCGAAATAAAGTGTGGGGTGGGCTATCCTTACGATGGAAAGATGCCGCATCGATCTTGATTGGCTACATCCACGAAAACAAATACATGTTTGGATATTCCTACGACTACTCATTTACTCCGCTTGGCCGCTATACCAGCGGCACACATGAGATTATGATAGGTGTGCTTTTCGAAAATATTAAGTAAGTTTGCCCACAAAAAATGCTCAGATCGTTTTCCCTGTTTTTAATTGGAGTTGCACTTTTTTCCAGCTGTAGCAGCCATAGTAACATCATTCCCGAGAAAGATATGGTTACTATTCTGTATAAGATGTACCTCACTGACGGCTCTCTTACCCTATCAGCCTCTCCCCGAGAAATATTTGGTAAGGACAGCATCGGCTATTACGGCGAGATTTTCAAATCAATGCATTACTCTTCAAAACAATTCAGCGAGAGCTTCTACTACTATTTAGGAAAACCAGATATGCTCGACGGCATATACGATAAGGTGATATTAAAACTGGAAATGGAGAATCAAGCTCTAGATGATTCATTAAACAAGCCAAGCAAAACTCAAAACCTTTGGAACAAAGCTTCAGTGTGGAACCTCTCTGGGCAGCATTCTAATGAAAAAATCGAATTTGCTGTTCCGGTCACTCACAAAGGTGTGTATACGTTAAAAATGGTGGCGTTCATTAGTCCAAAGGATATGACAATCAACCTTAGAATGGTTATTGGAACCGCTCCTGCAAACAACACCCCAATTGATAAGTTGAATAACCCTCAGATTAAAATGCTGAAGAAGGAAAACAAAACCGATACTTACACCATGACCATAAATATTCCTGATGACAAGCCAACTTACATCAGGGGTAGAATTCTCGACTTTGACAATAATCCTGCTACACCACCTCTTCGCTTGGTAATCATAAGAAGAATCTCTCTTACCACGCCAGTAGTACCGGTACCTCCTGCTAAGAAATGAGGAAAATATCGGCTTCAATTGTATTCCCCATATCTTCACCGCCCATAGTAAGAGGTGTAGTTGTTGTCGACAACGATGGGACAATTCTGAACTTACAAAACACGCTGAAGCAGGAGGAGGCTGGAGTAGAATATTTCAGTGGAATAATTATCCCAGGCTTAGTTAATGCTTACTGCGACAGCAACAGCTCGACAAAAGCAGATGAGTCGCTAAGGCCAGTAAAAAAACATCAACAACACCTTAACGCTGGAGCCGTATTAGTTGGCAGGGTAAAACGCGAAAACACTGAGTGGGAAAACCAATCGGACACAAGGGTAATGTACAAAGAGTTGGAGCTCTTTGAACCCAATGCAATAAAACGGATAGAAGACAATTTGTATAGTGCGCAACATCCTCTTTTAGTTGAATTCGGAACGGAACACAGGAGCTGGGCTACCATGCTCAACTCACTACTTCAACTTCAAAGTAACACACCCATAATGATTCATCCTTCAGGAACCATTGCCGACGAGATTCTTGACACCTTACATAGCCATTTTCTTAGTTGCAGTATTGTAATTTCTCCTGAACAAAGTCCAGAACTCCTATTAAATCTCAAAAGTAAAGGTTGTGAAGTTGTTCTTGGTAGCCATGTTGGCCCAAGCAACCTGTTGCAGCAGCTAAAATCAATTCAGAAAAGGAACGACGATATTTCGTTTGAAAAGATGCTTACATGGGCTACGCTAAACGGTGCAAAAGCGCTGAACATGGCCAACACCTTTGGAAGTCTTGAAAAAAATAAAAAACCGGGAGTTCTTCTACTCTCCGGTATAAATATTCATTCGTATATGATTTCTGAATCTGCAAGGCTCACACGCCTAGTGTAGCGACTTCTCCTCTATTCCATGAAATCCAATGAAATGCTCCTGATACCATTCATTTAAAAACTGAACAATATCTCTCATTTTTTCTGGTTGCCCCAGCTCAAGTCCCTTGCGAATGGAGTCAAGCCTAGCTAAAAATTTTAAATGTAGCGCATGATGCGCCTCCCGCGTTGCGGTATCAGCCTTCATGAGCGCCAACTCCTCGTCAAGCAGCGAACCCTCTGCATAGTTGGCTAACACATAAAAAACATCCCCAAAGAAGCCTTTCTCAATACCTGCTTGCGCCAATGCCTCTACCTTCGAAATAAGCTCACGGAACCTCTGGGCGTTAATGGAAACCACCTCAAGATAATCAAGCTCACCGTTAAGTTTTTCTTCCTGTTCCATAGCTTAGTGTTTGTTCATAAAAATACGGTATAGCTATTCTTAACAAAATGATAATTGTCAATTATGTGTATGACTGATTAAAAAACCTTCGCAAAAACGTTTTAGTTGCATCAAAAGAGAATGCTAAATTTGCAAAAAAAAATGGCCACGTTCCTTTTTGATAAAATTGTTTTTGGGCCGGTTAGCAGCCGAAGGCTGGGCGTTTCGCTTGGAATAAACCTCCTGCCAACCTCCTGTAAGGTTTGCAACTTCAACTGCATTTACTGTGAATGTGGCTGGAATATGCCCAATAATAACCACGAAAAATTACCCACTCGTGAGGCAGTTAAAGATGCGTTAAGCAAACAGCTTCAGCAAATGGCAAAGGATAGCACTCCCCCCGATGTTATTACCTTTGCTGGAAATGGCGAACCAACGTTACACCCTTTGTTCGAGGCTATTATTGATGATACACTTGAACTTCGAAATAAATTTTGCCCAAATGCAAGAATTGCCGTGCTTTCCAATGCAACCAGAGTAAAACAAGAATCGGTATTTCGCGCCCTTCTAAAGATTGACCAGAATATTCTCAAACTCGATGCAGCCTCTGACACCATTATTAATACCCTCAACCAACCCACCCATCCATACAGCGTTGAGGAAACGGTAAACAATCTAAAGCGGTTCGAAGGGAACTTCATTCTGCAAACGCTATTTGTTAGAGGAACATACAACGGAACCAACATAGACAACACTACACCTCAAGAGGTGGCCAAATGGTTACAGGTTGTTGAAACGCTACATCCCAAAGAAGTTATGGTTTATACCATAAGCCGCGATACTCCCGCACAGGGACTAGAGAAGATTACAAAAAAGGAGCTGGAGAAGATTGCTCAACAGGTAAGGCTGCTGAATATTCCTGTATCTGTCTCAGAATAATGTAACATGAAACCGACCAAGGTTTTTGTTTGTCCGTTGAGCTGGGGCTTAGGCCACGCAACACGCTGCATACCCATTGTGGAGGCCTTGCAGAAGCATGGTGCCGAAGTGATTCTTGGTGGTAACGGAGCTTCGGGCATGTTGCTGCAAAAGCGTTTTCCAGTGCTGCCGTTTTTGCAACTGCCATTTCACGAGGTTAAGCTCCATCGGCACCTCCCTGCTTGGCTAAGCGTTACATACCAGCTTCCTCGATTGATGTACGATCTCCTTCTGGAAAAAAAAGTGGCTCACAAGGTGGTTAGCAAATACAACGTTGACATTATTATCTCCGACAACCGCTACATGCTTCACTCTACTGCGGTAACCTCCGTGCTGATTACTCATCAGCTACACATAATGCTTCCCTTCCTATTTAAACCTATTGAACCGCTGCTAACCCTTATGGTTAGGGCATTGGCTTCACCATTTTCGCAGATATGGGTTCCCGATTTTAAAGGAAAGGAAAATATTTCAGGAGCACTTTCCCACGGCTGGTTATGTCGGAAAAAAGGGGTGAGCTACATTGGTCCGCTTACCCGATTTCGTCAACCGTTGCCTCCCAATAGGACAGAACCGGGAAAGGTTGTTGCCATAATCTCGGGTCCAGAACCAAGCAGGTCGACCATACAAAAGGAACTTGCAAGGCAGGCAGCAGCCGATGACGTATTGCTAACAATGATTTGTGGCAATCCGCGGAGTTCTGTGGTAGAGAAAAATGGCTCTGTAACGCTCTTTTCTCACCTCCCAGATGATGAGCTAGTAAACGAACTTGCCAGTGCAGAAGTAATAATTACCAGTGCAGGGTATAGTACTGTTATGGACCTATGGGCCCTGAATTGCCATGCGGTTTTGCTTCCATTCCCCGGCCAAACGGAGCAGCGATACCTAGCCCGCTACCTAGCAGCTAGCGGTGCTCATCTTAACATGACAACAACCAACTTCAACCTAAAAAATGCAATTGCACGCTTTTCCAATGCTCAATTCAAAAAGCAAAGAAGGAGTCCAATAGATATCCACAGTACAATTGCCAATCTTCTAGAAAAGAAGAAAAATGGCAACCATGGAAGCTAATCCAACAAAGTAACCGGTGTAAATTTGGGAAGGGGAGTGCTCGTCGAGGCTAAGCCTTGCCGTACCAACAGCACCTGAAAGCAAAAGTGCCAAAATCATGAATTCCAAAATATCGGCACCCAAGCGCAGATTCAGAACTAATAGAAAGCCAGTGGCACCGCCCATTCCCACCATGTGTGCGCTGATTTTCCAAAAAAACGAAACTGCAAGCGTAATAAAAACCGCAATGGAGGAGGCAAGCATAAACATTTTTACCACCCACAGGCCCTGTATGCCCATTAATGTATATACCGAAAATGCATAAAACAAAAATGCAAAGAGAAAGGGAATTATGCGCTCCGTATGGTTAAACATGTGAATGGTTTTCACCAGCCTTTGCCGCAAAAAGATTGGCAGCATAAGAAGTGGAAGGGCAAAGGTGTAAACAAAAATCAGCAAGAAAATACGAAGCTTAACGCCTGCCGGATAGAAGGAAACGAGCGTACCCGAGTTGAACAAAGCCAACATCAAGAAGCTGGGCATGGCAATGGGATGCAATGCGATTGAGATGATTTTTGCAGCAAGCTTGTTCATGGGAGTTTTCTTCTATTTCTATTAAAGTTCTTTTCTGAGCCGGGCTACGGGAATTCCAAGTAACTCGCGATATTTAGATACGGTTCGTCGTGCAATCTGGTAACCCTTCTCCTGTAAAATGTCCATCAACGCCTCGTCGGTAAGCGGTCTCTTCTTATCTTCAGTGGAAATACAGTCAGAAAGTATCGACTTAATTTCACGGGATGAAACCTCCTCTCCGCTGTCGGTTTGCAGCCCTTCCGAAAAGAAATACTTGAGCAAAAAGATGCCAAAGTGAGTCTGAATGTACTTACTATTCACCACCCGAGAAATGGTGGAGATGTCAAGTCCTGTAAGCTGAGCAATATCTTTCAGAATCATTGGCCGCAGCTTGGTTTCGTCTCCTTCTAAAAAATATTCTCGCTGAAAATCAAGAATGGCGTTGATAGTAAGCAAAAGGGTATTCTGCCGCTGTTTCAGTGCTTCGATGAACCACTTCGCGGAATCGAGCTTCTGCTTCACGAAGGTGAGTGTCTCCTTTTCGTTTCGAGTCATTTCGCCCTTCTTATGAGCAATTTGCTCCAACATTTGGGAATACTCTCTACTTATACGAAGATCCGGAAGGTTGCGAGAATTCAAGCTTAGCATTAGTTCACCATCCTTCAGCTCCAGCATAAAGTCCGGAATAATGTGAGGAGACATGCTGGAATGCTGGTCGCTAAACCCGCTTCCCGGTTTGGGATTCAACTTTAATATTTCGTCAAGCGCCTCCTTCAACTCCTCCTCCGTAATTCCCAACTTGCTCTGAATTTTCTCATAGTGCTTGCGGGTAAACTCATCGAAATGGTATTTTAGAATTTTCCGCGCTCTGGCAACCTCCGGTATTGCCATCTCCTTGGCCTCAATTTGTAACAACAAACACTCCTGTAAATCACGTGCGCCAATGCCGATTGGGTCAAAGTCCTGTATAATGTAAAGCACCTCCTCCAACTCATCATCGTTGGTTTCAATTCCCATGGCAAAGGCAATGTCGTCGGCCACGGCGGAGAGCTTCCGTCGGATATAACCATCATCGTCAATACTACCAATGAGGTAAACTCCTAGCGTGTGCTGCCTCTCGGTAAGCCTTCGCAGCCCCAATTGGCTTTCCAAATACTCGTGAAAGGATACTCCACCAGAAAAGGGTATATCCTCACGCTTGTCGTCCTTGGAGTAGTTGCTTGCAACGAGCTTGTATGAGGGAACATCCTCATCGTTAAGGTAGTCCTCAAGTGTAAATTCATCCTCACTACTGTCAACAGTATCTTCGGTAATCACCTCCTCGTCGTCATCCTGATACTCATCATCGTGCCCCTCTTCCAGTATAGGATTTTCCTCGAGCTCCTTTTTAATTCGTTGCTCGAGCTGAATTGTAGGAAGCTCTAGCAGCTTAATGGTTTGAATCTGCTGCGGAGAAAGCTTCTGAAGTAATTTTTGTTGAAGACGTTGCCTAAGCTCAACCATTATTAATCAACCTGTTAAAATTCAGCATTTTTAGGTGTGCGAGGGAAAGGAATTACGTCGCGAATGTTGGCCATTCCAGTTACAAACAGCACTAGACGCTCAAATCCGAGTCCAAAGCCACTATGCGGTGCTGTTCCAAACTTACGGGTTTCAAGGTACCACCAAACATCCTTTTCGGGAATGTTCAGCTCGTGTATTCTGTTAACTAAGCTGTTGTAGTTTTCCTCCCTCTGCGAACCACCAATAATTTCTCCAATTCTGGGAAAAAGAACATCCATGGCCCGAACCGTTTTCCCATCCTCATTTTGCTTCATGTAGAAGGCCTTTATTTCCTTGGGATAATCGGTAAGGATAACCGGACGCTTAAAGTGCTTTTCTACAAGATAGCGCTCGTGCTCACTTTGTAGGTCGAGGCCCCAGCTAACCGGAAACTCAAACTTGTGGCCAGATGCCATTAGAATGTCAATAGCCTTGGTATATGGCAGCCGCTCAAACGAGTTTTCCACCACAAAGCGAAGACGCTCAATGAGCTCGTTGTCGTACATCTTGTTGAGAAACTCCAAATCCTCCATACAGTTGTCGAGGGCATACTGAACCAGGTATTTAAGGAAGTCCTCCGCTAGGTCCATATTGTCCTTAATATCATAGAAGGCCATTTCGGGTTCAATCATCCAAAACTCGGCAAGGTGCCTAGGGGTATTGGAATTCTCGGCCCTGAAGGTTGGTCCAAAGGTATACACCTCCGAAAGCGCCAATGCACCCAGCTCTCCCTCCAGCTGACCCGAAACCGTTAAGTTCGTGGCTTTGCCAAAGAAATCTTCAGAAAAATCGATCTTTCCCTCTTCCGTTTTGGGCATGTTCTCTAAGTCAAGCGTAGTAACCTGAAACATTGCTCCAGCACCTTCTGCATCGGAACCTGTAATAATGGGTGTATGAAGGTAGTAAAAGCCTTTATCGTTAAAGTATTTGTGGATGCCGTAGGCCATGGCATGACGGATACGAAGCACCGCGCCAAAGGTATTGGTTCGTGGACGTAGGTGGGCAATCTCGCGCAAGAACTCAAGGCTGTGCCCCTTCTTTTGCAGCGGATATGTTTCGGCATCGGCAGTGCCGTAGAGCTCTATCTGCTTAGCATGTATTTCCACAGGCTGACCGGATGCAGGAGACTCCACCAGTGTTCCGTCTACACGGATGCAAGAGCCAGTGGTGATTTGCTTCAACAACTCCTCCGAATAATTTTCCGGATTAGCCACAACCTGAATATTTGAAATGGTGGAACCATCGTTAAGGGCAATAAAAACAACGCTCTTGTTTCCTCTCTTAGTTCTTACCCATCCTTTTACAACAAAGTCGCGTCCGGTCTCCTTAGACGCAAGCAACTCCTTAATTTTAGTTCTACCTGGTGTGCTCATATATTTTTACATTTCAAATTATCATCACAAAATTACACTTTTTGCTGGGAGTTGCTCTCCTTACACCAAAATGGCACTACATATTTTATACCAACCTCCGCAGCTTAAACTTAAACAGCATTTTTACCCCATTTCTGTAAACCACTAATGTGATTGTTCTGCCTTCACGACTCTTGAGTAATTCCGTAATTTCCGATAGAGTCATGCTGTTAGCCATAACACCATTGATAGAATAAATCTGATCGTCGGGGAGTATACCAGCCTCCTCTGCAGGGGTGGAGTGACCAACGCTCATAACCTGATAGGCTGGCAAACCGACCAGCACATTACCAACCTCAAGCCCCGACATGTCATACTCGAACATTTCGGTATAGCTACCGTTCTTCCGAAGGATAATCCGATTGTGGGGATAGTCTACAATCACGTTGAACCTCCGGAAAATATCTGCGCCAATGCTCCCGCTTCTACCATGTCTTACGGAAGCATCTCCGATTGAGGAGGAGTCGGGAAATGCTGTAACAATGTTTGCCAATTCAAAATTGCCAATACGAATCTTATCCACCCGTGAAATCAAACCAGTTACGTCACCATTTAGCCCTTGGCCCAACAAATCTCTTCGAGCATTGGGCCCCGGTTTTATTCCCGTATTTCCACTTGGGTCGAGCCAAAGGGCAAAGCTCATACCGGTGTCAAGCAGCAACGTAACCGTGCTCTCAACACCACCGCTGGTAACCACCACATCAACGTAAGGCTTTCCTTCGATAATCTTAATGGGAATGGCTTCCTCGTTTCTCCTTAGCCGCGTTCTAAAACGGTCGGGGTCGTAAAAGGAGAGTGAATGGCTGTTGTAGTTTATCTCCACAACAAACCGTTCAAACACAGACTGACCAATCAGTCCATTTATTTGCAATCCCATTCGAGAGGATAGGTTGAATACGTCGTTCATCAGAACAATAATCTTCTGTCCGTGTCCCTCGATACGACCAACTTTTAAGCTATTGTCCTTAGAGGCGAGTGCCTCAAGAGACTGGCTGTTTCCCAAACCAGTGAGTAAGACTTTTCGAGCATCGTTAAGCGATACCACTCCACCGCTGCTTACCTCGGTAATTAAGGTGGATCCTACTCCTGTATCGAGAATAAAATTCATGGAATCGGATCCGTTAATGGTAACCGGAATAACTACAAGGTGCGATGCCATGGTAAATGAAGTTCGGTAAGCACTATTCCCTCGGGTCAAATTAAACGCACCCGAATCGGGCTCCCCTGCAATGCTTACGGAAACCGCAAACATTGCTGCTGCTGAGAATATGTAGGTTAACGTTTTCATGGCGATGAATTTTAGGTAAAACCTAGTGGTTGCTACGCCACTTCTCTTTTCTACCCCTAAGACACCTCAACGCCTGCCATACCCTATGGAGAAAGCATTCCGTCAATCACTCTTTAAGTTGATCTCAACATGTTAATTGAAATCCTTACAGTGATGAGTTTCGAAAATTTGAATAGTCCTGTTAACACAAATGATGTCTTTTGTGATGAGCAATAAGCCTACAACATCGTTGGAAAACGGCGCTAATATTTGGTACCCCTTTAAATTAAAATTGTTAATCAAGTGAGCCAATGTATAATGACAAGGGCCGCAAAATCTGCAGCCCTCATCACTAAATATCCAAATCGAAATGGCTATTCCAACTCCCAGTCGAAACCATCCTTTCGGTCCTTAACCACTATGCCCAACTTCGTTAACTCATCGCGAATCTTGTCCGATTGAGCAAAGTCCTTATTCTTTTTTGCCTCCATTCGGAGATTGAGCAGCATCTCAACTAGGCCAGTGAGCCTTTCGGTTGAAGTTCCCTCCTCCATTTGACCCGTAAGTCCAAGCACGCGGACCATCCAGAGGTCATAGGAGTGCTGCAGCTTTTGTAGGTCGGCTGCAGTAAGATGCTCCTTGCCATCTATCAGCAAATTGATGTTGCGAACCCAATCGAACAATATGGAAATAACTATAGGGCTATTGATATCGTCTCTCATGGCCTCAAGGCATTGAGAATGCAGCTCATCTACCTTAAGCGATGAGGACTCCGACGGCTTAATCTTCCTAATGGAATCGTAGGCTTTTTGCATCCGCTGCAACCCCTTTTCTGCCGCCTGCAGCGCCTCATTCGAAAAATCGAGCGTGCTTCGGTAGTGCGCCTGTAGGGTGAAAAAGCGTATGGTCATTGGGCTATAAGCCTTCTCCAGCATAGGATGGTTGCCAGTAAAAAGCTCCTCTAGCGTTATAAAATTACCAAGCGACTTACCCATCTTTTGTCCATTGATGGTGAGCATGTTGTTGTGCATCCAGTAATGAACCGACTCATGCCCCATCGCCGCAGTGCTCTGTGCTATTTCGCACTCATGGTGCGGAAACATCAAGTCCATGCCACCACCGTGTATATCAAATTGCTCGCCGAGGTATTTAATGCTCATGGCTGAGCACTCCATATGCCACCCAGGGAAACCATCACTCCATGGCGATGGCCACCGCATAATATGTTCTGGAAGAGCCTTCTTCCATAGGGCAAAGTCGAAGGAGTTTTTCTTGTCGCTTTGGCCATCGAGGTCGCGGGTGTTGGCCATTAAATCTTCGAGCACACGGCCAGAAAGCTTTCCATACAGATGCTTTTTATTGTACTTCTCCACATCGAAGTAAACAGAGCCGTTGCGCTCATAGCCAAAGCCATTCTCCAGAATGGTTTTCACCATCTCAATCTGCTCAATAATATGGCCTGAGGCATGTGGTTCAATGCTCGGAGGTAGCACATTTAGGCTATCCATAAACCGGTGGTAACGGTTGGTGTAGTACTGCACCACCTCCATTGGTTCCAGCTCCTCTAACCGTGCCTTTTTGGCAATCTTGTCCTCACCTTGATCGGCATCATTTTCCAAGTGTCCCACATCAGTAATGTTGCGCACATACCGAACCTTATAGCCAACTTCTGTAAGAAAGCGAAAAAGTAGGTCGAATGTAATGGCAGGCCGAGCATGGCCAAGGTGAGGATCGCCATACACTGTAGGGCCACATACGTAAAGACCGACGTGGGGAGTATTTATGGGTTTAAACTCTTCTTTTTTTCGAGAAAGGGTGTTGTAGAGTTGGATTTTGGGTAGCTCCATTGCAAAATAATTTTTGCAAAGGTATACCTTTTTACGTTTTCATAAAAAGCCCAATGCATTAGAGTTCCATAAAATACAACTTATTCATTCATATACTTGGTGTTACCAAACGTGTTCTAAATTTGGGTGGTTTATCTCCGTTTAGTTGCTTACATTTGTTGCACCCAATAGGTAATAAACAAAAGATGCTTAAGCGTATTACCATTGTCCTCTTTCTTGATATTTTGGCCCAGGTATTTTCGCTTTTGTTTGCGATAGTACTCAAGCCAGCTTCGTTGGCTTACTACGTTTCCACCTACTTTTTGCAGCTCTTATCGCTAATGCTTCTCTGGCATTTTTCTGCTGTAATTTTCGGGAAGTACAGCATCGGAAAGCACAAAACTATTTTTAGGTCCATTTCCATCGTTCTAATATCCAATATCATTGCCGTAGCCTTTTTCATTGCAATAAAAAATATTTTTCCAGCGGTCAGCTTTTCTCGATTTGTAATATTTACATCAACAGGGCTATTAACCCTTGCTGAGTTTTTCCTTTTTGGTTTGGCCGAACTGGTTTACCATAAGGAGGAACTTCCGGGCATCGACGTCGATTTGCAGGAGGAGTTTGTAGCCTCTTTGTCCACGGCTACCAAGGAGCCCAAAATTAGCCTAACCGAACTTACCAAGCACAGAAGAACGGGAAAGATTGTCAAGGAAATTGAAGACGAAGCTGGCTCCAAGGCATATAATTTTATTGCAAAGTACGTTGATGTAAAAGAGGGAACCACCTCCATATTGAGCACCACCACGGTATTCAACGTAGAACTCCTACCCGGAAAAAAATATGGCGGAATTGTTAATCTCAAACGGCTAAACGACATCCGCTGGATTAATAAATTTATTGAAGCCGTAAATGCGAAGCTTTGCCATGACGGCATATTTATTGGATGCGTTGAAACACAAGAACTTCGCAAAAAAAGAATTCTGCATAAGTTTCCATGGGGAATCTCGCATATTTACTACCTCTTCGACTTTGTTTTAAAACGCATATTCCCAAAATTTCCCATAACCAAGCAAGTCTATTTTTTCCTTACCCGGGGGCAAAATCGCGTTATCTCCAAGGCAGAGACTCTCGGTCGTCTATACTCCTGTGGCTTTGTTGTGCTTGGTGAAGATGAATTTGATGGCCGGTTCTGGTTCGCGGCAGCCAAAGATAAAAAACCGGCGTTTGACCTTAACCCCACTTACGGCCCACTTATTAGGCTTAAGCGTATAGGTAAGGATGGAAAGGTGATTAAGGTATATAAGATGCGGACCATGCACCCTTATGCAGAATACCTTCAGGAATACATCTATCAAAAGAATAAGCTGGACGAAGGGGGTAAGTTTAAGGACGATTTCCGAGTAACCACCGTGGGCCGGTTTATGCGGAAGTTCTGGATAGACGAACTCCCCATGATACTAAACCTCCTTCGAGGCGATCTCAAAATTGTAGGCGTTCGTCCGCTATCTTCCCACTATTTCAGCCTTTACTCACCAGAACTCCAGGCAAAAAGAACCAAGTGTAAGCCTGGCCTCGTACCTCCCTTTTATGCCGATCTGCCTAGCACGCTTGAGGAGATAATGGCTTCGGAAGAGAAGTATCTTGACGCCTACCAGAAAGCGCCTTTCAAAACTGATGTGCGCTATTTTTTCATAGCATTTTACAATATTGTTTTTAAACGATCGCTTAGTAAGTAATGGATATAAGAAACTGTTGTCGCACTGCTGTATTCACGGCTACTATATGCTTAGGTGTGGTTGTAAACATTTTGCCAGCCAAAGCGCAGGATGTTCCTGTCTCCATCGTCAACAACGAGGTATACCTTTACCTAGAAGAGTTGGCTGGCCTCCATATTATTGAGGTGAATAGCGCGGTAAAACCATGGTCGAGAATGCAGGTGGCTCAATACCTCGTTCAGGCTGAGGAGAAAAGGAATATGCTGAGCAGGAGACAGCAAAATATGCTGGACTTTTACCTCAAAGATTTTGGAAAGGAGCTGCATAGCGATAAAAACTTTCCACGACGATTCGACGCTCTTTACTACAAGGACACCCTCTTCACCATAACCATTAACCCCATATTGGGTGGCACCGTTTTCAACAACTCCAACGGAACCATTTACCACCGATGGAATGGTGCCGAAACCTATGGATACATTGGAAAGTCTTGGGGATTTTACGCCAGTCTTCGCGATAATCACGAAAGCGAGCGCATCTCCGAAAGCACTTACCTCACTCAGAGAATGGGAGCGAACTATAAGATTACCGGCAAGGGTGGTGACTACAGCGAAATGCGAGGAGGAATTACCTACTCTTGGTCGTGGGGCTCCATAATGGTTGGTAAAGACAACTTCGTAATGGGCACGGCCTACAATGGTTCCAATATTTTATCGGGAAGAACCCCTTCGTTTCCGCTTATCCGGCTGCGCATTAAGCCAGTAAAATGGGCCGAGCTGAACTACATTCATGGATGGCTCGTTTCCGAGGTGGTTGATTCGTCACGCACAACCTACTTCCCCGGAGGTGTTAGAGAGGTGTATCACCCTAAGTATATTGCGGCAAACCTCATTACAGTTACACCTGTGAAGAATTTGGATATTTCATTTGGTAACGCCATCGTGTATAGCGATCAGGCACCAAGCCCAGCCTACCTTGCACCTCTTTTCTTTTACAAATCGGTGGACCATACTCTCAACGGAATGTCCAACAATGCCGGACAAAACTCACAGATGTTCGTTGATTTTTCGTCGCACCAAATTAAATACCTACACCTATACGCAACCCTATTCCTTGACGAAATTTCGCTGGAAAGGATGTTTGACAAAAACAAGCAGAGCAACTTTTACTCGGTGAAGGCCGGAACGAGACTTTCCAACTGGCCACTCAAGAACCTAGCGCTAACCGTAGAATTCACTCGTACCCACCCCCTCACCTTTAAGCATTACGAGCCAACCACCACCTTCGAAAGCGACAAATTTAATCTTGGCCATTACCTCACCGACAATGCCGATGAAATTTATGTTTCGCTAGAACTAAGGCCCTACAGAGGGCTACGCCTTTTGGGGAGCTACACAAAAAGCAGAAAAGGTCCCGACTACTCCTCCTTAACCACCAATAGGATTGGATTGCCATTTATGGCTTCTGTTGTTTGGCAAAGGGAAGCCATTACGGCAAGCGCACAGTATCAACTACTCACCGACTCCTTTATATTCCTTGAGGTGTGCAAGTCCAGTATTATAGACCATTCAGGTGGAGTATATACTCCAAACTACTTTCTTGGAAATCAAACCACCATATCGTTTGGCTTGAACTATGGCTTCTGAGAAGTTCGCGAGTAGCGGAAAGTTTCTTTTAGATTATGCAGGAGGCTTCCTCCTTTTACTTCTTTTTCTTCCCCTGATCGTAATCTTGGGCATCACCATTACCATACGATATGGTTGTTCACCAGTTTACACCCAGCGCAGAATCGGAAAAAATGGTACCCCTTTTCGCATCATCAAGCTGCGCACCATCGATAGCGACAACATACCTACAAAAGGATGGTTGGCCAAATTCCTTCGCAAAACGAACATGGATGAACTCCCTCAGCTGTTAAATGTGTTGATGGGAAACATGTCGCTGGTTGGTCCAAGACCCCATCTGCCTGAGCATGTTGCTCGATATGAGGAATGGCAGCGTGAGCGACTCACCGTTAAGCCGGGAATAACAGGGCTACGCCAAATATCGCAGCCAGGCAAGCTGGAGTTCAACGAATTACTGGAGCAAGATCTGCTCTACATCCAAAAGATGAACTTGGCAATGGACATAAAGATACTTGTGAAAACAGCGAATCTTCAGCTGCGAAAAATCGGAGACGCGCTTAAAAACAATACCGCTCTATAGCTTCTTCCAAATTATTTTATTTCCCACACCAAGCGTGCTGTTGGTCATCTTAAGGAAGGTGAGGTCAACAACCCAAAGAGTTGTATTCATTATAACAAAATTGGGAAATCGTTCAACGTAGGCTTTTCGTGCCCGTTGGTACAAATCACCAGTAGGTTCAATAAGGATTCCCTGAAACTGAATTCCTTCCATGTTGCCATGGTTCATTGTTTCAAGATGCACGGTACCGGCAACAAATATATTATGAGAAGCATCTCGAATGTGTCTAGTTTCCTTGTCGGAAGCAAAAATAAAGCTATTCTCCTCCGGTAAAAAAGTGTAATAGCAGGAAGCGCAATAGGGCTCCTCCTCAAAAGAGGTGGCCAAGGTTAGCACAAAGTGCTCCTTAATAAAGTCGATAACCCTAGGATCAAGAACGGCCATGCGCTTCAGTATTACATTTAACTCTTTACGCTATACCCCAGCTGCTTCCACGCCAAGGCTGCAGCACCAAGAACGGCTCCATTGGAACCATGTATTCCCGACTGCAGAATAGATATCTTGTTACGGAATATGGGAAGTAAATTTTCCTCCATGTGCTTTTTAACGGGGTCAATTATGAGCTCACCTGCTTTAGCCAGACCACCAAAAAGGATGATGGCTTCGGGACTACAAATAGCAGCAGCATCGGCAAGCTTACTGCCTAAAATTTTTCCCGTATATTCAAATGCCTCAATTGCAATTTGGTCTCCCTCCTTGGCTGCCTTCGAAATCATATCGGCTGATAGTTGGTCAAAGCTCACCGACCTTAACTTACTCGGCTCAAGGTTGTCGGCCAAGAGCTTGTACACCGTTCGCTTTATTCCTGTTGCAGATACATAGGTTTCCAAGCAACCTCTTCTACCACAGCCACACATCCGCCCATCGGGATGAACAATAACATGGCCAAACTCGCCTGCAAAACCATCGTGTCCGTATATTAGGTCACCATTCACCACAAATCCGCTCCCCAATCCGGTGCCAAGGGTTATCACAATAAAGTTTCTCATGCCCTTTGCTGCACCAAACATCATCTCACCAATGGCCGCGGCCTTAGCATCGTTGGTAACCCATGTTGGGAGCCCGAAAACCTCAGAAAATTCTTTCGCAACCTCAAGCCTTCCCTTCCACGGTAAATTGGGCGCCAAGTTTACCTCTCCAGTGTAAAAGTTACCATTGGGTGCACCAATGCCTATGCCTATGAGCTTGTGCGGAAAATTAAGGTTCTGTATCAAATCACCAAGCACGGAGTGTATTTTTTGCACAAATTCGGGAAAAGATTTATACTCGGGGGTGGGTATGCGCCCCTCAAAGTAACTTTTCCCATCAAGGTCTACGGCACCAAAAACGGTATTTGTTCCACCTATGTCTATTCCTAATGTAATTTCCTTCATAACGATTTTAATACTACAAGCGTGCGAAAATACCGATTATGCCTGAGTTTGAAAAAAAACATTGTAATTTCTTGTACAAAAACGAACAAAATCAAGGTTATCAACAATTTAGTCCGCATTAATTTTCTGGCCTGAAATTAGCACTATTTTCAAAATCGCTAAAAGTTTCACAGCAAAATGTGACGACCGTACTGTTTTTCTAAACAAAACATGCTGTTCACCAATTTTTTGATACTCCATTTGCTTTTCATGGGTAATGGTATCTATATTTGTCGAACAATTACACATTCGGTTCGAAATTACAAATAATTCTAACCATGGCTTCAGAGAAAATGGGACGAGATTCCTGGGACGAGAATAAGGAGCAAATTGTGGCCATCGCGGCCGAACTTTTTGGCCGTTATGGATTTAAGAAAACCACCCTCGACGATATTTCCCAAGCCGTTCGAAAAGCAAAAAGCTCCATCTACTACTACTTCGAAAACAAGGAAGCCATTTTTGAAGCAGTGGTGGAGCGCGAAGTTGACCAACTACGCGAAATGCTTCGAAAAAGCATCGGGAACTCATCGTCACCACAGCAGAAATTGACCATTTACATAAAAACCCGTATGAGGGTTATTAAGAAGCTGGTCAACTTTTGGGCTATAAAAACCAACGATGAGTTTCCTGGGTTAGAGTTTGTAGAAAAGATGCGCAAAAAGTACGACACCGAGGAGATTGGCTACCTCTCCGAAATTCTAAAAGATGGTATGGTTCTAGGACTTTTCCGTATTCAAAAACCGCAGCTCTCCGCCATCGCCATCGCCATGGCCATGAAAGGTCTTGAAGCACCTCTTTTTTTGGAAGGTGTTGAGGAAAATGAGCAGGAGGCTCACATCGATGAGCTAATTGAAATCCTCTTCAACGGTTTACTCGTTCGCAAGTAGGCAATGAGGCGAGGCTAGCAAAAACCCAAGCGGACCGCAAGCAACCGCCCATTTAACGCTTATATAGTCTGAAATTACCGAGATAAAACGATTTCCTTACGCGAAGTACTGAACAAGAACCTTGCCTTGGTGAACTTTCGAGAACCGCCAGAAAAGCCATACGGCAATTGCTTTTAGGGAACAATAACCTTACCTTTAGTAAAGTTTTTGCAAGCTACCCTAGCCTCATATATTTATGCAAAAGCCGCTATTTTTATTATTTAGGAATTCTTACCCGCTCGTAATAAAATTTGCAGGACTATTTCTGCTATTGCTGCTAGCAAACACATATGTAGCCTATAGCCAAAATGATACGTCCAGCACCAAAATGTCCTTCGACTTTGGTATTACACGCGACCGCAATATCAACCTTTGGCCCATTTTTTTAAGAACTAAAAATGACAAGGAGTCGGATAGGCAGGTTTTGTTTCCCATATACCGCAGCTACGAAAGCTTTTCGCCCGTTGAAAAAAGAACACACTTAATACCACTCTACTGGAAGGACAGCAGTGCACGTGAAGAAAACCATCGGTTTATTTCCCTCTACTACCCTTCACTAATCCATACCGAGAAAAATTACTTCGCCGGAAGTAGAACCTTTACCCTTCTTGAGCTGGCTCCCCGCATAAATCTCCTCGAGGTTAAAAAATCGCACGATGGGTTGGTAATGGAAAATAACCTACTTTTCTTTTTCTGGTATCAGCAAAACCGGCTCACGCAAAAATCTTACCTTGTTGTGTTTCCTGCATACGGGCAGTTTAAAAATACACGACGAGAAACGGGTATATTCCTGCCTTTCTATTTCAAAGGAGACAACAAACAAAAGGGAAATCAAACCTTAGCGATAACACCTCTTTACTGGCAATTTCACTCCCCCCGAAGTTCCAGCCACCTGTTTCTACCCTTATGGTGGGATCAAAAAATAGGTCTTGGAACCGATTCCATATCCACCAAAATCTTTTTCCCATTCTACTGGTCGGAGCATCGACCGGGAATAAACAATGCCGGAATGTTTCCGTTGGTGTGGAAATTCAACAACCCACTGTATAACTCTTTTACCCTGATACCTCTCTTCTCCAGAGGGAATAGTCCTAGTGGCGTTCGTCGGCATCTTATTTTAACCCCGCTATTTTGGCATTTTCAGGATGAGGAGAGCACCAGCAATACGCTATTCCCCATTGTGTGGAGCAGAAATTGGCAAACACGGTATGAGCATAGCAGCTCCTTGGTGTTGTTCCCTCTATACTGGTCGTACCAGGACCAGCAGAACAGCCAACGGTTCTTTGTGCCCATTATTTGGCAGTTTAGCAACCCCAACTACTCATCGCTAACCGTTCTTCCGTTTTTCTCCACAGGTCGTTCACCCCAAGGTGATGCATCACACTTGATGCTCACTCCTCTTTTTTGGCATTTTCGTTCGCCTGAAAGCACCAGCACCACGCTGCTACCCATTTGGCGCTACCGAAAACGGGTGGTTGGCGATGGTTTCCATACCACTAATTTCATCTTCCCTGTTTACTGGCGTTGGCAAACACCAACCTACGGAGGACGCATTGCTTTTCCTCTAGTTTGGCATTTTCACAATCCAGAATATCAATCAACCTCAATAATTCCATTCTATTCAAAGGGAAAATCGGCTGACAGTAAGCGTTCACATATGGCCATAAGCCCACTATACTGGCACTTTACCACAGAACAAGGGCAAGGGGAGCTGCTGTTTCCTCTGTGGTGGCAAAAGAGCAAAGCAACGGAAACAAACGACACCAGCCTTTCGCGTGTGGTGCTTCTATACTGGAACTACCGCGATGCGGCAAGAGACCACTTTGGAGTGTTTCCGCTGGCATGGCGCTTTAAAAACCAGATTCGACAATCGTTCACCCTTTTCCCGCTCTACACCCACTCCCAAACCATTGATAACGACAGGGGATTTACGGCAGTCACGCCGCTCTTTTGGCAGTTTTGGAAGCCTCATCGTGAAAACAGCTTTCTGTTTCCTCTCTGGTGGAGCCGAAGAGTTGGGGAAGGAGGTAACGCAAGCTACACTCGTCTGCTACTACCGCTCTACTTGGGACGTATCGACAGCCTTCGAAGCAACCACATTGTATTTCCGGTTCTCTGGAGTTTAAAAAATCCAGTGTACCGCTCATTTACATTTGTTCCGCTATTCTCGTATGGCCACAGCGTTGATGGCAGCACACACCACCTGGTGGCAACTCCGCTGTTTTGGTATTTCCAGAATCCAAACGGCTACACCACGACCCTGTTTCCGCTGCTTTGGCGAGGCAAGTATGATTCCGGCACCACATGGAACTCCATTTTTCCAATTTACTGGTCGTTGAACAACGGATGGCAACAACAGCGAATACTATTTCCTTTGGTGTGGAGCTTTCGTTCGCCTGACTTCCGCTCATTTACCATTGCCCCGCTATTTTCGTTTGGGAAGAACAACGAAAGGCACAGCAGCTACCTTACCATCACACCACTATTTTGGCATTTCAAAAATACAAGCGGCCATAGCAATACACTGTTTCCAATATGGTGGAGCAGCCGAAAGGGCGATAGCCTCAGCACCAATAAGCACGATGTTTTCTTCCCTCTAGTATGGTCATACCGCAAACCGAACCGAACCACCAATATTGTTTTTCCGGTTTACTGGAGCTTCAACAATACCAAGCGCCATTCACTAACGGTGGCACCGTTTTACTCAAGGGGTTTTAGCAGCAATGGGAAAAACCACCTCGTGGTAACCCCGCTATTCTGGACATTCAACAGCAAGGCCATCCATCGGCAAATACTTTTCCCACTCTACACCTCCTACCGCGACACCTCCAAGGTAAATCGCTACAGCATTCTCTTTTTCGTGCTTCGAAGCCAGCACACGCCAAGTACGAAAAACTTCAGCCTTTTATGGCCATTGGTGGAGCATGTTGCAGCACCAAATTACCGTTACTTTAGAGCCGCTCCATTAGTTTGGAGCAAAAAGAGCCCCACCTCAAGCTACTTTACCATTCAGCCCTTCTACTATCAAAGTTCTGATTCGGTGGAAAGCACCATCCACATTCTCTGGGAGCTATACACTTACCGCAACCGGCAAGGGGTAAAGAAGTCAAATGGCATTCTCTGGAAAGTTGTATACTGGGAACGCTACGCCAACGGCGATAGGAGTTTTCGCATTTTTCACCTACTCTACGCCAACACCAAGCTAAAAGGGAAGGAGGAGAAGAGCCTTTTCCCTCTCTACTACTATACTCGGGAAAATAATGGTAACCATTCGCTTTCGGTTATGTTCTACTTCTACAACTCCATTAAGCGACAAATCCCCAACACAAAATACTTCTATGAGGAGGAGCGGGTATTTTGGTTTATCCGCCTGAGATCCAACTATCAAATTTTGAAAGAGCGGGGAATCTTGAAAAATTCAAGATTTTACTAAGATTTCTTGAGAATCAGAGGTTGAACACTTTTCCTTAACCGGGAGAGAGAACGTCCCCTTAACCCCACCATGGTAGGGGAATTGCCAACAAATTTCTACCTTAGCAAGTCAATATAACCGTGGAAACAATGTTAGAAATAGCTATAGCCGTTCTAGTTGCGGCAATACTGGTGTTGCAGGTGCTGATGCTTATCCGGCCCAAAAGCAGTGGTGATAGTCCACAGCTCGATGCCATCCTTCGGGAGCAGACCCGTTTTGAGCAGATTTTACGGGAGGAATTTGCCCGCAATCGCGAAGAGCAGCAGCGCACTTCACGCGACACAAGAGAAGAGCAGGGTGTTGCACTGCGAAACTTTGAAAAGAAGGTGGAGGAGAACTTTACCGCCTTTCGGGAGCAGCTGCGCACCATGGGCAACGATACTCGCGAAGGGCTAACCGCCAGCTTAAAGTCGTTTGAGGAGCGGTTTGCCCAAAGCGTAAAGGAGTTTAACGAGCTGCAGCGTCAAAAATTCAACGAGCTGGTTGTGAAGCAAACCGAGCTAAACAGCACCACCGAGCTGCGCCTCGAAAAGGTTCGTGAGACGGTGGAAGGCCGCCTAAAGATTATGCAGGACGAGAACGCCAAGAAGCTGGAAGAGATGCGCGCTACCGTGGATGAGAAGCTGCAGACCACTCTTGAAAAACGTTTAGGCGAATCGTTTAAGCAGGTGAGCGAACGGCTGGAGCAGGTACACAAGGGTCTTGGCGAAATGCAGACGTTGGCCAATGGTGTTGGCGACCTTAAGCGGGTGCTCTCCAACGTAAAAACCCGTGGAATACTTGGTGAAATTCAGCTAAACAATATTTTAGAGCAAATTATGGCCCCCGAGCAGTTCGACCGGAACGTGGCAACCAAAAAGGGTAGCCGCGATGTGGTGGAGTTTGCCATAAAGCTCCCGGGTAAGGACATCGCTGGTAAGGAGGTTTACATGCCCATCGACTCCAAGTTTCCGCTGGATGTATATAACCAGCTGCTCAACGCCTACGATGTTGGAGACGCCCTTGCCATTGCCGCTGCCATAAAGGAGTTGGAACGCTCCATTAAGCAGAACGCCAAGGATATTCGCGACAAATACCTCGACCCACCCTACACCACCGACTTTGCCGTAATGTTTCTACCCATCGAAGGCCTATACGCCGAGGTTATCCGCAATACCTCCTTGATGGAGGTGCTGCAGCGTGATTATAGGGTAGTAATAACCGGACCTACCACGCTAGCGGCCATTCTCAACAGCCTACAGATGGGATTCCGAACGCTGGCCATAGAGAAGCGTAGCAGCGAGGTGTGGCAAATTTTGGGCGCCGTCAAGACTGAATTTTCACGTTTTGGCGACGTGCTCAAGAAGGCGCAGGAAAAAATCACCAAAGCCAACGAGGATATCGACCAGCTGGTTGGAACCAGAACTCGGGCCATTGAGCGGAGGCTTAGGGGTGTACAGGAACTGCCCTCGGTGCAGAGCAGCGCCATAATCTCAAACAGTCAGGAGGACGACGAGTCTGACCCAGCTATGTAGCGGAACAGTATGCCCTAAATAGGGTATCACAACCCATGCATATCGTGAAAAGTAGCATGAGGTGTTGCTTAAACCACCAGAGCCGCCCAATGTCGTACCCATTGTTTATAGGTGTAAGCGTGGTGTTGCAACGTTCCACCTACAATCGAAACGTGTTGAATTAAATAAAGCATAGCACTACATTTGTTGCATGGAAAAGAAGATAACTAGCCTTCAAAATCCTGAGGTAAAACGGGTGGTTTCGCTAACAGAAAAAGCACGTGATCGCAGGGAGCAGAACCGCTTTGTGGTGGAAGGTGTTCGTGAAATTAGCCTTGCCCAACAAAGCGGCTATTTGTTTGAAAAGCTATTTGTTTGTCAGGAGCTATACAAACCCGAAGTTGAATATCCCATCGACCTCAAAAGTGCTGACCTTATAGAGGTTTCGGCGGAGGTTTATAACAAAATGGCCTACCGTGCAAGCGATGGAGGATTGCTTGGGTTGGCAGAACAAAAAACGCATCGTTTAAGCGATCTATTGCTACCCCAAGAACCCCTAATTCTAGTTCTTGAATCGCTCGAAAAGCCCGGAAACCTTGGTGCCATACTAAGGACCTGCGATGCAGCGGGTGTTGATGCGGTGATTGTTTGCGATGGAAAAACCGACATTTACAATCCCAATGCCATCCGCTCTGGTGTGGGTTGCCTGTTTACCAACCAAATTGCGGTATGCTCCACCAATGAAGCCATTTCGTGGCTGAAGCAAAATGGCATATCAATTTTTACATCGGACCTTACCGCCAGCCAAGGTTACCATCAAGTTAACTACAAAAAAGCTTCTGCAATTGTAATGGGTTCAGAGGCTTGGGGCGTTTCACCATTGTGGAAAGAGGCGGCAACCGCCTGTATTAAAATCCCCATGAGAGGTAAAATCGACTCGATGAATGTGTCTAACTCTGCTGCCATTCTCATCTATGAGGCCATGCGGCAAAGAGGGTACTAATAAGCAAATTATTCGAAGGAAAATTATGTTTACTACTAACTTCTAATAATAGAAATCAAACTAGAGGATTTCATTGTAAATATTGTAACTCTTAATAATTCTAAATAAAAATGCCGTCCCAAACAGGGACGGCATTTTTATTTTTAAACAGTAAAGTTACATATTCTTATCTATCTTCTTCAGCAACTTGGGTAACTTGCTGTCCATTTCTTTAAAGAGATCTTCTGTTGCATTTGTGCAAAGTGGAAGAATCTTATCTAAATCCATTACAGGAATACCTTCTACCATAGCCACAGATTTACTTGACATACCGGTGATAATTTTATCAAATACCTTTTCCCCCTTCTTGTTTACAAGATATATTCGTGCCGTTGCACGCATCCCTGCAACGCCCATTCCTCCTATTGCCATCTTTGGAACAATAGTGTAGTCCAGCGAGATAAACATCACACCATCAACATTCGGAAAATCAGAAAGCATAATCATCTCATCCCTTCTCTTGTCGTTTGTAAGTGTGCTGGTTCTAATCATGAACTTATAGCCGCTTGGAAGCAACGGCTTGAATAGCCTCATCATCGCTGAGTTTGTGTCAGCACCGCAGGACTTAAATTCCTTGTATTTTTCATTGGTGATTACCTCTTGCTCTGGTAACAACTTGAATGGAAAACTAGGTGCGTATTCAGTCTCAAATTTTTTCTTAAAAAGGGCAAGAATAGTGTCCAGTTTAAATGCTGGATTATCACTAATTGCATCAATCTTGCTTAGTAAAACACTTGATGCGCTCTCTGTTTGAATAACTTTGTTAACATAGATTGTGGTAATTGCCACTGTTTTTGGGCCATCTGCGGCTGACATAGAAAAAGAAAAGAGCATTAATGCTCCAAAAAAAAGATTTTTCATCTGTTGTTTAGTTTTGTTTAAATAATTCACGGTATATCGAAATTACTTCTTTTTTTAATAGATCCACAAGTTGTTTCCGATTTTAACACTGCATAAAATATATTATTTATATAAAATTCAACATATCAAAAGATTGCCGCCCAATTAAACAGGTAAAAAGCAAGACCCAAAAACTGTAGCAATGGGGTTCTGAAATGGGATATTCAAGACAAACTTACCTCAACGTCCAGCGTTCCCAACTATTCTCGGCACCACTACCCACGATCACCTGTGGTGTTTGCGGTTTGCTATTGACTATAGCCGATTGCTGTGATACATTTTTTGTGATATACGCGCCAAGGTCCTTAAGGGTAACATCACCTCTTGTTGCCTGCAACTCCTTCAGTAAAAAGTAGGTGAAAAGCCCGTGCTCCTTGTCTTTTAGAGGGAAAGCCGTTTCGTCGGCAGAAGTTGCCGTAAACACCACCAAATTTCCCGAAATAGAATCGGCGCGAGGCCGAACCCTTACCCCTCGTCCGGCAAAAAGCGCTGCATTACGGCTGTCACCACTAAAGCATGCATCCAGAAAAATGGTTACCGATTGTGCCGGAAAGGCACCAAGTTTGCTGTAAAGGTATTCAAGCTTAACGGCGGTGGATGGATTCGTAGATACTCCATCAACAGGAAGAAGCAGCGCCGTTCTGGTTTCAACATCGGGCATCCCATGACCAGCATAGTAAACTATAGCCTTTGCCTCTCCATTAAAAACCTTAATTAGGTTTGTAAGCCAATCTATCTCGTTCAACATCTGGCCATAGGTTCCATTCTCAAGGTAATGGATGTTCTGAGCGGGAATTCCTAAGGTTTTTTCCGCGTACTCCTTGAAAACAGAGGCGTCGTTAGTGGCATACGATACACGTATTTCATTTGCATACTGCTCGTTACCAATTATAAGAACAAAGGTCTTATCGTTTACATTAGAAGTTACAGGAATGTTCAAATCAACATCGGCGTGGGGTGCAGAAGAAACATTTGCCTGAACTGGAACAATCGTGGGAACCCCAAACAACGCACGGGTATTACCGTTCCAATTTTTCACAAAATCGTAACTCCCCACCTCATCGAACAAATCGGCATAAAGGAGCTTATAGTTTTGTGTTAGCAATCTTCCTGCACGATAGTAGGGATACAGCGAAACATTAAAATCGAGATCCTTGCTAAAGCGGAATTGCGATCTATCCACTCCAGGAATGACTAGCTGCAGATCGATATCGACGCTTGTTTTACCCCACCATGGCGTATAAGGCCAAGTACCTAAGTAAGGCCAAAAGAAAGCGACATCGAGAATCCACGTCCGTCGTATATCTTTACGCGGCTTTATGGTGATGTCGGCAGTAAGGTTTGGATAGTGATGCTCTATTTCCGCTATCGACCGATTATAGCGCAGGTAATCGGAGAACTCATCCATAAACAGCTTCTTCTCTGCTGGAACATCCTTGTTGGTTGTTTCTACATTAAAGCTTGTTACTTGCAACCCTGCTGCCGGAGCAATTTCGTTTCGGATAGGTTTGTCAATCATAATAATATGACGAGGAGTGGTGCAACCCCAAAAGGTTACTCCAAAAATCATCAACAAAAAGTTTCGGAGAGCAGTAGTGAGCCTCATAACAAATGTATCAGTGTTCGCTATACAAATATACTTTAGTGAACCTATGGTTGTACACTCCCAACGCGGTTTTAGCAGACAAGGGCGCTACACCATATTTCGCATGCCGGTGGGCATTTTCCCGACAGGGAAACGCCGCTCAAATAAAAAAGCCCGTTACCGGGCTTAATTACTATTGAGGAATGGTGGCCGTTTTTCGCGACGACCAGACCATAAGGGCTATACCCGCAAGAATAAATGGTATGCTAAGAATTTGTCCCATGTTAATGGCCATTGAACTTTCAAAACCTACCTGAGGATTTTTAACAAACTCAATGAGGAACCGTGCCATAAACAGCAGCACCATCATTAGGCCAATGTAGTAACCGTGGTTATTTACCTTTTTACCCTTACGATACATCCACCACATAATTGCAAAAATGAGCAAGTAGGAGAGTGCCTCGTAAAGCTGAGTTGGATGCTTGGGAACTGTTTCCCCATTTCTCATGAAAATAAAACCCCAAGGAAGGTTGGTTTGATGGCCATATATTTCGGAATTCATTAAGTTTCCGATACGAATAAAGGCACCACTCAACGGTACCACAATGGCAATCCGATCGAGAGTCCAGAGGTATGAACGCTTATGCTTTCTAGCAAACAGGTATAAGGCTATAAGTATACCGATGGCTGCTCCATGGCTGGCAAGACCACCATGCCACACCTTTATTATCTCCGCGGGATGAGAGAAGTAGTATTCCGGTTCGTAGAATAAAACATGGCCTAATCTCGCCCCTATCACTACACCTATAATCATGTAAAAAGTCAGCGAATCAAGCACCTCCATGGAAATGTTCTCCCGCTTAAACATCCTTACAAAAACCAAATAGGCCGCATAAAAGGCGAGGGCAAAGAGTAACCCATAGTACCGAATCGACAACGGTCCTAGCGTGAAAATAACGGGATTAACGTCCCAGTGAATAAATGCGAGCATCAAACAATAGTTTTAAAATTAAACAACACGTTTAAGGGTAAAGCCAAACGTTGTTCCTTCGCGAACGGTGCTTTTAACGTTTATGCTTTGCTCGTGAGCTTCAATAATATGCTTTACAATGGCCAGACCCAAGCCTGTTCCGCCCTGATCGCGGGAGCGGCTTTTATCGACCCGGTAAAAGCGTTCAAATATACGTGGAATATCTTTGGCTGGAATGCCAACGCCATTATCGGCAACCTCCACAAGAACCCGATCCATCATATCGGTGAAGGAAACTGTCGTCTTCCCTCCCTCCTTGCCGTAGTTAATGGAGTTAACCACAAGATTGGTGAGCACTTGATAGAGCTTCTTCTTGTCGGCTTTTACCCAAATTGGCTTATCATAATTTTTTTGAAATTGCAGCTTAACGTTTCGCTCCTTAGCCCTGATTTCCTGAGCCTCAAAAACCTCGTCAACCAACAGCACAATATTGAACTTCTCCTTGGAGAGCTTAAGCACTCCAGCCTCCAGCTTCGAAATCTCTTCCAAGTCTTCAACTATGGAGATAAGCCTATTGATGCTTTTCTCGGCTCTTTCCAAATACTTCCGGTTTATTTTAGGATCTTCCAAAGCGCCGTCGAGCAGCGTGAGCACATAACCTTGAACGTTGAAGATGGGTGTCTTTAGCTCATGCGATACATTGCCCAAAAACTCTTTCCGGTATCTTTCAAGCTCCTTGAGGTGTGAAATTTCCCTCGTCTTCCGTTTCACCCATGAGTCAACCTCCTTATTTACCTCTGCCACAATGTCGCGCTCCTCAATATCATCCATGATCTTTTCATCGGAGATATTCAGATCGTGAATGGTCTTATATATGGGCCGAATCTTCTCGAAGATAAATCTATTGAGGAGGTAATAGCAAAGAACATAGGTCACCAAGAACAGCGATAGGCACGAAAGCACAACGGTAAGGTAGAAGTTCTGCCTATCGAAATCATAGGTAAAAATCAGTATTGCACCGGCAGCCACTGTGGTAAACAGTGAAATTAGCACGGCCATCTCCTTGGGGGTTGTACTTTTCATTTTCGAAAACTATTGGTATCTATCAAGGCTTAAACCATAGTTCAACATGATGTACCAGAACGTGGGCAAAATAGCGATAACGCTACTTCCCCATATATTGCTTCATGAGCTTGGTAATATACTTCCCTACGATGTCGAACTCAAGGTTCACCACTGTTCCTGCCTTTATTTGGTGGAAGTTGGTGTGCTCGTAGGTAAAAGGAATAATCGCCACTTGAAAGCTTTTTGGCTGAGAGTTTACAACGGTTAAGCTAACACCGTTTACCGAAATTGAGCCTTTTTCAACGGTAATATTTCCATCAAGGGTGGGTTCATACTCAAAGGTAAAATACCAGCTACCGTTGACCTCCTCAACCATTTTACACGTTGCAGTTTGGTCCACGTGTCCTTGAACGAGATGGCCGTCTAGCAAGCTGTCTACCTTCATGCTGCGCTCAAGGTTTACCTTGTCACCAACCTTGAGAGAGCCTAGATTGGACTTAATAAGTGTTTCCTTAATGGCCGTAACGGTGTATGCATTCCCCTCTTTTTTAACCACCGTTAGGCAAACACCATTGTGCGCAATACTTTGGTCAATTTTTAGCTCGTTGGTAAACGAGCATTCCATTGTGATGTGCAGGTTATCCTTGTCGTGCTCCAGCTTAACCACCGGAGCCGCTTCCTCAACAATACCAGAGAACATAGCTGTAATGTTTAATTTTGGTGGTAAAGTTAGCATATTTTGATTACCTCAACTTTAAGTTTATGCAGGCAGTGTGGTTTGAGCCAAACTTTTTAACTTTGTCACTTTAATAACGATACTAGTCTTGAGAAAGCTAATACTACTCGCTCTGGGTGCTACAGTTGTTACCCTAACCATGCCACGGTGTGCCAGCATCGGGAGCATCTCTGGTGGCCCAAAGGACACCATTCCCCCTGTTCTGCTGAGCAGCAAACCAGCAATGTATGAAAAGAACTTTTCCAACAAGGTAATTCAGCTCAACTTCGACGAATACATAGCACTGAAGGATCCTGCTAAACAATTCTTTGTTTCACCTCCTCTGGAGAAACCCGCCTATCCTCTCCCTAAAGGTAAGTCGGTGATCGTAAAACTGGAGGACACCCTAGCTTCAAAAACAACCTATACCTTTGGATTTGGCAACTCCATTGTGGACAACAACGAAGGCAACGAGCTGAAAAATTTTCAACTTGTTTTCTCCACAGGAGACAACCTTGACACCCTTGCCGTAGAGGGTAGAATAATAGATGCTTTCAAGCAAGATGTTCCTGAAGGAGTAAAAGTAATGCTCTATACCAGCCAGAACGACTCTGTTCCCTTCCTTCAGAATCCAAGCTACTATGCCTATGCAAACAAAGATGGATTCTTTAGAGTTCCCAACGTTCCCGCTGGCTCCTACAAGCTGGTTGCCATACAGGATAAGAACGACAACCTTAAGTATGATCAAGCCTCAGAACTCGTAGGGTTTTCGTCAACACCCGTTCAGGCTGCTGTAAGGAGTAGAATTGATTCACTTGCCAACGATAGCACCGCAACCAACCTCCCGCTACTAAGCATGTTTAAGGAACCTGCGGTAAATCTCTCACTCACAAATATCGAACGAATAAAAGCCAACCAGATAAAGGTGGTCTTCTCAAAACAATCGCCAACACTTCCAACACTTAAAATTGAGGGGTATTCGGGGAATCCCTTTGTTGCGGAACCATCTACAAAAATTGACAGCATAATTTTTTGGGTAATGGACAAAGAGCTTATTCATCGCGACTCCCTACCGGTCACCATTACCTATGCCCGTACAAACATGAATAAGGTGCTGGAGGATACAACGGAATTACACGAACTTGTGTTTGAAACCCCCAAGGCACGCACGCGCAAGAAAAAGGATGAGGAAAAAACGCCAGGATTTAATCCGACCTTTGAGGGCAATATCAAGGATGGAGTTATTCCTACAGCCAAACTTCTACTGCAGCTGCCAAGCCCCCCACTCTCTGTTGACTCCTCAAAAATCAGCCTGATGGCAAAAACGGCAAAGGATTCTATCCCTCATCCGTTTAACCTCAAACCAACGGCCAATCCACGGGAGTTCAACTTTGTTACCACGTGGAAGGATAGCACAACCTACTACTACCGATTCCTTCCAGGAGCATTCCAGAATGCAGAAGCCGTTGAAAACGACACAATAACAGGAAAGTTACACCTCGCTGAAAAAGAACAATTTGGAACATTTATATTTAAAATTAAGAATGTTCCCAATCCAATTATTCTTCAGCTACTTTCCGAAAAAGGAACATTGGTAACCGAATTGCCAATCACATCTGATACCACAGACACCTTAACTTACATTCCCGCGGGCAAATATGAGATAAAGATTGTTAGCGACGTGAATGGAAATGGGATGTGGGATACGGGTAGTTTGATTAAGAATATTCAGCCTGAAGCCGTTCGGTTCTACATGCCACTCCCGAACAAACCAACGCTCATTATCAAAGCAAACTGGGAAAACGAAATTCAACTCGACATTAAGAAAATACTAAGTAACTAATAGGATTTGCCATGTCAGTAATGCTAAGCTACGCCATATTTCCTACCGACAAGGGGGCAAGCGTATCTGAATATGTTAGCCAAGTAGTCGAGATGGTTAGCCAAAGCGGCTTTCGGTATAAGCTTACACCGATGAGCACCATTGTTGAAACCGACACCATGGACCAAGCCTTGGAGGTGATTAACCGCTCCTACAAAATAATGGAACCCTTTTGTGACAGGCTCTACCTCAGCCTAACAATGGACGTTAAAAGAGGAAACGAGAATAGAATGGAGCAAAAGATACGCTCCGTTGAAAGCAAAATTGGTCCAGTTTCAAAATAGCTCTCAAACAATACGCTTCCATGACGAACAAAAAACAGACGATACTGCTTATTTTGATGCTTGCCTGCAGCATTCCTTCCTTTGCACAGATGGAGGTAGGCGTCAGAGCGGGCTTTCTGACCACCAATCGGAACTTTTTGCCCGACATTAAGTCAACAAGCATTGGGAGTGCTAAGAACTATGGTGTAGTATTTACCGTCTTTGGTGAAAAATTTTTCGGCATGCAAACCGAGCTCGCCATGACCGAACGTGGCTACAAAGACTCCCTTGGCTATAAACATCAACTTCAAATGGTGGAGCTGCCCATATTGGGACAGGCCAGAATCAACTACAAGTTTGTTTCTCTTTTCCTTAACATAGGACCTTACGCCGGCTACCTTCTTAAGAGCACCGATGAAATACCAACCAGCGAAACAACCACGGTTATACAAAATCACAATTTTGTTAAGGGTATCGACAGGCGATTTCAGTATGGTTTAGCTGGTGGCCCGGGAATTGTTTTTCGGACGAAACATGTCTCTTTCCAAGCTGAATTGCGTTACTATACGGGGTTTGCCCATCTCTACAACCCGGCAATTACCGGAATGCCGACGGAGTCAAGGGAAACTGGCCTTGGCGGCTTTATTGGGATTCTTTACCGAATCAAGTAGTAGATTCCGTCACAAAAATAAGGCAAAGCTCGGTTCCTATCCGAGCTTTTGCTATTTTTATTGTCTACCATAAGGGCCGTAATAATGAAAAAGTTAATCCTTCTATGCACAACCATCCTTCTGTTTGCATTGGTATCCGAAGGACAACCATCATTTGTACAGCAAGGCATGGCCTCATACTACGGTGCAGGTTTTCACGGTAAATATACTGCCAGCGGGGAGAAGTTTTCCAAATACAAGCTTACCGCAGCACATCCCTCACTGGATTTTGGAACAATGGTTAAGGTAACCAACCTTACCAATGGAAAAAGCGTGATAGTGAGAATCAACGACCGTGGCCCATTTTCAAAGAACAGGATTATTGATGTTTCTGAAGCCGCAGCAGAACAACTGGGCATGATAGGTGACGGTACCGCGCAGGTAAGAGTTGAAACGCTACCACAGGAAGCCCATAGCACAACCTTCAAAGAGACCCCCAACGTGGAGGAGAATGAGTTTTTCGATATTGAAGTCAAGCCCGCAAAGCAAGCAGGATGGGCCGTACAAATTGGCAGCTTTGGTGAAGCCGCCAACTTTATCCACCTTGCCGATCACATTATGCAAAGCTACAATCAGCACCTGCTAGTACAGGTTGCCACGGTAAAGGGTGCGAAAGTTTATCGCCTACTTGTTGGGCCGGAACAAAGCGAAGAAAAGGCAAAGGAACTTCTAGAGCTACTGAAAAAAGAGTATCCCGACTCGTTTATTACCCATCTCGGCTAGTAAAGAATTCCTTGCGTTCGGAAGCTTCCCATTACAAAGACCTCCTTGGGATGCACAATTAGCACAGGAACTTGAGATTTATTGAGCATCTGCTGGGCGTAACTTCCCAGCACAAAATTGCTTAGGCTTACCGACTGCTCGCTCATAATGCTAATCATATCGGCATCAACCTGCTTTGCGTAGTCAATAATTACATCCGTAATGTTATCCCCCTTCAGGAATTCAACAGTTACTGGAATGTTGTTTGCCTCCAAGAATTCATGAACCTGGTGGGTATACGCCTTTACTTTGGTCTCTACCTCCTCGGAATTCATAGTGGTAACACCAACCACATGTATCTCTGCACCAAAAACGGATGCCAGCTCAACGGTTAACGGAACTTTTTGACGAGAATCGGCAGTGATATCAATAGGCATTACAATGCGCTTGATATCCTTGTGGCAGCAACCGTGACGAATGGTTATAACCGGACGATCGGTTGCCGTAACAATGCGAAAGGCATTGCTTCCAATAAACAGCGCCTCAAAACCGGAGGCCCCGTGTGTGGAGCATACCACCATGGAATCTTCAAAAGCCTCTGCCTGATTAACAACCTCTTGGTAAACCTTACCCTTTTTAACAATATAGCTCAGCCGGCTGGATTCCCCCAGCTTGGGCGAATACTCCAACGATAACTTTTCAAACTTCTTCTTGGCGTCCTGCCGCTCCTCCACCAAGCTGTAGCGGGCGTAATCTTTCACCTTTTCCTGAACATAAACCATTTGAACATGGCACGCCATCTTTTTGGATAGCAATACGGCCATTTTCAAACCATTCAAGGACTCCTTTGAAAAATCAATGGGAACAATTATGTGCTTCATGGGTGAAGAAATTTTGCGTTAAGAGTAATAGAAACGCCACCAATAAACAAGCTCCAAGTTAAGAATTTTTTCACATTTGCCATACTGCCTTAGCAATATTGTGGTAACGGCACACCATCGTTGAAATAATTGAGTTACGGGATAAACATCCAACAGCTAATGCAACCTTTCTTAATTTGCCGCAAACAGCTATATTTACACAAGTCAGAACGCTTAATCTCTTCATCACATTTGTAACATAGGTTGCACAATGCATCCCAGCAAAACAGCAATTCGTTTTTCCCTTCTGGTACTAGTTCTGTTTTTCTCTGCTACCCTATTTTCGGCAGAAAGGTTGACTGTTAAAAAGGTTGATCTGCTTTTCAACCCCATTTCACTTGAGAAAAACCTTTTGATATATGAGGACACGACCAATACCGCCAACCCCTCTTTTTTGCTAAAGAACCTTAGCCAATTTAAGCCCTTAGTTGGATTTAAGGGTAAGAATCCAACAAATGCCTACTACCTCACTTTCTCTATGACAAATAGCACCCCGGAAAGGATTGAACTAGCCCTACTATTTCAAAACTTAACCTACGTTCAGCTTTATGTGGTGAGGAACGGTAAAGTTACGGAACGGAGAGTCTCAGGATTCTTTTGCAAGGCCGATAGCATATCCCGAACCGATACCCGGACCCACTTTGAAGTAGACCTTGAAGCAGCCGACAGCGTGAGATTTCTTATTCGCGTGAAACACACCAAGCACCAAATTCCCATTTTCAACTTTGCCCTGCAAGATAATAGTCACTACGATAAAGCTTCTTCGTCCAAACAGAAAATAGACTTCTTTTTCTTTGGAGCCTTTGTTATCTTCTTTCTTTCTAGCGTACTCTCCTTCTCCATAAATCACAATCGGCTTTACCTTTGGCTAGCCATTTACTCTTTTGGAATATCATTCTACGTTCTCTCGGTTAACGGTTACCTAATCAATATTTTGGCGCCAAATCATGCGCCGGAAATGTGGTGGTTAAACGTCATTTTTCCAAATGCGGCAAGCTTTGGCGCACTAATGCTCATTCAAGATTTCATAAAGCTTAAGAAAAATAAGCCTAGGTTGTACCATTGGTTGCGCGGTATTACCCTTGGGGTAATTGTTCAATTGGTTGCCTCTTTAATAATTGGAGCAATCACCTCAAACTACCTATGGTTAACATGGATAAATGTTATTGGCAACTGTGCTGAAAATGGCATTGCACTGATTATTATTACTTCAATTTGGAAAGGACTTCAGCGACCTCAACGTTTGTTTATAATTGGAGCAACTGGTCACATACTCTTGATGATTATGGCCTCTGCTCTTTTTGCTGTAGTAAAAGAAAGAAGCCTTCCAATACTTTCTTTAATGACCGATATTGGAGGAATAATTGTAATCTCCTTCTACACCATCTCCCTTAGTGAGAACACACGATTAAGCGAGATAGAGAAGTATCAGGCCCTAAAGGCTCTTGATGCGCTGATTCTTGTGCAAAACAAGAGGCTAGAGGACAAGGTCGCCCTGAGAACCAACGAGCTTCAAGAGGCAAACCTATCTCTTCTAAAACAACGGGAGGAGCTAGAACACCGAAATGAAAAAATTGAAATACTCCTCAAGGAGAACCACCATAGGGTAAAAAACAATTTACAACTAATATCGAGCTTGTTGGAGCTTCATTTAGTAAAAAATAGAACCGAAAAATTTGCCTCCATAATTGCGGACGCTAAAAACAGGGTAAACGCAATGTCGCTCATACACCAAATGTTATTTCAGAACGACAACGATGCGATTATCGACATGGAAAAATACATCCACCTTTTGCTGGAGCAGGTTGGAGCAACCCAAACCATTCCCTTGAATACGGTCATTACGGTGGAGTGCAACGATGTCCTGCTTGACTTAGATACGGCCATACCAGTTGGCCTAATAATCAACGAACTTGTAACCAATGTGTTTAAGTACGCCATCGACTGTTCTGCACACCCCAAGCTCGCTATTTCATTACAAGAAGTAACAACAGGGGAATATTTGCTCACTGTAAGTGATAGTGGACCTGGATTACCAGAGAATTATAGCACAGAGAATGTTCGTGGTCTCGGTCTATACTTGATACCAAGGCTTTGCAAGCAGCTACAAGGATCTTTTACATACCATTTTCGTGAAGGGGCAGAATTTATTGTTACTTTTAAAAACAGAGGAACTCGAAAACAAACTATGTAATGGCGCAATGGTCGAAGAAAATACTTGTTGTTGAGGATGAAATAATCATTGCCGACGATATTATTCTCTCCTTAAAAAGTATGGGATATCAAAGTTTTGAGCCTGCACTGAACTATAGCCAAGCCATAGAAACCATTGAGCAGGAATGCCCCTCTATTGCCTTTATTGACATCAATCTTGCTGGTGCAAAGGATGGCATCGATTTGGCCAGCACGATAAATGCCAACTACCACTTCCCCTTTATTTTTCTTACATCCAACTCAGATCCCAAAACGCTTAACAGGGCAAAGCAAACAATGCCAAGTGCTTACCTTCTTAAACCTTTCACACGACAAGATTTGCATACCTCTCTTGAAATAGCTCTCTACAATTACTATGAAAAAGAGAATCCTATGCCACACGAGGTTATTGGCAATGCCGAATTTATCCTGATAAAGAAGGGCACATCCTACATAAAGCTGGATGTTAACAAAATTGTATTTCTAAGGAGCAAGCATGTTTATGTTGAAATTATAACGGAAGATGGAACCGTGGAAATTGTTCGTTCATCTCTTACTGAACTCCTCACACGATTTCCAAAGAATTTTGCTCGGGTACACCGGAGCTACGCTGTAAACTTAAACGTTATTCAAAAAATCAACATCAACGAAATTGTTTTGTCTAACGAAACAATCCCTTTGTCAAAAGAATATCGCAAAGAAATTCTTAAGCGATTTGGCCAATAGCTCTCCTCGCCAATAGTATTACATCTTCTCAATGTGCCGTTCGGAACAAAAAAGAACGGCTTCAGAACAACTCTTATTTAATTTACATCAATCATTAGGATAAAGACCTTTTTATCTACCATCCTTTTGTGATCATCGGCAAACACTTTTTGCAGAAAGCTCAATGTAATAAACAGGCTAGTTGGTCACTGCGCCATTGATGTAAGAGATTTCACTCCGTATCATTGTAAAGCGAAAAAGAGGACTACAAGTCCGTTGATAGAGTATTTCTACAACATTCTGTGTCAAAGAAATACTGGGCAAATAAAAAAATATCCAACAATTAATAATACTGACAAAATGGGTAACGATGTTCTAAAAGGAAGAATGAGAAACATGCTAGTAGCAATGCTTTTTTTGCTTTCTCTTGTCTTTTCCTCGCAGTTACACGCAGAGGGAACTAAGCAGTTTATGCCTAGCTCTACTGATAAAATCCAAATTCTTTGCCCCTCTTATACCGCAGGGGCCACCGGTGGTGGTATATATGTTTACCTTAAAGCCGGAGAGAAAATGTACTTTGGTATGCAGAAGGTAAGTGGCACGCTAAGCTACCGTGTTTACGACCCCAACAACGTGGTTGTAGTAAATACAACCGCTGTTCCTACCTCCGGCACCGGTTACATATCAACGTATGCCCAAGCGGTTGCAGGACCTAATGGGGCAAAATTAAACGGAGTAACAATTACTGGAGGCTATAATGCATCGGTATACACCGCTGTTACCACAGGAAATCACTACTTTGGCTTTAGCAATAGTACCTTATACTTAGCATACCTCGACGTCACTGTAGCGGACGCGGCCGGAAATATTATTACCAACCCAGGACAACCCAATGTACCTGCCGGACGCTTATGGGCTAATAAATGGAGCCTTAGCACGACAAGCTTTACCAACTACCCCGTTAATACGGACTTTTATATTTTCACTTCCGATGAGTTTGTGAATAAGGTAAAGTATCAAATGTATCCGTATGTCTTTGATATGTATGTAAACTCTTACGGAACCGATAATTCTCAAACAAATGTAATCAAGAAAGCCCAAAGCAAAACCGGTGTAGTTACAGGCATTGGGGAATATAAAATATTTCTTGACGACCCAGACCAAGTTGTTTTTCCAACAGTGTCATTAGCTCCTCCAAAAGTCAAAGTGTGGCTTCAAAATACACTGATTTATGATTATGACTATACCCGAACTCCGAACTCTCTCAATGTTCTACCAGACACCCTTACTCTGGAAAAAAATGGTGGTGCCTGTCCTAACCCCAGCATTGCTACTTTTAAAATCAACACAAACGTAGCTGGTTTCTATACCATTCTACTGGATTTGGATCATGATGGTGTTTATTCTACTGCAGGCAACGACAGGGTACTACATGCATCATTGGCCGTAGGGGATAATTATGTTACCTGGGACTTTAAAAATGATGCGGGATTAGTAGTTCCCGATGGCAATATTTCTGTTTCGGCAACTTTTCTTGGAAGAGGTCCCGCTCACTTCCCAATTTATGATGTTGAGGCGTTAAGTGGCGTTACATCTACCTCAATTCGACCCTTTAATAAACTTGGGCCAACGCTATACTGGGACGATTCCAACATAGCCAGCTGGGGAGATGCAAATGGAAATATGGATGAAACTCAAAAAGTACAACTTAAGCTTGGATCAACAACTCCCAGAATATGGACCTATTTTGGTAATAACGGCGGATTTGACAATGGAAACACGAACACCATGAATTCGTGGTTTAATGCAATTGATTTAGGACTGCCCAACATTAACGTAAAGATCACAACAAACAACCTGCTTTGCACAAACGGTAGTGCACCGGTCCTTGGCGATATTTATAAATCGGGACCCATTAATGCAGATATCCATTTTACTGCAACCGATTTTACAAATAAGTTTTTTGATGCTGCAAATTTACCATTAGTAAGCATTCAGATAAAGTCCTTACCTACCAATGGTACGCTTAAGTTATCTGGGGCAGATATTGCTGCAAATCAAACTATTGGACTTTCCGATTTGTCAAATATCACTTTTACACCTAACGCTTCTTGGAACGGGAAAACAACTTTTCTCTACAATGCAACCAACGGCAGCTTCTATGCAACCAACGACGAAGTTGTTAACCTCGTGATCAATACAGATCCAACCATTGCTGCAATACCCGATCAGACCATTTGCACAAACTCAAGTTTAGTTAATCTGCCCATTGTCGTCGGAGATGCAGAGACACCGGTAGATAATTTAACGCTGGAAGTATACGCACAAGATCCAATTTTAGTACCTGCATCAAACATCGTCTTGGGCGGTTCGGGAGCAAATAGAACTCTGTCTATTACCCCTACTCCCAACGCAGCGGGTACCTCAATAATCTATGTTAAGGTAAACGATGGTGTTAGCGATGTAATCACGAAATTCTCATTGAATGTTGGACCTTCAATTTCAATTGATGGGAGCACCGCTGTTTGCAATGGAACCAGCTTAGATTTAACAGCCGAGGAATTATCGGCCACTTCATACAAATGGGAATTTTTAGGCAGCACCATTGGTACTACCCGGAATCTTACTATCCCATCCATGGATCAATCCAAGATTGGCGTCTATACTCTAACGGTAACCAAGGGAGCGTGTGTTTCTTCAAAAGATTTTGATGTTGACCTATATCCACATGTAACATTTACAGGAACAACGACCCAGTGTGAAGGAGGCACTATTTCGCTAAGTGCCGATGAAACATTAGCTGATTCGTATACATGGAAAAAGGGTACCACCACCGTTGGAACAACCAAAGTTCTGACACTTACTAATGTTACTACCGCAAACTCCGGAAATGATTATACACTTACGATTACCAAAGGTGGATGCAGCAACACCTCTTCACCATTTACCATAACGGTAAGCACCGCACCAGTAGCACCAACAGTAAGCGTAACAACGGCCCCAACCTGTTCTGTCCCTACAGGAACTATAACCATTTCTGCTCCTACAGGAGCAGGGATGACCTATAGCATTGATGGATCCAATTATACCAATACAACGGGCATATTCGCTGGTGTAAACGCAGGTACTTATTCAGTAACAGCAATGAACTCAAGCGGCTGTATTTCGTCAGCAACAACCGGCATTACTGTTTCAGCACCTGTTTGTGCAGACCTCTCCATAACAAAGACATCCAGTAATCCGACTCCTAACGTTGGAGATCCAATTGTTTTCAATCTTTCTGTTGTAAATAATGGCCCTGACAATGCAACCTCTGTCACGGCTACCGACATTATGCCTTCCGGTTACTCTTACGTATCAGATAACAGTGGCGGGGCATACAACTCAGGAACGGGTATTTGGACCATCGGCAATCTAGCTAACGGTGCTTCCGCTTCCCTGAACATTACCGCTACGGTTTTGGCAACTGGTAGCTATGCTAATACGGCTACCGTAACCAGCTCAGAGGGAGACCCAGCATCGGGCGACAACACATCAACTAACACGCCAGTTCCAAACAACCCTCCTGTAGCTAACAACGACACCTACAGCGTAAACAATGGAGCAACACTGAACATTTTGGCTCCTGGCATACTCGGCAACGATACCGATGCCGAGAGTAGCCCGCTTTCCGCTATTCTGGTGAGCAATCCAGCACACGGCACCCTCACGCTTAATGCTAATGGCTCATTCACCTATACACACGATGGTAGTGCAACTACCTCCGATAGCTTTACCTACAAGGCAAACGACGGTACTGCTGATGGGAATACCGCCACGGTGACAATAACGGTAACACCCGTAAACAACATTCCCGTGGCCGTAGCAGACAGCCCCTCCACCAGCGAGGATACCCCGGTGACCGTCGATGTGCTCGGTAACGACACCGGGCTTGGTGACGGTGGGCTAACGGTTACCATTCCAACAGCGCCAGCCAACGGAACCGCCACCGTGAACCCTGACAACACCGTAACCTACACACCTAACCCAGACTTCAATGGAACGGATACCTTTACCTACCAGGTGTGTGACGCCACGCCAGACTGCGCTACCGCTACCGTAACCATTACCGTGACGCCGGTAAACGACCTTCCCGTGGCCGTGGACGACACCCCCTCCACCAGCGAGGATACCCCGGTGACCGTCGACGTGCTTGGCAACGACACTGGGCTTGGTGACGGTGGCATAGCCGTGACCATTCCAACGGCGCCAGCTAACGGAACCGCCACCGTGAACCCCGACAACACCGTAACCTATACGCCTAACCCGGACTTCAACGGTACGGATACCTTTACATACCAGGTGTGCGACGCCAACGGCGACTGCGCTACCGCTACGGTAACCATTACCGTGACGCCGGTAAACGACATTCCCGTGGCCGTGGCAGACAGCCCCTCCACCAGCGAGGATACCCCGGTGACCATCAGCGTGCTTGGCAACGACACAGGGCTAGGTGACGGTGGGCTAACGGTTACCATTCCAACGGCGCCTGCCAACGGAACCGCCACCGTGAACCCTGACAACACCGTAACCTACACACCTAACCCAGACTTCAACGGTACGGATACCTTTACATACCAGGTGTGCGACGCTACCCCCGACTGTGCTACCGCTACCGTAACCATTACCGTGACCCCGGTAAACGACGTTCCCGTGGCTGTGACAGACAGCCCCTCCACCAGCGAGGATACCCCAGTGACCGTCGACGTGCTCAGTAACGACACAGGACTTGGTGACGGCGGCATAGCCGTGACCATTCCGACGGCGCCAGCCAACGGAACGGCCACCGTGAACCCCGACAACACCGTAACCTACACCCCTAACCCGGACTTCAACGGTACGGATACCTTTACCTACCAGGTGTGCGACGTTAATGGTGAATGCTCAACGGCTACCGTAACCATTACCGTGACCCCGGTAAACGATCCTCCGGTGG